>Ga0114931_10004800_pt1 | contig 16798 bp, 16 predicted proteins | sample 2SBtaG_FD_89579 | JGI IMG/M metagenome (GOLD analysis project Ga0114931, IMG submission 89579) | Deep subsurface microbial communities from Kolumbo volcano to uncover new lineages of life (NeLLi) - 2SBTROV14_V59a metaG | ecosystem: Environmental > Aquatic > Marine > Volcanic | place: Kolumbo...
ATTCAGATAGTAAATTATTTTGACCTGATAAGGTTAATTTTTGGAATATCTCTTTTACTTCTCTTTGTGTTATCATATCGCAAATATACATATATTAGCTGATATAACTAGAACTTAACTTTCAATTGTAAACGATTACTATATAGCTATTATATTTTAAGTACTTTTAAACAATAAGTGATCACTTATAAGGCCTGAGTATTCGTATGAACAACATTTATAAAGAGCTATTTCAAAACGATCATATTGACAAAAAACAATATGAATTACTAGATGCCATACGCACTAGCAAACTCATCTCTTTGTATTATGAACTAAGATTAGCCCTCTACCTGGGCATTATGTTATTTACAGGTGGTGTAGGGTACTTTGCCTATCAAAACATCGGGGAAATAGGTCACCTCATTAGTATGGTATTCATTGGAGTGGTCATTATTGCAGGCTTCTACTTTATACAAAAAATAGCTAAGCCCTATGATAACCTAGAAGTAACAGTACCTAAACCTTATTTTGATTATTTACTATTATTAGTCTCGCTATTAATTATTTCGTTATTGGCCTACATTCAGGTTTATTTTGATTTGGTGGAATTGCTAGTCAACTGGTCATCATTTATAAGTACCGCTATATTTATGTTTATGGCTTATCGTTATGATAATAGAGCATTGTTGGCTATGGGCATTACCACATTAGCAGCAGCTGTAGGCATAAGTGTTTCGCCTATTGATTGGGCAAAAGGGGAATGGCTAAGTTCTACCAACCTTTATGTTATTGGTCTTTTTTTAGGCGCTTTTTTGGTGGTGGCCGGGCAATTGTCTCAACATAAAAATATAAAAGCACACTTCCGGTTTACCTATCAAAACTTCGGATTATTGCTCTATTACATTGGATGCCTTTCCGCTTTGTTTGATAGTAATGTTCCTTATTTTTATATGTTTTTACTCTTAGTATCTGCAGGAGCTTTATCTTACTACACTTGGAACACGAAAGAATTTCTCTTTTTTCTATATTCCAACATTAGTTTTTACATTGCTTTTACCTACCTCGTATTTTCTATACTAGAGAACTTTCGTGGAGCTGAAATCTTATTGATTTATTATTTCCCGGTTACCTGCATCAGCTATATCGTTATTTTAATCACTAAAAAAAGCCATTTTTCGAATGATTAAATCCTGGATAGCATACGATATTAAAGAGTTAGAAAAAAAGAAGCTACTTTCTTCTGCTAAAAACCTCTATAAGAGTAAAATATTGAGTGAAGAGCAGTGGGGAAAAATTAAGGAAAACTACACCTCAAAGTTATACAGCCCTTCTATATTTATAAGAGTACTCTTTTTTATTCTTACCCTTATTGGTCTTTCTACCATCTCTGGTCCGTTAGCCTTAATATTAAGCATTAACGATTTTGAAGATCTTCGAATAGCTTTTTTATTGTTTGGAGTTGTATTTATAACCGTTACTGATTTTGTGTTAATACAAAAAAACCATCACTACTTATCTGGAGTAACCGAAGCAGGTATTTATATTGGTTTATCGTTTATTGCTTTTGGGGTACTTGCTTCCGAACCCAACAACATGCTCATCTATCCGTTAGTTGGTTTTATATTATCCAGCATTGCGGCTGTACGCTATTTAAATTTATTAGGCTTAGTAGCCACCTTTCTGTTTTTTGGATGGATCTTGTTTCAGCTATGTATAACTATTGGAGGTATCATGGAAGCATTAATTCCTTTTGTTTTTATGTTCGTCTTTGGATTAACCTACTGGAGCTGCACGAAGTTAGAGAAAAAGCTAACCAGCGTTGTTTTTGAAGATGCCTTTATTGTGGCCAAAACACTTTCATTGTTCATTGTTTATTTAGCAGGAAACTATTATGTAGTACGAGAATTAAGTATTGAATTAATGAACCTCCACTTAGCAGAAGGAGAAGATATTCCTTTTGCCTTCTTATTTTATGTATTTACCGTTTTAGTACCTATCGCCTACCTCTATTTTGGCATTAAAAAACGATCCTTATTATTCATAAGAACCAGCCTCTTGACCCTTGCGTTAAGTGTGATCACGCTTAAATATTATTTTAGTTTAGGCATGCCCATGCTCACCATTACCCTTTCAGGAGCCATTTTAATTATCATTTCCTTTTTAATATTTAGGTACTTAAGGCAAGTGCAACACGGCTTTACTTCCGAAAAACTATTGCACGACAAATGGAGCTCACAAGATTTAACCGCCATTATTGCCTCCCAAACATTAGGAGGAAACAAAGTTCCTACTACTGAGAACGATACTACTTTTAAAGGTGGCGAATTTGGTGGTGGCGGAGCAGGTAGTAATTGGTAAAGCCATTTATTAATATTTTTAATGGATAGCAAAAAAATCATGTCAGTTCACCTCCCATTACTGTCATTCCAAACCTACCTACCATCATTCAGAACAAACACCCATTAACGTCATTCCGTCCCGATAGCTATCGGGATCAGTATCTATCCTAACAACCCTTAAACCCTGAACTAATCTCCAATCAAGTTGAGGACATGATTCAGGGTAACGACTGCTCCTATTAATAAACTTCTTAACCTCCGTTTTTAAACGGGTTTGTATGGCCTTTTAATATTCACTAGCTTTGTATAACACTTATAATACGGATATGTTGCACTAGTGCAACATATACAATTGTTGTGGTTAATTAAGAATGAAAAAAATTACATACATAACATTAGGGATACTACTCATCGTATTTGTCTTCTTCTTTTATAAAAATCCTGGTACCTATGCCAAAGAATGGAGTAAAGCAAAAAAAGATAAAGTAATTGTATCCAATATGACCACAGTTAAAACTAATGATTCAGACACTGTACAACTGACAAAAAATGATGTTAAGCTAATAAATGTATTAGCCGGTGGAATTTTGAATAAAAAAGACAGTCTTAAAGATAATAATACGGAAACAACAAGTATTATTCATAGCATAGACAAGTCTACTTCTTATGAGATTAGAAGATGGGGAAATGGTGGCAGGTCATTCAATGGGATTAAAATTAATGACCAATATCAAGGTTGGTGTGAATGGTTTTATAAGAATGGAAATATATCTAAAGAAGGTTCATTTATAGACAATCAACCTGTGGGTAGTTGGAACTTTTATTCAGAATCTGGACAAATTGACTCAACTATTAATTATGGTAAAAGTTATATGGTTTATTTGTATTTAAATTAATAAAATACTAACCACAACACTGTATATAGCAAATAGGGCGTTGGTGGTTAACGAAAGTTAGGCTCAATTAAAAAATGATGAAAGTTGATTTTATAGCTCAATTAAAATATAACTCTACAGAAGAAGGCGGAAGATCAACTCCTGCCATGTCTGGATATAGACCAGCCATAAAATTTGAAATAGATGATATGTTGACTTCTGGTTCGCAAACGTTTATTGATAAAGAAATTGTGTATCCTGGTGAATATGTAATGGCTGAAATAAAAATTATCGCTGTTCCTCATTTTAAAGGAAGATTAAAAGAAGGAATGACGTTTACTTTTAATGAGGGTACGAACTTGATAGGTACAGGAACAATTAAAAAAATAATAAATAAGGAATTAATAACAGCACCTAACAAAACCTAAACCGAATTAAAACGCAGTTTAGCCAGGCCGTTGAAACAGCTACATTCTACTCAAATATTTTTTTAAATACCCCCATAGGTACTTCACCTTTCCTTAATGGATACTCCATAGATACTTCACCTCAAAGCCATGTATAGTTCACCTTAGTTCACCTCAATTAACCAAAAACCACCTTTTTTCACCAAAAACACAACAAAACATTATTATTCAGCGTTCTGTAAATCTAAGACACCCTGCAAAATCAGAATTAAATTACTAAACCTAGACGTTTAAGAACAGAATTGGTTAATTATTCAAGGTGAAATAAGCTTGTAGCTTATTCCTTAAAATTCATCCCCTTTCTCCATTTAAATCTTCCCTTTTCCTATCTTTACGTTTTAGGAGAAAATGGACAAAAAAACCTTTTTTGTAGATGTTATTTTACCGCTTTCTGTACCTAATTTGTTTACGTATCGGGTGCCATTCGAGCTCAACGATGCCCTACAAATTGGTCAACGGGTGGTAGTTCCTTTTGGAAGAGGGGGCAAACTCTATTCCAGCCTCATCAAACACATCCACGAAACGCCTCCTAAAGATTACGCTGCTAAATACATTGAATCCTTACTGGATGAGCACCCAATCGTTAACGCCCACCAATTAAAACATTGGGATTGGATAGCCGAGTATTACCTCGCCAACCCTGGTGACGTGTTTAATGCTGCCCTACCTGGAGCTTTAAAACTAGCCAGTGAAACCAAAGTAGTGCTCAATGCCAGTTACGAAGGCAATGCCGTACAAGATTTATCGGATAAAGAATATCTCATTTACGAAGCACTAGAGGTGAGAAGTGTACTCAGCCTACAAGAAATTAGCGAGATATTAGAAGTAAAAAACGTACACCAGTTCGTTAAAACACTCATTGAAAAAAAGGTGATTTTAGTGGAGGAAGAACTGAAAAGAAAGTTCAAACCCAAAATAGTACAGTGCGTTCGGTTAACGGAGTTTGCCAATAATGAGAAAAACTTAGAAGGCATCTTTAATGAGCTTAGCCGAGCAAAGAAACAGTTAGAAGTCCTCATGAACTTTGTGCAGCTCTCTAACCGTTACCAAGCTGAACAAAAAGAAGTACAAAAGGTGGCCTTACAAAAATCGGCCAACGTAAGTGCTCCCATTATCAATGAGTTGGTTAAAAAAAACATATTTGAGGTTTATGACATCACCGCCAATAGAATTGGAGATTCGAAATACGAAATCATTGCGGAGAAAACACTCAACCCACACCAAGAAAAAGCACTTGAGGAGATTAACACCCAATTTAAGAGTAAAGATACTGTGCTACTTCACGGAGTTACGGGTTCGGGTAAAACCGAAATTTACATTCAACTCATTAAAGAAACTTTAAAACAAGGCCAACAAGTATTGTACTTGCTACCAGAAATTGCCTTAACCACACAACTCATTGTGCGTTTGCAAAAGGTATTTGGCAATCAAATTGGAGTGTACCACTCTAAGTTTAATGAAAATGAACGCGTAGAGGTTTGGAACGAAGTACTCAACTTTGAGTATACTCAATCGCCTCGTTTTAATATTGTAATGGGGGCACGCTCCTCCTTGTTCTTACCCTATAGCAACCTGGGGTTAATTATTGTAGATGAGGAACATGAAAACTCTTTTAAACAATACGACCCTGCACCACGGTACAATGCCCGAGATGCAGCTATTGTATTGGCCAACATCCATAAAGCAAAAGTATTGTTGGGCTCTGCAACACCAGCCATAGAAACTTACTGGAATGCGCAAGAAAACAAATTTGGATTGGTAGAGTTGAACAAACGTCACGCCAATGTACAATTGCCTGAAGTGTTATGTGCAGACATTAAAGAGTCCACCCGAAAAAAGAAAATGAAGTCGCACTTCTCTCCACTCCTTATGGAGCTCATGGAAGAAGCGTTTAAGAATGAAGAGCAAGTCATCTTGTTCCAAAACCGAAGAGGCTATGCTCCTTTTATGATTTGTGAAGAATGTGGCCACGTACCCGAGTGTAATAATTGCGATGTATCGTTAACCTATCATAAGTTTACCAACCAATTGCGTTGTCATTACTGTGGCAGTCATAAAAAAATGCCCCCTACTTGCCATGCTTGTGGCAGTACCCGAATTACGTTAAAGGGGTTTGGAACCGAACAAATAGAAGAAGAATTAGCCATTTACTTTCCAAAAATTAAAATTGCACGAATGGATGCAGATACCACCCGTAGCAAAAATGCTTACCACAACCTCATTAACGATTTTGAAACCGGCAACATTGATGTGCTCATCGGTACTCAAATGGTTACCAAAGGACTTGATTTTGATAACGTTTCTCTAGTCGGTATCCTCAATGCCGACTCCATGCTCAATTTCCCTGATTTTAGAGCTTTTGAACGATCGTATCATTTAATGAGTCAAGTAAGTGGACGAGCAGGGCGTAAAAAAAGAGGTAAAGTACTCATTCAAACTTATGATCCCTACCACCCTATTGTCCGTCAAGTGATTGAACACGATTACATAGCCATGTACAAACAGGAGTTAATAGAGCGTAAAAAGTTTAAGTACCCTCCTTTTCACCGCCTAGTGTATTTTACACTTAAACATCGTAACCGAGATTTATTAAATGCCGGTGCCGATGAATTTACTGAAGCCTTAAAGGCCAAATTTGGTAACCGTATTTTAGGTCCGGAATTTCCACTCGTTGCCAGAATTAAAAACATTTACCACAAAAACGTAATGCTAAAAATAGAACGTGATATTTCTACCAAAAAGACACGAGAACTGGTAATGGAGGTCAAGAATCACTTTGAAGTGAACAGCGAATACAAATCCATTAAAATTACCTTAGATGTAGATCCGATGTAAGTATAAAAAATGTCCGTTCGATCAAAGAGTTTCCTTTTTAGGTTTTGTCATGTTGAGTGGATTTTCGAAGAAAATTTGTATCGAAACATCAACAAAACACTCAAATTGGCATGGTTTTGATTACAAAAAACTCATGTTTTTACGAAATCATTGGTTCTCGATACATCCCGAAATAAATTCGGGACACTCGAACTGACAATGATTTTAACATATACAATAATAGTAACAATTAAACCGTTAAATTAGTCACTATGAAAAAGATAATCCCATTCCTCATTGTAATACTAATCGCACTAATAGCTATATCTTGTTCCAACTCCAGAAAGTGCAATGGTAAAAAAGGAATTAGAACTCCTATGGGAGTAATGTAATGCTTCTTAAAAGAAGAAAGAAAGCATTATGCTTGATGCAGGTGTTACTCCAATTTTTGTTTGAGATACTCCTCTCTTTCCACTTTCAAAGTTAGATATCTGGGATCCACTTACAGGAGTTATAACCTGGCTATAACTATAATCACCTCCTGATTTTGTATAAGTAAAACCATAGCCAAACTCAACACCCAAACTCAATTTTTTAGAAAAGAAATAATTAAATCCAGCTCCAATACCCAACCCAAAAAAATGACCCCCATCTTCCCTTAAAATAATTTGTTCTTTATATGTTCCTGTAACATCCGTTATATCTACCTTAGCATCAGTATTTGTACTTCCTATTCTACCTACAAGCAAGTCTCCTAATATGTATGGATCTAATCGTTTAGCCTTTCCTAAATGTTTTTCTATACCGATTTTAATCGTGTATGTTAATTGAGAAACCGTAGAGTCCAATTTCTGTAACCCTCTGTTTCCACTAGAAATAATAGTTACACTATCTTCAGTAAAAAAGTTTTGCTTGGTATAATCTAAAGCCAAACCCAATCGAAGCGCCATATCATTTTTAATATAATATCTACCAAAAAGCATAAAGTTGCCATTAGGATCTTGGCCGTTTTCAACGACTATGTTATTAATTAGTCCTGAAACCCCTAAACTAAGACCGATATCTCCTTTTACAGGTTTTAATGAATCAGGTTGTTCAGCCATTAAAGCAGTTGAAAACAGGATAGCTATAGATATGACAAGTACTTTTTTCATTATTTTATTTTTAAAATTATCTTTTGATAACTGAATTAATCTCTTTTTATTTTGATGCATGCAAATTAATTAAAATCTTTTACCCTCAACAAAATAAACCCTGTTAATCTTTACCTTTGTCGTGATTTGACACGAATAGGTTTAATATCAGACACACACGGTTATTTAGATCCAAAAGTAGAAAAGTACTTTAAGGAGTGTGATGAAATATGGCACATTGGTGATGTGGGCAATATCGAAGTGATTAAACAACTCACTAAAATTAAACCAGTAAGAGGAGTTTATGGAAACATTGATGGACAAGACATTAGAAAAATATTTCCGAAAGACTTAAAATTTACTTGTGAAGAAGTAAAAGTATGGCTAACACACATTGGTGGCTACCCTAACAGATACTCAAAAGATGTAAAAGACCGCATAAAAATAAGCCCTCCCAACTTGTTTATAAGTGGGCACTCCCATATTCTTAAAGTAATGTTCGATAAAAAGTTAAACTTATTACACATCAATCCTGGTGCAGCGGGGAAAAGTGGATTTCATAAAGTAAAAACCATTGTTCGCTTTACCATTGATAAAAAAGAGATTAAAGATTTAGAGGTTATTGAGTTGGGGCCTAAATAAATACCTAAAGTTGAATAGACTCCCAATTTATTTTTATAAAATGCTTAATACAACAACTACTATGCATTAACATTAAAGGTAAAATTAAGTAGTGCTTATATCAATAATCACTACGGAAATCACATTTTAACCTTGTTAGAAACCTCAATTTTAAATGTTTTTTGTCTTTCAAAAAAGAGAAGTAAATAGTAAATTTGCCGCTTAAAACAATAAAAAAAGCTAAATGAATCCATTATTAGAAACGTTTAACACACCACATCAAACACCTCCTTTTTCCAAAATTAAAAACGAACATTTTAAACCCGCTTTTGAACAGGCAATTGAATTAGCAAAAAAAGAAATTGATCTAATTACTAATAATGCTGAATCTCCTTCTTTTGAGAACACTGTTGCAGCGTTGGATTATAGTGGTGAAATACTAGATCGTGTCTCAAGTATATTTTTCAACCTTAATTCTGCTGAAACTTCTGATGAGATTCAACAAATAGCTAAGGAAGTGTCTCCACTCCTAGCTGAATTTGGAAATGATGTTAATTTAAATGAGGCATTGTTTCAACGCATCAAAACCGTTTACGAAAATAAAGAAAGCCTTGATCTTACTCCAGAAGAAAACACCTTATTGGAAAAAAGTTATAAAAGTTTTGTAAGAAATGGTGCTAACCTTAATGATGCAGATAAAGAAACATTAAGAAAGATAGATGTAGAACTTGCTGCTACCTCTTTAAATTTTGGAGAAAATGTGTTAGCTGCAACCAATAAGTATGAGCTTCACATTACTGATATTTCCGATTTGGATGGACTACCAGAAGGAGCCATTGAAGCAGCTGCAATGACTGCCAAACAAAAAAATAAGGAGGGGTGGGTAATTACACTAGACTCCCCTAGTTATGTTCCGTTTATGACTTATGCTAACAATAGAGCACTTAGAAAAGAATTGGCGTATGCTTCAGGAGCAAAAACATTTAAGGGAGATGATTTAGATAATCAAAAAAATATCTTAAAAATAGTTGAGCTAAGGTATCAAAGAGCTAATTTACTAGGATATAATAATCATGCTCAATTCATATTAGAAGAGCAAATGGCTACCTCACCAGAAAAAGTAAGTGAGTTCTTAAAAGACCTAATTAGTAAATCAAAACCAGTTGCTCAAGATGAATATGAACAATTAAATAATTTTGCTCGAGAATTAAATGGACCTGACCAATTACAATCTTGGGACGTTGCTTATTACACTGAAAAACTAAAGCAAAGATTATTTGATTTAGATGATGAACAATTAAAACCCTACTTTAAATTAGAAAATGTAGTTCAAGGAGTATTTACGATTGCCAACAAATTATACGATTTAAATTTTGAAGAAACTAATGAGGTTGACAAATACCATGAAGATGTTACTACCTACATAGTGACTGATGAAAACGATGAGTTTGTTGCTATTTTTTATGCTGATTTCCATCCTAGATCAGGAAAACGAAATGGTGCATGGATGAGCACTTTAAATAGCCAATACATTAAAGATGGTGTTAACATTAGACCGCTTGTACTTAATGTTTGTAACTTCACTAAACCCACCAAAACAAAACCATCACTACTTACCTTTAATGAGGTAACTACACTGTTTCATGAGTTCGGACACGCTCTACATGGGATGTTAGCCAACACTCATTTTCCTGGCTTATCAGGAACAAATGTTTATAGAGACTTTGTTGAATTACCATCTCAAGTGCTAGAAAATTGGTGCTATGAAAAAGAAGCCCTAGAACTATTTGCTTTTCATTATGAAACAGGTGAAGTGATTCCTGATGAATTAATTAAAAAAGTAAAGGCTTCTGCTAACTTTATGGAAGCAACAAAAACATTACGTCAGTTACGTTTTGGAACCATAGACATGGCATGGCACACCACTCCTCCTAATCAAATTAGTAATGTTGGTGATTTTGAAATAGAAGCAACTAAACCTACCCAAATTACTCCTTTAATGGAGGGAACGTGTTTTAGCACCTCATTCTCACATATTTTTCATGGAGGGTACTCTTCTGGTTATTATTCTTATAAATGGGCTGAAGTATTGGATGCTGATGCTTTTGAGTATTTCTTAGAAGAAGGAATTTTTAATAAAGAAATTGGTAAAAAGTTTAAAGAACACGTTTTATCTAAAGGAGGAACAGAACACCCTGAAGAGTTATATAAAAAGTTTAGAGGTAAATTACCAGACAATGAAGCCTTATTAAGAAGAGCTGGTTTGCTTGAAGTTAGTATTTAACCTAGTAAGGGTTACCTTAATCGATCAGCAGCTTTTACTAATGCTTCATCTTTCTTAATAAAATGAATGGCCAAGTAAGTCAGTATTAAGGATATTACTGGAATTACAGCCCCCATCTTAAAGCTCGTAACCACTTCTTTAGAATTTGTGTCGATAGCAGCTTTAGCAACATCACTATACATTACAATTGCTCCAATTTGGAAGGCTATCAGTAAAATATTCAATTTAGCCAACTTAAGCTGCAACTGTCTATTCTTAAAAAGAAAGATAATTACTAGTGTCAATAAAATAACTATTCCTTGTAAAGTTCCTACTCCCATATTTTTTGCAATCACTTCCGATGCATCATTAAATGCAACTGTTTTGTAGGCATTCATCACGTAAATCAAATCATTAGCTGTAAATGCCAATATCGGAACAAAGGAAAAAACAACTCCAAGCACAACTACTAAAATCAATAAAACAGACTGAATTCTTTGTATCATAACCTCAAATTTTGTGTAAAGATAATTACTGTTTAACAATATTCTGTTAATTAATTCGCTTTAAAAAATTAAAACTTAACCTAACTTAAAATTATTTTTGATGGTATGATAAATAAAATTCCCTATTGGCTAAAAAATAGATATGCAGTTACACTGCTATTTTTTTTACTCTGGGTACTATTCATTGATCAAAACAATATCGTTACTCAATACGAGTATAAAAAACAACTCAACGAACTAGAAAGAGAGAAAGTTTACTTCAGTAACGAAATTAAAAAAACGCGTAAAGAATTAGAAGAATTAACGAGCAATCCAAAATCGCTAGAAAAGTTTGCACGAGAAAAGTATTTCATGAAAAAAGATAATGAAGAAGTCTTTGTTTTTACCACTCAGAAATAAGAATAATTTCAAATACTGATAACCTTCTCTTAAACAACTATCTTATCAAGTTTTTTTTATCTTTGTTACTTCATCAAAGAAGGATTTTATTGGTATGGGATTATTTGAAGAGTTTGATCAAGTTAGCCAACAAGAGTGGATAGATAAAATAACTACTGACCTAAAAGGAAAAGACTATCAACAAACTTTAGTATGGAACTCTCCTGAGGGTATAGCTGTCCAACCTTTTTATAATAGTGACATTTTAACAGCTAATATTTCAGCTACATTTACTCCCCTCAAAAAAAATGCTGCTTGGAAAATAAGAGAGAAAATCATTATCAATTCTGTTGAAGAGGCCAACAAAAAGGCCTTAACTGCTCTAAAAGGAGGTGCCAACGCCTTGCTATTTGTGGGAGAAATCGAAGATAAGAAGTCTATGGATGCTCTATTACAAGACATTCAAACAGACATTATTGAAATTCATTTTTACAACGCTACTCCCAACCATACACTTAGTCTGGTTTCATTAGAAAATGGCTCTATTAGCTATGGCTATTTAAGTCAATTTTTCGACACAGGAAATTGGCAAACTTCTAAAGAAGAAGACATTAACCAATTAGTTGAGCTTACCAATCAAGAAAACACAATTAAAACCATTACCATCGATGCATATCGATATGGCAATAATGGAGCTAATATTATTCAAGAATTGGCTTTTTCACTTAGTCAGGGTGTGGAGTACTTGAACGTGCTAACTGACAAAAACATTGATCCGAATTTAATTGCAAAAAAAACTCAATTTAATTTTAGTATCAATTCCAATTTTTTCTTTGAAATTGCTAAAATTAGGGCAGCTCGTATTTTGTGGAAATTAATTTTAGAACAATACAAAGTGAGTAATCCTGAGGAAATGTATTTTCATGCGGAAACAGCTCATTGTAATTTCTCTACAGAAGATGTACATAGCAACATACTCAGAACGACTACAGAGGCCATGTCTGCAATTTTTGGAGGATGTGACAGCTTAACCGTGCTTCCTTTTGATGATAGTGTTAATTTCTCCTCTCGTATTGCAAGAAATGTACAGCACATCTTAAAAGAAGAATCTTTTTTAGATAAAGTGAACAACCCAGCAGAAGGAGCGTATTACATTGAGCAATTAACCGATGAAATTGCTGAGAAAGCATGGGAGTTATTTCAATCAATAGAAAAAGAAGGTGGTTTCTTGAAGGCCGCTGAAAGTAATTTTTTACAAAAAATAAATCCTGTCCATGCTTAACCAACCGGAGGAGATAGTAGAACAGAAAACATCTGATGTAGGGTTACTTACCTTAAGAAAGGATGGACTAATTACTTTCGAACCTCTGGAGGGAAAAACAGAACAAACATTGGTTTCAATGAAAAAAGATTTAGCTATTTGTCAAGAGTGGGTAAATGGAAAACCTACTGGGTTTTTATCTGACAATAGAAATTTAAAACGTTTTGAAGCGGATGTTCGAATTTTTGCACAAGAAAACGTACATAAGTTTGCTAATAAATTTGGTTTTATTGTTGAATCTGGTATATCCTCATTCTTAACCAACATGTTTATTTATCTTAATAAACCATCAATACCACTAAAGGCTTTTACTAACAAACAGGATGCTATTCAATGGCTTCATTCTTAACAGCAGCAAAAGAAAATGATCAATAAGCCTGAAGAAATATTAAAAGAAACTGTAACAGATAATTCTATTCTAAACCTAAGAAAAGATGGAATCATAACGTTAGAATTAAAGGAAGGGGTTACTGGGCAAACATTAGAATCTATGAAAAAAGATTTGACTATTTTTAAAGAATGGGCTAAAGATGGGAAACTAGCTTTTTTAGTAGATGCAAGGCAGTTTAAAAAATTTGATATGGAACTAAGGCTGTACGCTCAGGAACAGTCTTCTCTATTTGCTAGTAAATACGGAATTATTATTTCTTCTGGAGTGTCCTCATTTTTAGCAAATATTTTTATTTATTTAAATCGACCTAAAGTGCCCACTAAACTTTTTACTAAAAAAGAAACCGCTATAAAGTGGATGTTGAATTAATGAATCTAGAAAACTCACATATCGCCCGAAAAGAAAAATGTAGCGCAGGAACCATTACTTTAAGAAGTGATAAAATTCTGATGTTTAATCCTTTAGAACATAAAACTACAGTAAATATTAGTGAACTAAAGGAAATGTATGCTGTTTTTATGGACATAACATCTGGTGTACCTCATCTTTATTACTCTGACAACACAAACATAAAGAGCTTTGGAGCTGAGGAAAGGGTTTACGTAAGTGATAATTTCCATCATTTTGCAACAGCATGCGCAATAAAAGAAAACTCACCAATAGTAAGATTTATAACACTATCCATTCTCTACCTAAACAAACCCAAAATTCCTTTAAAAATGTTTAAAACAGAAGATGCAGCTATTAAATGGCTTAAATCATTGAATTAAAATTATGAAACCAGACTTCTCAAACATTCAATACAAAGACGTTAGTCAGCGTAAAGCTCGCCAATCAAAGAGTAATTGGTTAACTGCTGAACAAATTAATGTGAAAGACATATATACTCGTGAAGATTTAGAAAAATGTGAGCATATTAACTTCTCAGCAGGTATTGCTCCTAATCTTAGGGGACCGTACTCCACCATGTATGTTATGCGCCCTTGGACCATCAGACAATATGCAGGTTTTAGTACAGCAGAAGAATCTAACGCATTTTATCGAAGAAACTTAGCTGCAGGACAAAAAGGATTATCGGTTGCTTTTGATTTAGCAACACATAGAGGGTATGACTCTGATCACGCACGTGTAGTAGGTGATGTTGGAAAAGCAGGAGTTGCTATCGATTCTGTTGAGGATATGAAAATTTTATTTGATCAAATTCCATTAGATCAAATGTCTGTTTCCATGACTATGAATGGAGCTGTTATCCCAATATTGGCTTTCTACATTGTAGCTGCTGAAGAACAAGGTGTTAAACCAGAGCAACTAGCTGGAACAATTCAAAACGATATTTTGAAAGAGTTTATGGTAAGAAATACTTACATCTACCCACCACAACCTTCCATGCAAATCATTGCTGATATTTTTAAGTACACCTCTCAACACATGCCTAAATACAATTCTATTAGTATTTCTGGTTATCATATACAAGAAGCAGGAGGGACGAATGACATTGAATTGGCATACACATTAGCTGATGGGTTAGAGTATATTAGAACAGGTATTACATCAGGAATGGACATAGATAGCTTTGCTCCTCGATTATCATTTTTCTGGGGAATTGGCATGAATCACTTTATGGAAATTGCTAAAATGCGTGCTGCAAGAATGCTTTGGGCAAAAATTGTACAACAATTTAATCCTAAAAACCCTAAATCATTAGCATTAAGAACACACTCTCAAACATCAGGGTGGAGCTTAACAGAACAAGACCCCTACAACAATGTTACAAGAACATGTGTTGAAGCTATGGCTGCTGCCATGGGTGGTACTCAATCATTACACACTAATGCTTTAGACGAAGCTATTGCTTTACCTACAGACTTTTCTGCTCGAATTGCAAGAAACACACAAATTTACCTCCAAAAAGAAACCGAAATATGTAGAACAGTTGATCCTTGGGCAGGATCCTATTATGTTGAATCTTTGACAAAAAGTATAGCTGAAAAAGCATGGAAATTAATTGAAGAAGTAGAAGAACTAGGTGGTATGGCGAAAGCCATTGAAAAAGGTATACCAAAATTAAGAATTGAAGAAGCAGCTGCAAGGAAACAAGCAAAGATAGACGCTGGAAAAGAAATTATTGTAGGGGTAAATGAGTACCAAGTAGAAAAAGAAGAAGAAATAGAAATTTTAGAAGTAGACAACACAAAGGTAAGAAACAGTCAAATTGAACGCTTAAAACAAGTTAAAGCGAATCGAAATTCAGAAAAAGTTACTGCTGCTTTGAATAAAATTACCGAAATTGCTAAATCAAAAGACGGAAACTTATTAGCTGCTGCCATTGAAGCTGCAAGAGAAAGAGCTACTTTAGGTGAAATTTCTGATGCCATGGAAAAAGTATTTGGTAGATATCAAGCTCAAATACGATCAATAAGTGGTATTTATAGTAATGAAGCAATGGAAGATAATGATTTTATAAAAGCACAAGAAATGGCCGACCAATTTGCTGATTTGGAAGGTAGAAGACCTCGTGTAATGATCGCCAAAATGGGACAAGATGGTCATGATAGAGGTGCAAAAATCATAGCTACTTCATTTGCAGATATAGGGTTTGATGTAGATATAGGTCCTTTATTTCAAACACCTGCAGAAGCTGCAAAGCAAGCAGTAGAAAATGATGTGCACATTTTAGGCGTTTCTTCTCTCGCTGCTGGTCACAAAACATTAGTACCTCAAGTAATTGATGAACTTAAAAAGTTAGACAGAGAAGATATTATGGTAATAGTTGGAGGGGTTGTACCTCAACAAGATTATGATTTCTTATTTAAAGCTGGTGCTGTTGGTGTATTTGGACCAGGCACAAAAATTAGCAGTGCCGCTCAAGAAATTCTAGAAATTTTAATAGAAGGTAAAAACCAGTAGTTAATCTTTTCTGGCTATAAGAATAATTCCTTTTAAGTTAACTTTTAAAAAGTAATTCGCTTCCTTGTGTTTTATCATCATTTGATAAAAAGGCTTTTCTTCTGATTTTTCTATTTTTTCAATTGTAAAAATCCTTAATCCAGGATAATGTACTTCTAAACTATCGTTTACCTCACTTTCCAAATTGGATCGTTTAATTTTAGTTCTCGTTTCCAATAGTTTTTCTTTAAGATCGAAAAATTTAGTGATATCTATATCATTTTCAGTATACTCCACCACAAAAACATCAAAATGAACCGTAGCGTTAGAAACCTCATCTACTTGCCACTGAATATCAGTAGCTGCCGCATGCTTTTCAACAAAATGTTGTTTAACCGTATCTGGAACTTCATGTACGTGCTGAGCCAGCATAGAGGTATTAAAACCAATAAAACTTAACAAAAACAATAAAGCAAGTGGTGTTTTCTTCATGGTTAATTCGTTTACATTTTTAACTAAATTACTATTATCTATTATTTTTAACAAATTTCTACCTCTCAACATAATCTCCTACACTTCATCATGTTAAAATAAGCTGAATCGTAAAAAAAATTTACTTATCGAAACAATATTATTAAACTTGTATCGATTCATATTGGTCTTACATAAAGATAAATCTCATGAAAAAAGCATTAAAAATTTTGTTACTACTCAGCAACGAAATTAACAATTATACCTGAATAAAAATAAGGCTAAATTGTTATCCGCTGCACAGTATGAGTTTTCTTTGTGTTATCGAAGAAATGATAACCATACCGAAGC
>Ga0114931_10004801_pt1 | contig 16797 bp, 21 predicted proteins | sample 2SBtaG_FD_89579 | JGI IMG/M metagenome (GOLD analysis project Ga0114931, IMG submission 89579) | Deep subsurface microbial communities from Kolumbo volcano to uncover new lineages of life (NeLLi) - 2SBTROV14_V59a metaG | ecosystem: Environmental > Aquatic > Marine > Volcanic | place: Kolumbo...
CCGTATGGCACCGCTGTGGGCTCAGGCGGCTCTGATCCATTCGTGGCTCGGCTGCCGCTGGCCGCGGTCGCCCGGCGCTACGTTGCCAATCTTGGCCCCAAGTGATGGGCTACGGGCGGCAATTTGCGCCTTGATCTGCACGATTGCCCCTCACCATCCCCTCGACCCGGAACAGTGGCCCGCCAGGGTCAACGCCTGTGGCGGATCGGGACGCAGCGCGCCAGGATGTCGAGTGCAAAGTCACTCTGAAAATCGCTGAGTCGCCGAGTCGCGGTTTCGCGGCGATCGCAACTGACCATTCTGCCCTCGCAGTCGGTGATCGGAAAGTGCGGGGTCGGACCGGCTTCACGACGGTCTCTTGTTCGCCTTCTCTCCATGTTCTTGCCTCCGTATCTCTGGGCGTGCGCCGGATGTATCCCGGCCAGCCTGGCCCGAGCGCCCGTCGGGCCTGTGCAGCGACGGTGCGTCTCGTCTGGATGTCCCTCGCCCGGGCACCCGACAGGGTCTGCCGAAGCTTGCCTTTTGGGGTCCTATAGGGAGAACATAGGTACTTTCCTGGGTCTGTTTGTTTAAACCTGTCACATTGTGGCTGCGCTACTCAGATCGACGGCTGGAGTTGTGAAATGGGTCGACAAGTGGTCGTGCTGGCGGCGCTGCTCGTGGCGAGCAGCCTCACTCCGGTGCCCTGTGGCGCTGCCGGCATCCCGCTGGTCCCCCAGGCCGAGGAGATCAACCGGCGCCAGACGCAGGACCTCAGGCGGGAGCAGCGGCTCTATCGTGAGCGCATCCCGCAGGTGTCTCCTCCCGAAGCGGCGCAGATTCTGGACAGGCAGCGCATGGAGCTGGAGCATCAGAGGCAGCTCCAGCAACGCGAGAGGGCACGTATCAAGCAGCTGGAACAGATCGAGATGCCAGGCGGGAGGCAGCGAACCGACGGGCGCCATGAGCTCCAGCGCCTGAGGCGGGAGCAGGAGAGCCAGCGGCTGAACTTCAGGATGCGACGCCGGACTCCTGGTGTCCGTTGAACGACCCGAGCCGATGTGACCAGGCATAGGCCGTATCCCCGAGTGCGAAGAACGAGGGGTTTTCCAGGGAGGGCTTGGTGTTGTAGCTCAGTGGCCTGAAGTGCGTGTCGACCACCTGGCCTCCCGCCTCTTCAACGATACACTGCCCGGCGGCCGTGTCCCATTCCGAGGTGGGCCCGAGCCGTGGATAGAGGTCGACCTCTCCGGCGGCAACCAGGCAGAACTTGTAGGCACTGCCGCGGCGCAGCAGGGTGTGTGGCCCCAGGTGATTCAGCAGGGTCTGGAGGCTCCGGTTGGCATAGGAGCGGCTGCCCGCAACGACCAGCCGGGTGGCAGGCGGTGTGCGGGTATGGATCCGGGTCGCCTCTTCTCCGACATGACAGTGGTAGGCCCCTGCCCCCCGGGAGGCATAGCAGCATTGTTCCTGGGCCGGGGCATAGACGATACCGAGAGTGGGCTGGTGCCCCTGGATCAATGCGATGTTGACCGAAAATCCACCGTTGCGCTCTATGAACTGGCGGGTGCCATCCAGCGGGTCTATCAGCCAGTAGTGTCCCCAGCCCTGGCGCTCCGGGAAGGGGGCCGCCTCCGATTCCTCGGACAGGATGGGGATCTCGGGTGTGAGCCGGCTCAATTCCCGGGAGATCAATTCATGGGCGGCCAGATCGGCGGTGGTCACCGGGGACCGGTCGGCCTTCTCGGACACGGTAAATCCGTGTCGGTAGACCTCCATGATCCGCTGACCTGCAGAGACGGCGATCGAGCAGGCCGGCATGAGCAGTTCGTTCAGACTGTAGGGGAAATGGGGTTCGTTCATGTTGAGAGCTCAAGTTGGTTGTTCACAATCTCGCGGACCAGGTACAGGGCCGCCAGGCTGCGCGCCTCCGAGAAATCGGGCTGTGTGAGGAGGGAGTTGATCTGGCTGAGGGACCAGGGCACCACCTCCAGTTCCTCCGGTTCGTCTCCAGTCAGGCGCTTTGGATAGAGATCCCTGGCCAGCACGATGTGTGTCTGGGCGGAGATGTAACCGGGGGCGATGGTGAGCGAGGTGATCAGGTCCAGCCGGTTGGCACCATATCCGATCTCCTCCATCATCTCGCGATTGGCGGCGGCCAGGGCCGTCTCGTTGTCTACTATCCGTCCCTTGGGAAGCCCCAGTTCGAACCGGTCCGTGCCGGCGGCATACTCGCGCACCAGGAGCACGGTGTCCTCGTCCAGCAGAGGGACCACCAGGACCGCGCCGTTTCTGCCACCCGAGATCCGTTCGTAGCGTGTGGTCTTGCCATCGGCGAACTGAAGCTCGAGCTCCTCCACGGTGAAGATGCGGGTCTTCGAGATGATGGATACGCTGAGGATGCGCGGTTTACGGTGCATAGGCTATGATCGGTGATTCGGGTACCCCTGATCCAGGGGTTTCGCCGACAGGCGTGCGAAGCGGGCGGGCAGGGGGAGGTCGAAGATGCTGATTCACTGGAAGAAGATCGAGTACGTGTTCCTGGATATGGACGGTACACTCCTGGATCTTCACTTCGACAACTACTTCTGGCTCGACTATGTTCCGCGCTGCTACGCGCAGGCAAGGGGGCTGACGGCGGCCGAGGCCAGGGCGTATCTGTATCGGCGCTACAAGGCGCTGGAGGGGACATTGGAGTGGTATTGCGTGGAGTTCTGGAGCCGTGAGCTGGAACTGGACATCGCCGGGCTGAAACGGCAGATCAGCCACAAGATTACAGTCCATCCGGAGGTCGTGCCGTTCCTCGAGGCCGTCAGGGACTCCGGCCGGCGACTGGCCCTGGTGACCAATGCCCATGGCATGAGTGTGGATCTCAAGCTCGACAAGACCGGGCTGCGCAGATACTTTCACCGGGTCATCAGTTCTCACGAGCTGGGGTTCCCCAAGGAGGATCCCCGCTTCTGGGTGCGGCTGAGCCGATTCGAGGCCCATGAGCCACGGCAGACCCTGTTCGTCGACGACAACCTGGACGTCCTGCGCGTGGCGGTGCGCTCGGGCATCGGCCAGGTGCTGGCCGTGCGCAATCCCGACAGTCGCCAGATTCACAAGGACACGGGTGAATTCGATGCCATATCCAGTTTCGACGAACTGTTGCCGGTGGGCTGAGGTCCCCTGGGCTCAACCCCGCGTCCAGCGCCTGAAGCGCCGCTTGCAGTATCGGAGCAGCTCGCCATAGTCTGTGAAATAGAGCTCGAATCCGCCTTCGGCCGGGGCGTCGAATTCGCAGTAGGCATTGGAGTGGTCCCGACAGATCTGGGGCCGATGCTCATAGATGCCACATCCGCCGTCTTCGAGCAGATGCGTGCAGCGCGACTCCACGAGCAGATACCAGCCGTCCGCATCCTTGTAGGCCTTGACATCTCGATGGGAGACCTGCCAGAGCAGGTGTTCGAAGTCAATCTTCTTGCGCGGTGTGGCGATGGCCTGGGTGATGTAGGTGCAACACTTGGAGTGGGTACACAGGCCGCACTTGGTGTGCCCTGTGATCTCCTGCTCAGGCATGGCGCTCCATGCTCGACAGCATCCAGGTGATCAGCGCCTGAATGACGAGCCTCTGACGCCGTGTGCATTCACTGTCGTCCTGGATGCTCGTCAGGCGCTGTTTGAGCTCCATGACCAGGTCTTCGTAGCAGCGCAATCGATCCTGCGTGTCCTGCAGTTCCAGGCGGAGCTGATTGACCTCGGCGATGAGGTCGCGTTCATCGCTGCGTGTCGCCCGGGTGGCCTTGTTCAGGCCTCGCTCTGAATCCTGGACATCCGCTCGAGCACCGTGTCGTCTTCCAGGCTGACGTCCGGATAGGCGGCGCGCAGGTCCGAGACCAGGACCTCACCCTCGAAGGTGGTCAGCGTTCCATCGCGGATCGCCTGCTGGATGGTGCCTCGACTCACCCCCGCCAGACGGGCAGCTCGGGAAACACTGATTCTATGGGCCATGCAAAGGCCTCCACCGATGGTGCCGGTTGTCTGGGACGAGACTCTAGGTCACCCTCAGGAGCCGGACCGGTCCCAGGCCCAACTGCAGTCCAGCTCGGAGCGTATGGCGACCAACCCCGACAGGCCGTCCTCGATCATGACCGCCAGGGGGGGCTTCTTTGCGAAGCGACGGTGCGGCGTACGCAGCCAGTGCGGCCCCATGTTGGGGTTCCGGGGAAAGGTGGTGCGCAGGGCATCGGCGATACCCACCAGATGCTCCACCCGGGCCATGACCTCACCCTCCTCCGGAAGGGGGGTATTCAGCCTGAAGCGTTCCAGGTGGCGGGTCCGGGTGCCCTCGGGCAGGCCCAGGAGCCTGATCCTGTCCTCGGCGCCCACCCCCCAGTCATCGAGGATGGCCATGATCGAGCGCGCCAGAAGCAGACGCTCTCCTTCTATCGTACTGTCCATACAAGTCCTACCATTGTCACTGGATTTATCCGCCCGCCGCCCAGACCCCTGCACAGATGAAGGTGGCCTCGCCAAGGGCACCCGCAGTCCCGACAGACCTGCCTCAAGATCCTTCAGAGCAGCTCTGATCTGCTCGTGGTCCGGTGGCCGTAATCAGCTCGACCCGGAATCATCTACCAGGCCTCTCAGGGTTCGTCCGGCTTGCCCGCACCCCCTTTTCTGCCGATTCGGCCGATGGGAACGATCCGGTCGCCGGCGGCCTGGTCCTTATAAACAGGACGCTCGCGGATCTCCACCCCGGCCTCCCGGGCGAGCTCCTGCTCTCGCGCCGATATCAGGGCGAAACACTGCCGTATGTCCTCAATGGTGTCCGCGCTCAGGGGATGCCGCATGCCCGGGCTGGGGGTGGTCTCTCTGACGATCTGTGCCAGGACCTTGCGCATCACGATCATCACGCGCTGTTCTTTGGAGAGATCATCGGAACTCATAATAGCGTTACCTTGTCACCGTATCTCCTATCAGACTACCCTTTTTGGCATACGAATGCGAGGCGCCATTGGATTCCGGCGGGACTGCGTGAGCCCGCCGGTCGGGCCTCGACCCGAGCCGATCCCAGGGTGCAGCGGGGCCGGTTTCCGGGGGATCGGCCACGTGCAGGCGTGCCCGCCATGCCGGGCGAGGCTGTTGCAGTCGCGGCGGTGCGGACCATGGAGCTGGAGAGCCGCTACGGTCCCTCGGTGGCCAGCACCTCGAGTTCCAGCAGCGGGGCCTCTCGGGCCTCCACCTTGGTGACCAGGTCGTAGAGCGCGGCCTGGAGCGCCTCCTCAATCACAGGGTGGTAGAAGGGCATCTTGAGCAGGTCGAAGACGGTGCGTTCCTGCTGGATTGCCCAGCAGATCAGGTGGGCCAGGTTTTCACCCCGCGGGGCGATCATCTCGGCCCCCAGCAGACGGCCGCTGACCTTGTCGGCATAGACTCGGATGATGCCCCGGTTCTTGGCCATGATCAGCGCCCGGCCCACCGGGCCGAGCCTCATCTCGCCGGCGACCACGTCCTCTCGCCCTTCCAGTTCGCTCCATGGGGTCCCCATGGTGGCAATGTTCGGGTCGCAGAACGTGATCGCCAGCGGCGTCTTGCGTCGGAAGGCCAGGATGGGTGAGTGAGAGGCGTTGTAGCCCGCGATCCTCCCTTCGTCCCCGGCCTCATGGAGGATGGGCCGGTCCCCGGTGATGTCCCCGGCCAGAAAGATGGGCAGGTCTTCCACCTGCATGGTGTGGGGGTCATAGTGCGGTACACCCCGGCTGTCGAGTGACAGCCCGAGGCGTTCCAGTCCCAGGCGATCCAGATTCGGTCTGCGTCCGATACTGACCAGCACCTTGTCCACCAGCACGCTGTTCTCGCCGGAGCTGACTCGGAGTTGCTTGCCTTCGGCCTCGACTGTGGCGGGGTGGCCCAGCCACAGAGGCATCTCTTTGCCAATGGTCGCCACGGCGGCCTCATTGACCTTGGGGTCGCTGGTATGTCCTATGGACCGTAGCTGGTCGATCCCTGTCACCGCCACCCCCAGACGGTGCAGGGCCTGACCCAGTTCCAGGCCGATGATGCCCAGGCCGATTACGGCAAGGCGCTCGGGCAGGCCAGGCTGTTCGAAGATCTCGTCTGTGGTCAGCACCCGGTCTCCGAACCGCCGCCATTCCTCCGGGACGATCGGCCGCGAGCCCGTGGCCACAATGATGGCCGAGGCATGGATGGTCTTGTCACCGACACGCAGGGTGGTCGGGTCGACGAACTCGGCGTAGCCTTCTATGAACGCCTCACCCAGGTTGTCCGTGGTGCCGCTGATCACCCGGTCGACGAAGATGTCGCGCAGATCCCGGACATGTTCCATCGCCTGCTCCATGTCAAAGCCCAGTGCCTCCTCACCCTGGATGCCATGGCGTTCGAAGACCTCGCGACGATGGTAGTCTTCCGCCACCTGGATGAAGGCCTTCGAGGGCATGCAGCCCACTCTGGCGCAGGTCGTGCCCAACGGCCCCCCGTTGATCAGTACGAAGGACTTCCGGGCCCGTTTTACCTGGGACAGGGCGTTGAGGCCGGAGGTCCCGGCCCCGATGATGGCTACGTCGACATTGATATCCATATTGCATTGACTCGCTGGTCTGCGTGGACGGGTCCGGCGGACGAGGCCGGGGCGCTTGCGGGCGCCATTATATACCCGCCGCGCCTGGATTTTCGGCCTCCAGGTCCCGCATCTCATGAGCACATGACGGCGTTGGAAATGCTTGACATATGGTGACTACTCACCCACGGCGCCCAAAAGCTTACAGTTTGGCGCTCAGCCACCGATATGGGTTGTTTCTGGAGGAAACGTCGGCGGCAGGGATGCCGCCGTCGAGCCTACAGGGATGTATCTACGGCGTTTTCCGGAAGAAACAGCCCATATCGGTGGCGGCTCCTGCAGGGTGTGAGTAGCTACGACATATGAGTGATATGCCCGCGCGTCTCCGCCTTGCCCTGCACCCAGATCCGTCCACCTGGTGGAGCGAAAGGTCACACGCGACAGCGATGCCTGTGGCGCCCAGGGGTTTGGTCCTCTTCGGTGCGAGGCCCCGAGGTAGGGTCAGGCGCCGAGGTCGGTGGGCCACTCGAGGCGTCCGTCCAACGCCGCCATGGGCCCCGGAGGTGGACTCTGAGGCGGCGGGCCGGGGTGCGTGAGCTCGGTAGAGCGGTCTGCGGCGGCGTCGGGAACGCCGGCCCTCGGAGTCTGTCGGACTTAGGGCCAATCTACTGCGCCGGTGGGAGAAGGGTCCAAATATCCCCGATTTCTCGTTGCGTAGTCCCACTATGCGCCTCGAAATCGTGAATATTTTGCCTCCTTCTCCCACCTTGCTCGCTACGATCGCCTAAATCCGACACACTCCTCGGTGCCATGCGCCATCGACGAGGGGCTTGATCGCCCGTGGGCCAAACCCGCGGGGGGCTGCTATACTTCTTTCAGATCTGGGGCGGATCGACCGCAGGCCGGCTTCCCGGCTGTTACGGGCGCCGCCGCGCGGCTTGACGGCCTCCGGGGCCAGGAGGAGGCGGGGACATGGGTCCCGTGTCGTTCATGAGATACCCGTCGCATCCGGGGGGTCGATCTGGAAGCCGCCCGTACGGGTGCACGACCGGGTTGGGATGCGTGCCATGGCACTCTGACCGTGCTTCCGCTCTGGCCCTGCGCCCGGCTACAGGCGCCTGACAGCGGCAAAATCCAGGGAAGCTTCGGTTTATACCCGGCGCACCTACCTGGGTGTCGGTTTTCAGGGTGCGTGGATCCGGGGGCAGGAGAAGGCGGAGATACGCAGGCACATCACTCATATGTCAAGCATTTCCAACGCCGTCATGTGCCCAGAGATGCGGCAGCTATCACCGTGGTCCGTAACGTCGCGATTCAGCGCTGCCCGGCGCTGGGACGGCTGCGAATCGCCTGCTCCGGAAGGCGCCGTGAACAGGCCCGTGCGGGTGTGTCGCGGGTGCTCGGGCCTACAATACTTCCTCGGCAGGTGGCGCGCAGCCATCGCTCCATAGCAGGCGCGTTGTGCGGAACTGCCGCTGTGCAGCGGCGTCAGGTGCCGGGGTGCGCGAAGCGTGCGTATGGCGGATACAACCAAAGGGACAAGGGGGCTGTGCATGGGGGAGGAGGCAAAGTTCTTTGTGGGCCAGATCGTGCATCACCGGCTGTTTGACTACAGGGGGGTCGTCTTCGACGTGGACCCCCGATTCCTTGGCAGCGAGGAGTGGTACGAGCAGGTCGCCAGGACCCGCCCGCCCAAGGACCGGCCCTGGTATCGAATCCTCGTCGATGGCCGCGAGACGGAGACCTATGTCGCCGAACGGAACCTGGAGCCTGATCGGGAAGGGGGGGCGGTCGATCATTCTCTCGTGGAGCAGTTCTTCTTGGGGTTCGAGAATGGGATCTACCTGCCAAGGCAGAGGCGCAACTGAGCCATGATCGAGAGGTTCAAGGTACTGATGGGAGAGATATTCTCCGAGCCCAAGGCGGAGCCGGTCACCCATGAACTCGAGCTGGCGGCGGCCTCGTTGTTGATAGACGTGGCTCGTGCGGACTTCCACTGTTCGGACCGGGAGCTGGCGGCGGCCGCCAGGGAATTGGAGGCCTGCTTTGGGTTCGATGCGTCCGAGTCACGGGGGCTCCTCGGGCGTGCCGTGGAGCGGCATGAGGCACAGACATCCCTATACCCTTTCGTCAAGCTCATCAATGAACACTGTACGGCCGAGGAGAAATCGCGCCTGGTGGAGGCCCTGTGGCGGGTCGCCTTTGCCGACTACCGGGTGGACAAATACGAGGAACACCAGATCCGTAAGATCGCCGAACTGCTGCACGTCCCGCACAAGGACTTCATACGCGCCAAGCTCAGGACCGCCAGCGGTGCGGGCGAGGAGCGCTGAGCGGCTCCCTCCCCAGCCCAGCTTCACGCGGCGGCCTGAAAGGCGCATCCGTGGCAATTCGGCCTGCGGGGATCATGGCTCCAAGGCCATAACGGTCGAATAGCCTGCGACGGCGGCGAGGCCTACCGGGGGCCTGTCGGACTTGGGGCCGATCTACTGCGCCGGTGGGAGAAGGGCCAAAATACCCCCGCTTCCTATTCGTCCCCTCCCTGGGACTCACCGCTGCGGGGCTGAGGTGCAAGATCGTTCGCTACGATCGCCTAAATCCGACAGACGCCTAGACCATGTCTTTCAGGCCCTTCAGCGGCTGGACCTTGACCACCTTGTGGGCGGGTTTGGCCTTGAATATGGTCTCTTCCCCGGTGAACGGGTTGATGCCCTTCCTGGCCTTGGTCGCGGGTTTCTTGACGACCTTGATCTTGAGCAGGCCCGGCAGGGTAAAGACGCCGGCACTGCGAGGTTTCAGGTTCTTCGCGATCAGGCCGGTCAGAGAGTCCAGGACAGCGGAAACCTCTCTTCGGGTGAGGCCGGTCTCATCGGCGAGGTGGTTGAGGATCTCTGTCTTGGTCGGAGGCTTTTTTATGGCAGCGGGGGGCGCCACCTTGGTCTTCGCTGCTTTGACAGGCATTTGATATCTCCTTCACTCTGATTGGTCTTGGTGGTTGGGGCGGGAGATCGCTACGATACCACGCCCTTGATCGAGGGTGGGTGCCTTTATCCTTTATTTTCCGCGCCTTATCAGCAAAAACTCCGGTTTATCGGTTTTTTGGGGTGCGCTCTCAATGGGTCACGAAGGTCCTGCTATACCTTATGACTCGGGGTTCCCCGTCCTTCTGGTGGATCGTGATGGTGAAGTTGAGCGTCTCACCGTCGGTGACCGGAAACTCGGCCACGTAATAGATGGCCCCGTTGTCACTTATTTCACGCAGTGAGAGGTGTCTGAGCTGGTTGGACAGGTTGACGGAATTGACGCTGACCTGGGCCCGTATGGGCAGGGAGGTCACGCCCATTCTCTTCTTAAGTACGCTGATGGTCAACAGGCCACGGTTCTTGCTGCGCTTGATCCCGTAGGCCTTGGCCACGCGGAGATCGAAGAAGTCTGTCGTCACTGCATTGTAGTGGACGACGACGTCCCCGAAATCGACGGCCTGCTCGGCATGCGCGAGGCCGAAGAGGGCGGCGAGCAGGAGCGCCAATGGGATTCGGATCAGAACAGGGGCTTTAGTCATGTTGGGGTCTCCACTTGGATGGGTCGAACGGGGCTCAGGCCCCGTCTCGGTCTTATTGGGTCCAATTCGGCTTTCCGGATGCTGTCGTCTCTGTACCCATGCGGATACGCGGCGTATGCGATATCAGTGTAACCGCTATGGGCGTTTCGCGGTACTCCTGCGGGCGTGAAGCCCCGGCTGGCCGTCCGGCCCGCGCACGATGTCCGGCAGTCTGCGGGGCGCATGTATGGACAGGGTCTTGGTCCGGCCGGTTTCACCCCGGGCTATGGTCACGCTGGATTTGGGTACACCGAATACCTTGGCGATAAAGGCGATCAGGTGTGCATTGGCCTTTCCATCCACAGGAGGGGCTGTGATCCGGATCTTGAGCCGATCACCCTGGATCCCTACGATCTGGTCGGCGCTGGCGCGGGGCTGGATGTGGACCCTGAGGCTCAGGTCTTCCCCCTCCCATGCTGCGAATGTAGGATTTGCGGGCATGGCCGACGAGACGGCCCTCAGTGATAGAGAGACTTCAATATAATCAGGATGACGTTCAATACGATAATCACGACCAGAGGCGAAAGGTCCAGTCCCCCCATCTGAGGGATGACCCGCCGGGCCGGTCTGAGCAGGGGTTCATTGAGGCTGTATAACAGCGATGCCATGGGGTTTCCGAAGTGCTGGGTGCCCGGGGATACCCAGCTCAACAGGGCCTGTATGATAATGGAGAAGATGTAGATGTATACCACCAGTTCGAGTATCTGGAGTAGCGCCACGACTGCGAGGGCTGCAATGCTGTAGTTCGCCCCGGCGATCGATGCCAGAAGCCACAGCTGTATGATCTTCAGCCCGACCGCCAGCACCACCGAGGCGGTGTCTACGGAACCCAGGCTGGGGACCACCCGGCGGATGGGCACCAGCACAGGATTGGTGACGGTCACCAGGAACTGAGACACCGGGTTGTAGAAGTTGGCCTTTGACCAGGCCAACAGAAAGCGCAGCACCACGGCAAAGATGTACAGCGTAAAGAAGGTGTCGATCAGGAACGTGGCGACATTGACCAAGACGTTGTCCATGGATATCACTGTGCTCCCAGTTCGTTTTCCAGCTCTCTGGCGCGTGCCGCTGCGGCGCTGATGGCCGATTGGAAGGCCGCCGGTACTGCGCTCAGCTCGGCCAGTGCCCGCTCTGTCGTTCCGCCCTTCGAGGTTACCCTCTGCCTCAATGTGGCGGGACCCTCCTGGCTCTCCAGGGCCAGCCTGGCGGTCCCGAGCGCGGTCTCCAGGGTCAGCAGCCGCGCTGCTTCCGGGGAGAGCCCCTCGCTGATGGCTGCGGCCTCGATGGCCTCCATCACATAGAGGAAATAGGCGGGCCCACTCCCAGAGACTGCGGTAATCGTGTTCATCAGATCCTCGTCTTCCACCCACAACGTCAGGCCGACCGAGCGCATGATCCTCTCGGCCACCTCTCGTTGAGGCTCGGATACACCCGGTCCTGCGTAGAGTCCGGTGGCCCCGCTTTTCACCAGCGCGGGCGTGTTGGGCATGCACCGAACCACCGGGGTCGCACCGCCCAGCCATCGCGCGAGGTCGTGCGAGCGGATGCCTGCCGCTATGGAGATGACCAGCGGATAGGGCGAGTCCAGACTGCCGGCTATGTCCGTGGCCACGGCGTGTACCTGTTGCGGCTTGACCGCGATAAGCACCACGTCCGCGCCCTCGACGGCCTGGCGGTTGTTGCTGGTGCCGAACAGGGGACCGAAGCTCTGGCGTGCGACCTCGAGGCGTTCCGGATTCGGGTCGGCGACCCGCAGGCACTCGATGGGCCAGCCGTCCGCGAGCAGTCCGCCGATGAGGCTGCAGGCCATGTTGCCGGCGCCGATAAAGGTGGTTGTGGGATAGTCCATGGTCGAAACGGTTGTGATGTGTTCTTATTCTGCCATAGATGGGCGCCCATGTTGGCGCATGCTGTCGCGGCTGTCGAGCATATGTGGCATTGCGGGGAGGCTCACTGGCTGGGCCGTGGCCCGAATATGGCGGTACCGATGCGCACCAGGGTCGAGCCCTCGGCGATCGCCGCCTCCATATCCGAACTCATCCCCATGGACAGGGTGTCGAGTCTGTGGCCTTGGGCGCGCAGTCCGTCGAACAGTGCCCTCGCCGCCGCAAGGCCCCGGCGCTGGGCCTCGAGGCCGGTGCGTCGCTGTGGAATGGCCATGAGTCCCCTGAGGCGTAGATGGGGCAGTTGACCGACTTCGGCGGCAAGCGCCCCGAGCGCTTCGGGCGCCACACCCCGCTTGCTCGATTCCCGATCCAGGTTGACCTGGAGGCACACGTTCAGGGGTGGGAGCTGTGCTGGCCGCTGCGCATTGAGGCGAAGCGCGAGCTTGAGGCGGTCAATGCTGTGCACCCAATGGAACAGCTGGGCGATGTCGCGAGTCTTGTTCGACTGCAGGGGGCCGACAAAGTGCCACACGAGCCTTTCGTCATCCAGCTGGTGGATCTTGAGGCGCGCCTCCTGGAGGTAGCTCTCCCCAAAATGGCGCTGTCCGCAGGCGACGGCCTCCCGGATGGCCTCGCTGGCCTGGCCCTTGCTCACCGCAAGCAGTCTCACGCTATCCGGCGGGCGGCCGTAGCGGCGCTCGGCCAGCAAGATCTGTTCACGCACCCGGTTCAGGCGAATGGCGATGCCTTGGGGACCTGGTTCGCAACGGTTCGGCATATCCTGGGCGCGGATTCGGTGGCGGTGATGCTGGTCGCAGTATCCGGCGATTGCCCGCTGCGCCAGGTGTCGGGGGCTTTTTTGACACGCCTGCTGCGTTGTGCGCGGCCAGGGCGCCCGGGGGAGCCCCTTTAGTCGCGAAACCTATGGCCCTTATCTAGGTTTCCTGCGACGCGCGCGCCGCTCACTTCTATAGTGCCGCGCAGGTACATCTAGTCTGTCCACAAGCCGCGATACGGACACCCGCCACAGCGCATGCCAAGGATGGCCATCCCGGCCCAAGTCTCGTGGAGTCACCCTTGGGAACGAAGATATTGAGCCACAAAGATGACAGGTTTACAACTGCCCGGCCCCGGGCACCAGACCGATTCAGGAGCTAAAGCCGGGCGCAGTCGGATTGACGGGCCTGGAGCCGCTTTCTATCCGGGTGGTAGGCCGGTACGTCGCTGCCTCGCCGGGTGGCCGCCGCCACGCACCCTGGGGACCGAAGTATCAAGTGAGCCCGGTGTATAGGAACAGGCCCCGATGGATATCTCCCAGCTACTTGCATTCAGCGTCAAGAATGGCGCATCCGATCTTCATCTCTCCTCCGGAGAGCCGTCGATGATCCGCGTCGACGGGGACGTGCGCAGGATCAACGTCCCGGCCATGGAACACAAGGAGGTCCATTCCATGGTCTATGACATCATGAACGACAAGCAGAGAAAGGACTTTGAGGAGTTCCTCGAGACCGATTTCTCCTTCGAGATCCCCGGCCTTGCGCGTTTCCGTGTCAATGCCTTCACCCAGCATCGTGGTGCCGGGGCGGTGTTTCGGACCATCCCGACCAAGATCCTGACCCTCGAGGATCTGAACTGTCCAAAGATCTTCAAGGACATCTCTGAATTTCCGCGCGGGATCGTTCTGGTCACAGGCCCAACCGGTTCCGGTAAGTCCACGACCCTGGCCACCATGATCAACCACAAGAACGAGGAGGAATACGAGCACATCCTCACCATAGAGGACCCCATAGAGTTCGTGCATGAGAGCAAAAAGAGCCTCGTCAATCAGCGCGAGGTCCATCGCGATACGCTGGGATTCAACGAGGCCTTGAGATCTGCGCTGCGTGAGGATCCGGATACCATACTGGTCGGAGAGCTGCGTGACCTCGAGACCATACGTCTGGCTCTGACTGCGGCGGAGACCGGGCACCTGGTGTTCGGCACCCTGCATACGAGTTCGGCGGCGAAGACCATCGACCGTATCGTGGACGTCTTTCCCGCGGCGGAAAAGGACATGGTGCGCTCCATGCTCTCGGAATCCCTGCGGGCTGTCATCTCTCAGACTCTGTGCAAGAAGATCGGCGGGGGCCGGGTGGCGGCGCATGAGATCATGATCGGTACCCCGGTGATACGCAACCTGATCCGGGAGGATAAGATCGCCCAGATGTATTCGGCCATCCAGACTGGACAGTCGGTCGGTATGCAGACCCTGGATCAGAATCTTCAGGAGTTGCTGGGCCGCGGGTTGATCTCAAGGGAGGAGGCCAAGCGCAAGGCCGCCAACAAGGATGCCTTCTGATGGAGCTTGACAAGGCTATACAGTATATGCACGACCTGCTCAAGACCCTGGTAGGCAAAAAGGGGTCTGACCTGTTCATCACAGCAGGTGCCGCACCCTCGATGAAGGTCGACGGGAAGATGACCCCGGTGACCGGTCAGGCACTCTCCCCATCCCATACGCGGGTGCTGGTCAATGCCGTCATGAACGATCGCCAGATCCGCGAATTCGAAGAGACTCAGGAATGCAATTTCGCCATCAGCCTGCCCGGTGTGTCACGGTTCCGGGTCAATGCCTTCGCTCAGCGCGGCTCTGCGGGCATGGTCCTCCGGGTCATCAATACCGACATCCCCTGTTTCGAAGAGCTCTACCTCCCGGAGGTCCTGAAACAGATCGCCATGACCAAGAGAGGCCTGGTCATCTTCGTGGGTGGCACGGGTTCGGGCAAGTCCACCTCGCTGGCGGCGATGGTCGGGTACCGCAACGAGAACAGCCGCGGTCATATCATCACTATCGAGGACCCTATAGAATTCATCCATCAGCATAGGAGCTGTATCGTTACTCAGCGCGAGGTGGGTGTCGATACCGAGAGCTACGAGGTTGCGCTGAAGAACACATTGCGCCAGGCTCCCGATGTCATCCTGATCGGTGAGATCCGTGACCGTGAGACCATGGAGTACGCCGTGGCCTTTGCCGAGACCGGGCATCTGTGCCTCTCCACCCTGCACGCCAACAGCACCAACCAGGCCCTCGACCGCATTATCAACTTCTTTCCGGAGGAGCGGCGTTCACAGCTGCTCATGGATCTCTCCCTGAACCTCAAGTCCGTGATCTCGCAAAGGCTGTTACCGGATGCGCAGGGGAAGGGGCGGGTGCCCGCGGTAGAGATCATGATCAATACGCCGCTGATGTCGGATCTCATCTTCAAGGGCGAAGTCCACGAGATGAAGGGCCTGATTGCGAAGTCCAACGAGGCGGGTATGCAGACCTTCGATCAACATCTGTTCCAGCTTCTGGAGGAGGGGCGGATCAGCTATGAGGACGCCCTGCGTAACGCGGATTCGGTCAACGATCTCAGGCTGAGGATCAAGCTCGAAGGCTCAAAGGCAAAACGGCGGGGCCTGATGGACGAGTTGGACACCCTCACCATCGAGGAAAAACCGGAAGAGACCGGTATGCTGAAGGCGCCTTGACCGATGAGCCTCTCTCCCTACCTCAAGCTGATGGCCGAGAAGCAGGCCTCGGACCTGTTCCTGGTCACCCAGGCCTGCCCCAGCGTCAAGATCGACGGAACACTCAAGCGGGTCGGCCGTGAGCCATTGAGGTCGGGTCATGTCAGAAAGCTCGCCTACGAGCTCATGGACGAGGATCAGGTCAACGAGTTCGAGGCCGTCAAGGAGATGAATCTGGGCATATCGGTGAAGGGCATAGGCCGATTCAGGGTCAACGTCTACCTCCAGCGTGGAGAGGTCTCGATGGTGATCCGTTTCATCAAGAACACCATCCCCTCCCTGGCTGAGCTCCACCTGCCTCCAGTACTGAAGGATCTGGTGCTGCACAAGAACGGCCTGGTCATCGTGGTGGGTTCCACGGGTTCGGGGAAATCGACGACCATGGCCTCGATGATCGACTACCGCAATGAGACTCTGGCCGGTCATATCCTGACCATAGAAGATCCAATCGAGTATATGTTTGGCCACAAGAGATCGATCGTGGGTCAGAGAGAGGTTGGGCTGGACACCCTGAGCTATGAGAATGCCCTGCGCGAGGCCATGCGCGAGGCACCGGATATGATCATGATCGGTGAGGTGCGCGACCGCGAGACCATGGAGGCCGCGATCACCTATGCCGATACCGGGCATCTGTGCCTGACCACCCTGCATGCCGTCAATGCCTCGCAGGCCCTGGACCGGATCATCAACCTGTTTCCGCCGGACGCCAAGCGCCAGATCCTCATGGATCTCTCCCTGAACCTGCGCGGGATCGTCTCCCAGCGATTGGTGGTGGGGGAGGACGGGGGGCGCATGCCCGCCATCGAGGTGATGGTCAATACCCCCTACATCTCGGAGTTGATCAAGAAGGGCGAGTTGGGCGAGATGAAGGCGATCATGGAGAAGGGGGCCGTGAATGGTATGCAGACCTTCGATCAGTCCCTCTATACCCTCTATGAGCAGAAGCGAATCAGCCTCCAGGAGGCCCTGTCGAACGCCGATTCGCGCGGGGACCTGGAGTGGCGCATCAACTTCGGTGGTGGCGTGGCGGCCGGCGAGCAGGACTCGGATCATCTCGAGTTTCCCAGTGACAATCTGGAACCCTCGGCAGCGAACCCCTAGGAGTGTGTCGGATTTAGGCGATCGTAGCGAGCAAGGTGGGAGAAGGAGGCAAAATATTCACGATTTCGAGGCGCATAGTGGGACTACGCAACGACAAAATCGCCGGGAGCGATTTTGCA
>Ga0114931_10004802_pt1 | contig 16793 bp, 15 predicted proteins | sample 2SBtaG_FD_89579 | JGI IMG/M metagenome (GOLD analysis project Ga0114931, IMG submission 89579) | Deep subsurface microbial communities from Kolumbo volcano to uncover new lineages of life (NeLLi) - 2SBTROV14_V59a metaG | ecosystem: Environmental > Aquatic > Marine > Volcanic | place: Kolumbo...
GCATCACCGAGACCGCGCAGGCTGAGTGTCGAGGAACCCGGTCCGTTGTCGAGTACGAAGCCCTGGAACGACAGATCGACCTGTTGGCCGCTTGATGCCGAAGATTCCTGCAGGATGTCAGCCGCATCGATGAGTCCCACCTCGCGGGACACCTGGCCAGTGATAATCTGCAGCGGTGAAATACTGCTGTAGGTATCGCGCTTCAAACGTGAACCGGTGGTTATAATCTCTTCGATCGGTTTATCTCCTGGCTCAGCCTGATCATCCACCGTTTTGCTGTCGTCCTGTGCAAACACCGCAGGTGCTGCCAGCAAACAGAGACTTGCAAAAACAATGGCAAATGGACTGAGTACACGCGCAAGGATTGCGCGATCTTCATCGACTCTCATTTCATACCCCTTATGCTTAAGATTATCGGCGAGCCTATATATGGCTCTTGTGCCGGACTGGCGCGTCATTAACGCAACGGTCATAAACCGTATGATGCGTAATCGCAACACGTAAGTAAAGGTGAGAATTACTGACTACCTCTGACTGAGGGCAATAGCTTTTCGACTGTTCAATAATATGTTGCAAAAATGCAACATAATCTCAGCCTCTGCTAGGTACTATTCCGAATTGCAGGCAAGCACCGCGTTTCACTAGCATCTCGTCCAAACGGGATGACGATGACAACGCTGACGGGCCGTAACGCACGGACATTATCGGGCTACGTGGACACTCTGCTCAACTATCCACGCTGGGTGATCGAGCGCGATGTCGATTTCACCCACTGCCACTATCAGGGTAGCTACACAGCGTCGGATGCGCGCTGTACCACCTGCCAGTTCGGTGCGGCTTGTCGTTGGCTCAATCTCGCACACCCACACGGTCAACCGGACGATCCGCTGCCGGAGCTCCTGGATGCCCTTGAGACCGCAGCTGACTACTTACAGGCAGCCTACAGTGACGATCACGAACGCGGCTGCGATTGCGAGACCTGCTTGTGGCTGCGCCAGGTGCGTCGATTCCTCCATTCGCAGCAGCACTGAACATAAGGCCATTTTCAATGTGTGAGGAGTGTCACGGTCACTGATCCCATCATCTGTAGACTATGCCGCTATTACGTGAAACATAGAATCTTGATGTTGATTCGCAGGAGTTATGCAATGAAGAGCCTTCAGCTACTGGCATTAGGTATGACCCTGGTGCTTTCATCCTGCGGCGGATCCAGCTTCACCGGCGCATCACAGAATGTGGGTACCGGACTTGGCCTGACGTCCGCCAATGCCCTTGTGGCGGCAGGCGCGTCATTCAACGCCGCCTTCGCCAGCGCCGACCTTGCAGACGTCGGCAGCAACATCGGTGTAACGTTCAGCGCCCCGAATTCGTCAGCCAGCACGACCGCGAAACGACAGATCTCCGGATTTCTTGTGAACGTATTGAACCAGGTGCCGTTCGGTCCTGATGTTTCCCCCTGCGCAATTTCCGGCACGATGACGATATCCGGGGATATCGCCGATCCACTGACACTGACGGCGGGAGACACGTTCAACGTTGAAGCGACCGCCTGTGATGATGGCATTGGCGAGGTCGTCGATGGCCTCATTGGCCTCGTAGTTATCGATTTTACAGGTGACCTGCTGACCGGTAGCTACCTGCTCGCGATGGACGCCACACTGGACGGCTTTCAGGTGACAACGCCCAATGATGTGGTCAGTAGCACGGGTGATGTGAGTATCGCACTGGATACGACGGCCAGTCCGTTTGTCTCAGCCTCGGTGTCCGGCACATCAATGATGACCAGCAACAATGCCAGCACAGAAACTCTCAGCAATTATGCGACTCAGCAAACGGTTGATGCCGGCCGCACACCGGCGCCCTATACGCTGACCTCCAGAGGCACCGTCGACAGCTCTCAACTGAGTGGCAAAGTGAGCTACACCACGCCCATGCAGTTTGAGGGTGATGACGTTGACTACCCGCACACCGGCGAATTATTGATTACAGGCGATGGCTCAACGGTGCACCTGATTGCGTTGGACAACATCAATGTTCGTATCGAACTCGATAGTGATGGCGACGGTATCGTCGACGTAACCGTCGATACGACCTGGGCAGCACTGACGACATAAGCGTGCTAAATAGGGCTTTGGTCAATACGGTTTCTGCATTCACACAATTTCCAGTATTATGTGAACTGGTGCAACGCAAACCAGCCCTATATGGGTGACATTCGAACCATGCTGATAACGCCGCGACAAGACAAGCTCAACAAAGTCGTCATCCTCAACCCCAAGGGTGGCTGCGGCAAGTCTACGCTGGCCACCAATCTGGCGGCTTGTTATGCCATGAGAGGCACGACGCCGGCTGTCATGGACTACGACCCGCAAGGCTCGACAATGGCCTGGCTGGAGCGCCGCAGTGCCGACCTTCCCGCGATTCACGGCATCGCCGCGTACAAGAAATCAATGCAGGCGACGCGCAGCTGGCAGCTGCGGGTGCCGAATGACACCGATACCCTGCTAGTCGACTCACCCGCCAGTGTTAACCATGATGATCTGCGCGAACTGACGCGAGACTCGACCAGCATCCTGGTGCCGGTTCTGCCATCGCCAATGGACATCCATGCCGCATCACGCTGTATCGCGGACTTGCTGCTGGTCGCCAAGGTGGACAGGCGCGATCGCAAGCTCGCAGTCATCGCCAACCGCACACGCAAAAACACCAACAGTTTCGCCAAGCTAATGCGCTTTCTGGATTCATTGGGAATTCCCATTATCGCAGTGCTGCGCGACACCCAGAATTTTGTGAGCTCGTCGGAGCAGGGGATGGGAGTTTGTGAGATGCCGCCGTCGCGGGTGAAACCGGATGTAGAGCAAATCGAAAAAATCGCCGGCTGGCTGGACGCCTGGCCGCAACGCCGGCGTGAGTCCGGCTCAACGACATCGATAAACAAGCCAGCGTCTGCCGCACGCACCTTATTGCGCCGCGCTCAGTTTGGCTCCGCCTGAATCTCGGCAAATAAATCCACATCGATATTGCCGCCGCTCAGAACGATGGCGGTTGTTTTTCCTGCTGTATCCAGTTTACCCGACAAGACCGCGGCGAGTGCGACAGCACCGCCCGGTTCGACAATGAGTTTCAGGTTTTTGAACGCGAATCGAATTGCCGCGCGAACCTCTGCATCGCTCACCGTCAGCACATCGCTCAGCAACGCCTTGTTGATTTGGAAAGTCAGTTTTCCGGGCATCGGAGTTTGTAGCGCATCGCAAATCGAGCGCGCGCCATCATCGACCCGCAAGCGCTCGTCTGCACGAAAAGAACGAGCCGTATCATCGAAATCCACCGGCTCGACAGCATAGACGTCGACATTGGGCAGGCGGGACTTCAACGCCAGGGCACTTCCCGACGACAAACCGCCGCCACCGCAGGGTATCAGAACCTGATCCGGCGGCAATCCCATACTGCTCGCGTCCTGGGCCAGTTCCAGCCCGACGGTACCCTGCCCTGCAATAATATGTTCGTGGTCGTAAGACGGCACCAGCTCTGCATCGCGTTCTACAGCGATTTGCCTCGCAATGGCCTCGCGATCACCCGTATATCGATCATAGCTGACGACTTCCCCGCCAAGGCGCCGGGTATTTTCGAGCTTCGCCCGTGGCGCATCTTCGGGCATGACGATGGTTGTTCGAATACCGAGCATCGCGCCGGCCGCTGCGACACCCTGTGCATGGTTTCCGGATGACCAGGCGACCACGCCACGGCCGGCCTGCTCGGCCGTCAGCTGGCTCAATCGATTGTAGGCACCCCGAATCTTGAACGACCCGGTCACTTGCAAGCACTCGGGCTTGATCAGCACCTTGCCACCCGCAAGCTGATCAAGCTCAAAATTTTGCAGCAGCGGCGTACGAACGCTTACACCCTGCAGTCGCTCGGCTGCTTTTTCTATGTTGGTTACATCGACCACTAGACAGACTCTGCTGCAAGCCTGTCGATCTTGGCGGCACAAATAAAGTCGTTATCCGACAATCCATTAATCGCGTGCGTCGTGTAACTGACGACACAAGACCCATAACTCACCGTCAATACCGGGTGATGGCCTTCGACCGTCGCAATCCATGCCACAGCATTCGTAAAACCCAGGGTTCTGCTATACGCAGGAAAATTAAATGTCCGCAAAATCTCACGTCCGTCATCACTCAATGACCAGTCCGAATGCAAGGCCTTAAGCAACGCACTACTTTGATCGACACGTAATGGTTCCACGTCGCCCTCGCAGGGCTTACAACGGCGTTTGGCAAGTTCCTCTGACATGCCACAACACTAGCAAAAAGGGCCGACCCATTACAGGCCGGCCCAGGCGGAGACTCGTGATGAGTCACAGGGAAGTTTGTCGCCCATAGCGGATAAGCTATCCTGGATTACCTATCGTGGATTACCTATCGCGGATTCGATGCTACAGATTGCGCTGCATCCACAAAGAGCTTCACGCTGACACGGCGCTCGAGCGCGTAACTGTCTGCATCCGGACTCTGTGCCACCGATTCACCGTGCGCAGCGGTGCTTATGCGCGTCGGCTGAACGCCGGCTGTTATGAACAGCTTACGTACGAACTCAACACGTTTTTCTGACAAAGTATGGTTGTAGTCAGCATCACCGCGTTCATCCGCGAATCCGTCCAGCTGGATTTTGATGCCCGGCATATTTGCCAGGGTGCCGGCCATCTCTGCAAGACGAGCACCGCTTGTATCCGTGAGCGCAAATTCATCGGTGCGGAACAGTAAATCCATGTCGATTCCGGCCTGCATGAGACTTAGCAGTTCAGGCCGGGCAGTATTCTGCAGATTCGCCACTTCACCACTGAGTTCGTCAATTCCCCGCTCAAGTCTGGCCACAGACTGCTCAGAGTCCTGCAACGACACTCGCAGCGTATCGATTCGGTCCGATTTACCGTGCATCGTATCGCCCAGCTTGGCACCGACTGCAGCACCAATGATCAGACCCACCGGACCACCGGCAATAACGCCGACAATAGCGCCGCTGCCAACACCGATATTTTCTTGCCGGGATGTGGCAGCCATTGCCGATTGGCTCATAAGAGCCAGCATCGAAAGCGTGGCGATAGTGGTAATAGTTGTGGTGTAACGCATGATTGATTCCTCCGAAATTCATGGCCGTTCGTGGCCGGGTTCGGAATCAATTAAGCCGTACAATAGCGTCGCCAAAGCGCCCCAAAAATGCAGAGTTCGCGATCAATAGTGACGAATAATGGCGGCGGCTTTAGCGACCGCTGAGCGCAACGAAGGTACCGCCGTGGGTCGCACAAACGGCGCGCATAAAGGTTGCGAAGGCGGCTGCGGAATTGGGTACGGACGCACTGCCGAAACGGCCCGGGAATCCAACGCCGTGTATGCGTACAAGGCGCTTGCCATCCGCTCCCGGAGGGTTGAGCCGGTCAATGGCAGCCATCGCCTGGTCAACGCTGCGAACGCCCTGATAATCATCACCGAAGACATAGATACTGATTTTCTTGTCATCGTCCCGAAAATCGCGGATAGCAACCTCTATGCCGGTAACGGGGTTACTGGTACTGGCCGCATTCCAGCTGCGCATACGCGAAACAATGGCTTGCCGGCGACCTGGCGAATCGGGCATCCAGCGCGCCGCATAGTCCCTGAACATATAGATGCCATCATTGTTCATCACCTGTATGCCTTTCACTTTTGGATAGGCCTGCAAGGTCTGGCGCAGCATCTTTTGCGCCAGAGTCCAGCTGGAGTCCAACATGCTGCCGGACGTATCGATGACGAAAATGATGTACTCGCTATCGACGGGAATACCGGCGACAGCATCTTCATCCGGCCTGCGATAATAAGGCTGCAGACGTTTTTGCTCTTCCGACAATCGCTGCCTGGCCGCACTCAGTTCACCGATGTCGATGGTTTCATCTTCATCCTCCCGGCTTGCCTTGTACTGCCCTTTGATCTTGCTCAAATCGCCTTCCAGTTTGCCAAGGTTTTGTTTCGTTGCCCGGTTTTCTTCCTTAACTTCCTTGAGAGTGCGATCAAGTATCGTCGAGGTGCCTCGAATATCGAACAGCTCCTGCTGCAACAGCGCAATTAGCTGCCGCAAGTCCTGCTCGGACTCTTCGACGACGACAGGCTCGTAAATCTTACTGAGCACGATCAACAGGATGATCGCTCCGAAACCACAGCAAATGCAGTCGAGGAACGACAAGCTGAAGGCTTCGATATCCCTGCGTCGCTTTGCCATGCTCTATCTACACCTATGGCCAGTCATGGCTGACACTGATGAACGAGCCGCGTGACTTCAGCGCCAGCGCCCAGAACGAGACAGATGCTCGCGCATCGCCCTCCATCGTGTACAACATGATGTTGATCGGAATTCCACTGGGGATCAACTGTGTGGCAGCGGTGAACAAATTGAGCCTCTCACCCGCACCGATAACAGATTTGCTCGATGTCGCCGCATCCATCGTTGGCATCGAATCAGTCAGCAATATGACGTTGTCCGGCCTGGGGTTCATATCCCGAATCACCTGAAACGCGGAGTACATATTGGTCCCGTTCTTTGGCACCGTTCGACGCAGTTTGTGCACGGCGCCTTCCAGTTGATCCGCGTCATCCGCTTTTAGCCAAAGACCATCCGTTCCCTTGATTACCGGTTGCGTCACATTGTTGAACATGTATATCTGGTACTCGCTACCCGCCCTGAACTGCGACGTCAACCAGTCAACACTGGCAACAACCTGGCGCCATTTTCGTGACAGCAGTTGCTCGGATTCCGGCAGGTTCTTGCGGCGCAAAATGTTGACGATGGTCTCGTGCAGCATGCTTGCCGAGCGATCAACCAGGATCAGCGTTCGCTCACCACCGAGCTTGAGACCGGTCAGATACTGCCTGTCTCCCTCACCTTTGAATGACCGGACGCGCTTGCCTGCCGCGTCTGCTTCTTTTTTCAAGGCCAGGAGTCGCTTGACCTCATCCTGGAGTGATTTGATATTCGACTGCAATTTCTCAATGGACTTGATTTTCGCCAGCGTATCTTTGTCATACTTGGCCAGTTCCGCCTGCAACTCCGCGATCAAGGCCTTGATCTGCGAAATCTTATCGCTGGCCTCTTCTTCCTCGGTCTTGAGTTTCTGAATCGAGGTTCGTGCCAGTGCCAGATTTTTACGCCCGTCCAGGACCTCGATTTGCAGCTTGTTGCTCTCAGCCTGCAGTGCCTTGGTTTGGTCATTCGGCGCCACGTCACTGCGTGAATTGATGATCATGAAGAACAGGATCACAGCGCCGAAGCCGCAGCTCATGCAGTCAAGGAACGACATGCTGAAAATGTCGCCCGAACGTCGTTTACGGGCCACTGTGATCCTCCACAGAAATCAGCCGTAACTCAAAACCCGGGGTTCCGATGCGGATGAGATCGCCGGTCTGCAACACTGCCGAGCCGTCGATTCGGTGCCCATTGAGAAACGTCCCATAGCGGCTGTGATCGGTTACCACGAACTGGCCGTTGTCGGCACTCACGACGCAGTGCCGGCGCGAAACACCGGGCATCTCCCGCTGTAAATCCAGCCGGCGTTCATTGTCGGCCGCTTGTGATCCCAGCACCAGTGGGTCACCGTTCAGGCTAAACGCCTTGTGACCAAACAGGAGATGTGTCGGCCGGCCACCATTGCCATCAGTGTCGCCGACTTCAACGACGACAGGTGACTGATCCCAGGGCATATGCCGGGACAAAGTGATGCCACTACTCTTTTGATCCGGCTGGCAACGTTTAACCAGTCCACGTGCGGTCGCCCCGGGTTCGAGCAAAAAGACTTCGCCACCAACCCGGGTCTTCAGCGTATCGGCCAGGCCCGGCATTTGGGCTGCTCGGTCCGACATCTGTATGGCTGGGGTTTCCTCCACCTTGAAGAGTGCTCGCAAAGCGCTGACGATATTCTGATAGACCGGCGCAGCGGCCGCAACCAACTCAAGCGACTCGACCTCGGCATGATGACTGATACCGCGGTGCTCGACTACCAGCGCAACCGTCGTGGCACTCGATGCCTGCATAAGCCAGGTTGGCATTCTGTCCTGCAACATCTGCTCAGTCTCGGCGGTATGCAAAGGATCGAAGCGCGATTGCTGAACGAAAGCTTCCGCGATGACTTTTATCCATTTCTCATACAGGGCCAGCACGCCACCATCTTCGACGACCATTGTGCGATCGACCTGTGCCTGTCCGTTTTGCATTAGCCGGGTCAGCGAGCCTGAATGCAGACTAAAATCAATGTGCACGGGAACCGCGTGTTCGTAATGACGGCGCGTTGCGCAAACTGCTGCGTCGCAGATTGCTACGATCGGGATTCTCAGGTCCGCTGCAATTCCCAGTAGCAAGCCGAGCTGTTCGTTCGACATAGTCGGCGGAACCGCAATTGCGAGCCGGTCACCGGCCGTCGCGACATCTCGCCAGATCTGCTCCAGTTGGCGACTGACGAGATCGGCTGGAGTCAAATGTTGAAAACGTCGATCGGTCAATGGCGCGGTATGCAACTCTGACCAGTAACGATTTTGAATACGTCGCGGCTGAATTCTCGCTTTTGAATACGCATCGGTACCCGTAACCAGGTGATCGTCTTCCAGCAAAGCAAATCCCGGCTCGCGATACAGAATCTTCTCGTCGTTAACGACGAGAATTCCCGCATCGTTCAAATGTGCTGCCAGCAATGCCATGATTGGACTCTAATCCGCCTTCAAATGACGAATGACTTTCTCATCAACGTAATTTTCGCTATCAAACACCAGCCGTTCCTGAACAAGCTGCAACTGATGCACAAGAAACATCAGGAAAATACTGATCAACAATGCGATAAACGTTGAGTTAAATGCGACACCGAGGCTTTGCGTAACACCAGCGATGTCGCCTTGCACCGCCTTATCCGCTTGCGCGAGCGCTTCACCGATACCGCGAACCGTGCCGATGAATCCGATTGACGGAATGGCCCAGGAGATATACCGAATCATCGACAACTCGGACTCCAGGCGCTCCGCTTCCGATTCGCAGATCGTGTGTGTGCTTGCGGCAACGTCCTGGATGCTATGTGTCGAGGTGAACCGGCGCAGCGCATTCAGCAATGCCCGGGGCAACAGCATTTTCTGTCTGTCCTCCGGCAACGCCTGCACCTGGCGGGCGAACTCACGCGTATCTTCGGGCAGTATGCGCATACCTTCTGCGACCGGTACCAGATCGACTTCCAACAGGCGTCGTTCAGTGCTTAATTTGACGGCCTTGTAGCCCATGATCGCCAGCGCCCAGAACATCAGAATAAAACAGGCCTCCTGCTCCATATCCTTGATCAACACCCAGACGCTTCGCACGCGCACGTATTCCGGATCAGCTTTTGCCTGCATATTCTGTTCTTCGATAACCTGTGCCGCCGTTGGCCGGACAATTGACACATAAAATGCGTGCACAATAATGATTGCGATAATCAGTGCGAATAACTGATACACGAATTCGAAGGAGACGCTCTTTTTCTTCATAATTGCAAACTCATCAGTAAAGCCAACTAAATGTCGACCGGAAATGCCACGGACTGTTGATAGGACACATCGTCCGACGGCTTAAATACATCCTCGTCTTCTTCGGTATGGTCCTCTTGATCATCGATGCCAAGGTCTTCCAGTTCTTCCTCAGAAAGGTCTTCGACGGCTTGCGTATCCGCTGCTGAATCGGCTGCTGTCTCGGCCGCTGTCTCGGCCGCTGTCGCCGCCCCATTCTCCGCTGGCGGCTCCTGTGCCCAAACGCTGGCCGCCGCTGCGAAAATGACGACAAAAATAATTCGATACATGTCGTACCTCCAGTAAGTCCTTGTCAATAGTTTCTAGTCAACATTCCGTGCGATACGGAAGCCGACATCAACCCGCGCTTTGCTGCCGTAGTCCCGGTAGCTCAGTCGCAATTCCGTGATCCCCGCATGCCGCCAGCTGGAGCCACGAATGACGTGGCTGGTTCCCCGCTTCGGGCCGGTTGGATCGACGACCGGCACCGTAATACCCGGAGTCGGTACCGTGTACCAGTCATTGACCCATTCCGCGACATTACCGCCGCCATCATACAATCCAAGCACGCTTGGCTTGAAAGTCCCGACCGGTGCTGTCGACGCATAGCCATCGTTATATTTCGGAATGATCGACGGCACAAGTTCCCTGGCCGTCAGGTCAGCGAAGTTTCCGCTGTCTTTTGGTGGCGGCCAGTTCTTACCCCAGGGAAACTTTCGTGCCGCGGGCCGCTCCGAATAACGAATCGCCCAGGCCCACTCCGCTTCAGTCGGTAAACGATAGCCGTCCAGGAATGGATATACTGCCACCCAACGACCGAACTCCTGTTTATAGACCGGCGTTCTGCCTTCTTTTTTGCTGAGCCAGTTGCAGTACTGGACCGCATCGGCCCAGGTTACGTTGGCAACCGGGTTATTGTCCGCCGCCAGCGACACATGCACGTCGGCGCCCGAATCATGGTTCTTGCGAAACGCGGAAAATTCCTTGTTGGTCACTTCTTTAGCGCTGATTAGAAAGGCTGAAGCGATGGTTACCGGTCGAATCACTTCGTTGGCGTGGCGCCCGGCTTCTGCGCGCGAGGCGCCCATCGAGAACGTGCCACCTTCAACGCGGAGCATCGTCTGCCCGGCTGCGGTTTGTTCTGTTCTGGCGACCGAATCACGCGCAATTGCCGCCAGTGATCGCAGCTTGGCCGTGAGTGTCTGCGGATAGCCCGGCCGGGGCGTGATTGTCGTAGACCAGTCACGAAAGCCCCGCCGCTTCACTTCGATTCGGTGCGGTGCAGAACTCAATCTGACGATGGTTTTTCCAGTGCCCCGAGCGCGGCCATCGACATACACTGTCGCGTCTGCCGGCGCGACATTCAGCGTCACGGTACCAACACGAGCGGTCAGATCCACAGTTATGGACTCGCTCGCCGCCGACTCCAGGCGCAGATTCCGGCTGGTCACACCGTAGCCCGCTTTCGACATGCCGATTTTATAATCAATATCCGGCGTAAGCGACAGCTTCAATGGTGACTGGCCTCGATATCGACCATTCACGGTAATATTGGCACCTCGAGGAATGGTGTTGACCATCAATCGAGCATCGGCCGGCTGCAGACGTATCATCGGCAGGGTCTGTGCAACATTCGGTTCAGCAACGACGTGTCCGTCCCAGGCGCTGAAACCGTCCTTGGCAACGCTCAGGTCGTGAGTCCCTTCGAGTAATTCAATCGTTGCCGGCGTCACTCCAAGTTCCTTGTCACCCGAAAAAATCGCAGCGCCCGTCGGTTCAGAGCGCACTTCGACTTCGGCCCAGCGAGGCGTTAACTGGACATGTAATCGTTCAATCTGATCCAGACCCGTGACATCCACGACATCCGTAAACTTAAGGTACCGTTCCGACTCCACGCGGACCGAATGTGTACCGGGTTCAAGCTCGACCGGGCCAAAAGGCGCTTTAGCAACCAGCGATTCGTCAATTGTCACGATAGCGTCGGAGGCCGGCTCTGTGATCACAAGCACCCGTCCCGGCTTCTTTCGCATTTTGAGCCGCACGGTCATCGATGGCTCATCACCAACAACAAAGGTTTGTCCTATATCGTAATAACCGTGTTTCTCGACATTGACGGTGTAGGTACCCTTGCGCAACAAGACGCGCTCACCGATCGGCAGATGGAACCAGCCACCCTCGATGCGAAAAGCATCCGGTCCGGCCGGTTCGATATCGAAATCAACAGACTTGGACGTAAAAAGCAGAAAAGACGCCAACAGAAGTATCGCCAGTACTCCGCCAACGATGAATTTCAAGCGGCTCTGTTTTGTCGTCAGGGACTGGGCACTGGACTCAGCTGCCCGCCGAAAAGCGGTCGGTGCGATCGACTCGTCGTCAGGCTGGTCTGTTTCATCCAGCTCGGGTGGTTTGGTCACATAAGCGCTATCTTCAAGACGAACATCGACGACGACGCCTGCATCATTGACGCTGACACGCATCCGGCTGCCAAAGAACTGCAGGACGTCACCATCTGTCAGGCGGCGGCTCGCTTCCAGTGGCACGTCATTTATCCGCAATGATGTATTGTGGCCGACCGGTTGCACAATCGGCTGCCCATCCAGCAAGTCCAGCATGGCGACGGGCCCGCCACCCGGTCCTGGCAAGCGAACCTGGCAATCGCCACCGGTGCCCACGCGCAACGGCAAATCGCTGCTCCCAAAGCTGCGCTCACCTTCAACGTCCCTGATTACGAGCTTGTCGAAACTCAAATCGGCTCCTCACACTGAATAATGACGGGCTCCATATCGATTTCCGGCGCCACACGAAATTCCAGTCGCACGTCGCGATAACCGGGCCGCGATCCGACGACAACGTATGTCCCGGGCCGCAAGTCGATTTTTTTTCGCATGAACGTGCCCAGCCTGCCAACCTTATAGACAAACACTTCGGTGGCATTGTCCGATACCAGCGGCACCGACAGCGGTGTCGCTGCTCGCTTTAGCAGGCGCGACAGCTCGTCCCGCTGAGCCGAAAGCCTCGCGCCAATATTTGGTCGCGTCGTAATGTCAACAACCAGCTTCGTCGCACTTTGCATGACTGACGGAACACTGAGTTTATCGGGCTCAGCGATCAACTTATCCAGACGCGCATGCAAGGCACTCATTTGCCGCGCGTGTGCCAGGCCATCGGATGCGAATGACAGCGATGCGTCAACCTTCAAAATTTCTTCATACGTCCTGACAACTGCGTCCCAGTGTTCGTCCTGTTGCAGCGATTGCACCTCACGCTCCAGCGTCGATATCTCCTGCAAATGCAGGCCCTGATCAACCTGCAGCAAACCGTCTGCCGGCTCCTGCGAATCCGGCATAAGTTGTTTGGCAACTCGAAAAGCCGCCCGCGCAGCGAGAAAATCGCCGCCCGCTATGGCATCGAAGCCTTCCGTCATTCTCGAATCAAATTCCATTTTGGTCAGCGCTTTCTCGACGCGTAAAATGCCTTCATGAGCAGGTTGCCACAAGTCATCCAGCTTGACGGCTTGCTCGAAAGCCTTTTTTGCTGCCGCGAGGTCAAGGTCTTTCTCGTACTCAATGCCCTGTGCAACGAGTCGCTGCACAGCTTCAAGGTTCTTCGCTCGCTCATACCCCGCCAGCGCGCCAGCATGGCTCGGTGTAATGGCAACGGCCAGTTCAAACAGCCGCATTGCCTCGGGACGGTCACCTGCATCGAGCGCAGCGACCGCCGCTTCATAGGTTTTTTGAAACGTGGGCTCAATGCGGGCATACAGCGGCTCGAGTACTGTCAAGGCACCCAGGTACATTTCTTCCGCCTGTGCGTAGTCTTTTTTGAGGTAGGCGCTATCACCATCGGCGTACAAGGCACGGGCCGTGCGATATTCCTGCGCGGCCCAACGCTCAACACCACGGCTCTCGAGTACCTGCAACGCCGACAGTAGTTCGCCCAGCGTCGACTCGGCTTTGACTCGAGCGTGTCCTTCTTCATCAAGCCCACTGTAGTCCGCACGATTTTCAGAAAATGTAATGTCATCGTCGCCTTCCAGCTTTCGCGTCGGGGCATCGCCTGCACCTTTCACACGCTTGCGCACTTCCGGGTCAACGAAAACTCCGTCGCTACGCCTGGCATCGTCTCCAGCGACGACAGGCGGCATAGAGTTCCCGTCAACCGCGGTTCCGTCAATCGGTCCTTCGGGCTTTTCGGAAACATTATCAGGCAGGATGAAAATCACGCCGACCAGGATGGCAAGCAGCACCGCCAGTGCGACGCCCACCGCTTTTACACTCAGTCCACCTGACTCCTCAGCGATGAGGTCAGAATCATCGCCCTGCGGTGCCGCTGGCGGCCGTACGGTTTCAACCGACTCGATGAGTTCGTCGTGCAATCGCGGTGCGGAGCCACCACTGATCTGCGCGACTTTCGGCGCGTACCCCAACTCCTTTAATCGTGCGGCCACCTCATTTGCGCCCGGGCGCTGGCGCGCATCTTTGTCGAGCATTGTTGCCAGCAGAGACACAAAGCCCCCTGGCAGCGCGGCACCATCCACAGCGTACAACGGTGCCGCTATCTCGTGCCTGATACCCTCTGCGATATCGGCAGATGACCACGGCGGCCGGCCGCCAGAAGCTCGTATATCAAACTGCCCAGCGCAAAAATATCATCGGCGGCAGTTGCGGGTTGACCATCAAGTGACTGCGGACTTTGAGCAATATCAGTGCCACCCGAGCCAATCTGGCCAGCAGCGCATGACACCCCGAAGTCGCAGAGGTAAGGCGCCCCATTGCCATCAATCAGCACATTGGAAGCTTTAATATCGCGATGAATCACGCCTTTGGCATGCACATAAGCAAGCGCATCGAGCAACAGTCCAACCGGACCAAGGATGTCTTCGGCCGGCAAACCGGCGAGACTTGAAAAATCCGGGCCATCGATGAATTGCTGGCTAAAGAACGCAACATCAGAGTCACTGTGGAACTCGAATGCACTGACGATGTGCGCGTGCACCAAGCGAATATTGGCCTGCCACTCTGCGCGCAGCTTGGCTTGGCTTACAGGATTGCCGTCTGCGATTTTGAGCGCCACCGATGCGCGCGTAAGCCGGTCCCTGGCAAGCCACGTATGTGTTTCGGTATCGCCGCCCAGCCGGCGGATGAGTGTGTATCGATCGGCTAGCTGAGTGCCTTTTTTGAGTTCGAGCATTACTGCGGACTGCTTATCCTGTCGGCTCCGGGGCCCTTGCCGGGGTACCGACATCTACGGCTTGTGAAAAGCCCGTGTCAGCTTCATAAATTTCCCTTAACAACTGTCTCCAGCTTTCGAATTGCGCCTCGGCGGTGCCTGTCAGTCGACGTTCCTGGCCTTCAACATTAACGACCATCGGTGCGGCTTCGTTACCAAACGACTCGGACAGCTCAGCTATCGCATCAAGGTGCAAGCCGGCATCACGGTTCCGCCGAAGTGCCTCGAATACCGTATTCAGGCCTCGCGAAATTCCCTGATACTGTAATGCCCTGTTAATATTACTGTGGCGTCGACTGGACTTGTTTGTATCGATTTGCGTTGACCCGGCAAGGACGACTATGCCAACCAGGGCCTGAATTCTCGCAGAACGCTTTTCCTGTCGAAACTTCACCGTTTCAGCGCGCGAATTCTTGCGCCAGTTTCGGTACGGGATAGCGATGCCATAGTAGAAGTTCGCGTAGTGCTCATTAAGCGTATCGACCACCAGACGATCGCGCTCCCGAATCTGACTCATACGCGCTACCGATGGATCGTTTTCGGCAGGCAATCGAACGACGCGAAGAATGCCGTCTTTGCCGCTTGCAAGATAGTCGCCGTATGCTGTCGGTGACATATCTCTGAAGAACTTCAGCTCCGCGATCTGCCGTATCTGCTGCAGCTGCTTCGGTGGCAGCGTTGCAACGTACTGGTGCAGGTCGTTTGCAAAGTCATTAAAGACTTTCTGATAAGGGTCGCGTCGGCGATCACGGCGTTTTGAGTACGACGTCAGTCCCGTCACTGTTTCATAAGAACGTGTAAACCAGTGACGACCGGCTGCATCCGATACAGACACTTCGATCTTGATGATTTCACCATCCGATGCTTCGATTGAGCCTTTGACGATGACATCCGTAAACGCGCTTTCTGACGGAATGACGCGAACCGCACCCCAAAGACCCGACCCCTGTAGTGTCGTCTTAAGATGATAAGGAATGTATTTCGCTTCTGCGTGACGAATTTCGTCGTAAACTCCCGTCTTCTCCGGTCGATTATTCTTTGGAATCCGTGGCTCAAACTCGACGATACCAACATCCAGCAATAGCGCTTCATCAACAGACGACGTCGCAACATCCAGCTCCGTTTCCTCGGCAATCACCAGTTCCTGCACGGCGCATCCAGAACCCAGTGCGGCGACCACGATAAGTATCGATAGACGTTTTAACATTTTCGTCGGCAATCCTATTTAAGTCCGGTGTACTTGCGGTACTCCTCCCAGAGGCGTTCGCGCATTTGTGGATCATCTTCGGCCAGTGCCGCTTCGCGAAGTTGCCGGGCAACAATGTCGTCAAATGAATTGATTTCGATATCATCGGGCGTTCGTGCCTTGATTTCCTCAGCACTCATGCCGTCAAGAGGACCCGCCTGGCTCTCGGCACTTCCGGCGGCACCGCCGCCAGCTGCTCCGCCGCTCCCACTGCCGCCCGATGAGCCCCCGGCTTCCTGATCACCGAGACTAATCGAACCACCGGAACCACCTGAGCCGTCTCCGAATCCTTCCGTATCCCGACCCACTGACGATACCTGTCGCTGTTCTTCGCCAAGAGCCTCATCGAAATCTCCGACCAACTTATCCAGCTCGTCGCCCAGCTCCTCAGAACTTCGTCCGCCACCGGGATACTGGCCAACGCCGCCCGACTGATCACAATCGGCTCCGCCGCCGAATCCGCCGCCCGTGATGCCATCATCGGCGCAGCCTTCGCCATCCGCACCGCCAGCACCACCAGCGCCACCAGCGCCACCAGCGCCGCCCAATCCCCCAGCAGGCATCCCAGCTGTGGGACCGAGGCCACCGCCGGAGGAACCGCCACCGGAGGAACCACCGCCCGAGGAACCGCCACCCGAGGAACCGCCACCCGAGGAACCGCCACCGGAGGAACCGCCGCCCGACATACCGCCACCGGAGGAACCGCCGCCCGACATACCGCCACCGGAGGCACCACCGCCCGACATACCGCCACCGGATGAACCGCCGCC
>Ga0114931_10004803_pt1 | contig 16793 bp, 12 predicted proteins | sample 2SBtaG_FD_89579 | JGI IMG/M metagenome (GOLD analysis project Ga0114931, IMG submission 89579) | Deep subsurface microbial communities from Kolumbo volcano to uncover new lineages of life (NeLLi) - 2SBTROV14_V59a metaG | ecosystem: Environmental > Aquatic > Marine > Volcanic | place: Kolumbo...
GCCAACAATGCGCCCTTGGCGGCCTGGATCCTTCCCTGAACGAGCCGCGCATCATCCTGCGCGTGCTCGCCGGACCTCGCGCACGTTCACCCGCAGCGCCAATTCGACGCAGTAGTGCTAGCAGCGTGGAACGCCCGGAACAACCCGGTCCGCCCATGCTTTGGGCGCGCGGAGTGCAGGCCATGGCCCATGCCGCGTACGTCATTTCACGCCGCGTAGCCTGCTACGCAGAACGAGGATCATTGCCGCGATGTGCTCACGGCGCGAAAAAACCATACAGTTCCGTCCGGGCCGAGGCTCCGGCTAGCATCCACCTAGCTGGGCCCACGCAGCGTCACAACGCAGCGTGTCCTACATCGTATTCGTCCGACTGATGGCCATCGATCATCGCGAGCTGTACCTCGAGCGCCAACTTCCACATGAAGGCGCCGGGGGTTTCCTGCGCCGAATGGCGCGCGATTTCGCGATCCACGACTGGCTGGTTCTGACCTACCTGGTGTTGCTGAACCTCGCCGTGCTGAACGCGCCGGCAGGTGCGATACAGGCGCAGTCGCTGCACCGTGTCTTCGGACTGCTAGCCTTCCTGGTCATCACGCTGGTGCTGGTGCGCGGCCAGGTGATGAAGCACGACTTCGCGGCGCCGCTTCTCTACCGCCTGGCGATCTACGGCACCGTCCAGCTCAGCTACTTCTTCCTGGCAGAGATCCTGCCGCTGGTGAACTCGAGCTCGCTGGACTTCGGCCTGTACCACTTCGATCTCCATGTCTTCGGGCTCGAACCCGCTCTGGCGATGGATCACTGGGTCAATTCGCTGACGTCGGAATGGTTCGCGTTCTTCTATTTCGGCTACTTTTTCCTGCTCGCGCTGCACGTCATCCCTATTCTGTTGTTCAGCAAGCGAGAGCGGGTATTGGGCGACTTCGCGCTGGGGATGCTGATCGTGTTCTGCCTGGGGCACACGATCTACATGCTCGTGCCCGGCTTCGGCCCGCACCAGGCCATGGCGGACCAGTTCCAGCACGAGTTTCCCCACGGGATGTGGCTGGACACGGTGATGCGCACGGTCGCGGAGGGCGGCGCGCAGAAGGACATCTTCCCGTCCCTGCACACCGCGGCGCCGACCTTCATCGCGATGTTCTCGTTCCGCCATCGCGACAAGATGCCGTTCCGCTACACCTGGCCCATCGTGGCGTTTTTTGCCGTGAATATCATCGGCGCCACCATGTTCCTGCGCTGGCACTACATCGTGGACGTGGTAGCCGGCCTGGCGCTTTCCACGACCGCGCTGTTCGTAAGCGGTTGGGTGACGAGTTGGGAGCTCAAGCGCCGCAGCGCACTGGGCCTGGGGCAGAACTGGCCGCGCTTCTTCGGCAAGCGCCAGCCCGACGAGGATCGCAAAGTCGGCCGCCAGATGGCGACCAACCTGTAGCCGGGGCTCGCCCGCTACTTCTCGAATACCTGTGCAGCTGCCACGCCCTGGCCGCTCGACACCTTCACCACCACCTTCACGGGCGCTGGGAAGGGGGCGGCCCACTTGAAGCAGTTCGGCTTGGCGCCGAGGACGGCATTGGGCGACTGGGTCTGGTCGCGGGCGATCACGGGGGAGCTGAGGCCCGGGATGGCCACCATGGGCACCAGCTCGATGTCCAGGTTCTGCACCGCCGGCAGTCCGACTCCGACGACCGTGTAGCAGCGCCCGGGCTGCATCTGGATCTGCTGGTCGAGCTCCTGCCCCTGCTGGAACTGCCCCGCCACGACGGAGCCTACTGGCCTGGCCCCGGCAGGGGCACGCTGGGCTGCCAGCGGCGCGAGCAGCTGCGTGGCAGCCGCCGCCGCCGTCGCGTCGAACGGCGTGGCCTGCGGCCCGCTCGGGCCGGGAGGAGGCGCCGGCGGAGCGGTGGTCGTCGCAGTCGGCGGCGGGGCCGTCGTCGTTGCAGTGGGCGGCGGGGCGCCCTGCGTAACGCAGTAGCGTCCGTCGAAGACCTGCCCGGGCGGGCACTGCACCGCACGCGGACCTCCGGTGTTGGCGTCCTGGGCGTTTCCGCCGCCGCAGGCAACCAGCAGCAGCGCTGACAGAGGAACGATCAGGGCGGAGCGAGACATCGCGGGTCCTTTCCGACGCGGCGGCATCGCGCCCCGTCGAAAGCTGAACGCGGAGGTCTCCGCGCGGCTTACAGGATCTACTCGGCGGCCGCGCCGCCGGCGCAGAACCCTTCGTAGTCGATGTATTCCGTGATCGTCGGGCTTTCGCCGCAGACCGGGCAGAACTTGTCCTTGCGCAGCTTCAGCGTGCGGAAGGTCATGCGCAGCGAGTCGTAGGTCAAGAGACGATCCACCAACGGGTCACCCGCGCCCAGGATGAGCTTGATAGCCTCGGTCGCCTGCAGCACGCCGATGACGCCCGGCAGGATGCCGAGCACGCCGGCCTCGGCGCACGACGGCGCCAGGTGCGGCGGCGGCGGTTCCGGGTACAGGCAGCGGTAGCAGGGCCCGTCCCAGGGCGAGAACGGCGCGAAGGTCGTGACCTGTCCCTCGAACCGGAAGATCGATCCGTGCACGACCGGGATCTTGTGGAACAGCGAGGCGTCGTTGACGAGATAGCGCGTCGGGAAGTTGTCGCAGCCGTCCACGATCACGTCCCAGCCCTGCCCGAAGATGCGATCGACGTTGTCGCTGACCAGCCGCTCCTGGAATTTGACGACCTTCACGTCGGGGTTCAGGTCGCGGATCGCCGTCTCGGCACTGTCGACCTTCGGCGCGCCCACGCGCGAGGTCGCGTGGATGATCTGTCGCTGCAGGTTCGACGCGTCGACCACGTCCGCGTCGACCAGCCCTAGCGTGCCGACGCCAGCAGCGGCCAGGTACAGCGCTGACGGTGCGCCCAGCCCGCCCGCGCCGAGCAGCAGCACGCGGCTGTTCAGGAGCTTCGCCTGCCCCTTCTCGCCCACCTCGGACAGCATGATGTGTCGCGAGTAGCGGTCGAGCTGCGCGTCGGTGAAGTGCGGCGGCTCCTCCATCGGGTAGCGCATGTCCTTCCAGCGCACGAAGCCGGGGTTGGCGCCGCTCACGTTCGTGTAGCCGAGCTCCGAGAGCGTCTTCGCCGCGAACGCACTGCGCACACCGCCCGCGCAGTAGAGGACGATCTCCGCGTTCTTGTCGGGCAGCTTCTGCTCGGCCTGCATCTCGAGGAAGCCGCGCGGGATGTGGATGGCTCCGGGGATGTAGCCCCCACGGAACTCGTCCTTCTCCCTCACGTCGACCAGAACGGGCGTGTTGTCGCTTTCGAGGCGGGCCTTCAGATCCTCGAGGGAGATGAGCTTGACGCTGCTTTTGATGTCCGCGAACAAGTCGCTGTAGGTCTTGGCCATCTATAGCTCCGGCTATAGTCGCATTTTCCCATGCGACAATCTGGACGAGTTGTTGGGCTTCGGACGACCCAAGTCAAGCGAGCGTAGCAGCAGCGCCGCCGGGCGCCGTCCGCGGCAAACGATCGAGTAGCACCGCCGCGTCGGCCGGGCGGGCCGGCCTCGGGGCCGTCGCCTCGGCCGCAATCTGACGCCAGAGCGCCACTTCCGCCGCCGCCGGGGCCTCCGGCGCCTGCTCCAGCGCGTCCAGCGCGTCGTCCAGGATGCGACCCAGGGCGTAGACGTCGTCGTCGAGCTGGAGCGGCAGGGACGACAGACGCTCGGGCGACAGATACCCGAGGCTGCCGCCCGGGACGCACTGGCCGGGCGGGTGCGCCAGGCCGAAGTCCGACAGCACCGGCTCTTCCGGCGAGCGGAACAGTACGTTGGCGGGCTTGAGATCGGCATGCACCACGCCGCGGGAGTGCACGCGCGCCACTGCGGCGACCAGCGGCGAGAACCAGCGCTCGGGCGGCCACAGCACCGCGGGCTCGGCCCGCGCCAACCAGCGTTCGAGGGCGCCGCCCGGCAGCCACTCCATGACGATCCAGCCGCGAGTGGGATCGACGTCGAAGATCCGCACCACCCCTACGCCACCGAGCTCCACCGCGCGCTGGGCTTCGCGCTCGAGCTTGTCCCGCTCCTCCGCGACCCGGTGATAGACCTTGAGCGCCACGCGACGGCCGAGCACGTCGTCGAGCGCCTCGTACACCGCACCGGCGCCGCCCCGCCCCGCCTCGCCCACGATGCGCAGGGTCGTGGTCGGAAGCTCCGCCTCGAGCAGCGTCGGCTGGTCGAGCGGCGGCAGGGCAGGCGCCTCGGCGCCGAGCGAGCGGCGGAAGCGCTCATGCCGCTCCCGCGCGCCGGGCCAGTCGATATCCCGCGCCAGCACGCGCTCGACGAACGTGAGCGCGCGCGCCGGATCACCGCGATCGGCGTACAGATCCGCGGCCAGCAGCAGCGCGGGGCTGCTGTGCGCCGCGCCGAGCAGTTCGAGTGCGGCGGGCGCGTCGCCGCGCTGCACCAGCACGTCGGCGGCGGCAACGAGCAGCGCGTCGGGAGCCCGCCTGTGTGCTTGCAGAACCAGCACCGCGTCGAGCGCGTGCCGCTCGCGGCTCGTTCCGCGCGCCAGAGTGAACGCCGCGAGCGCCGCCTCCACTGCGGACGGCGAGCCGGGCTCTGCGTTCCGGATCGGAGCGAGGGGATCGGCCGCAGGCTCGGCATCGGCCTGCGCTGGTGCGGGCTCCGGCGCCGTCTCCACCGCGGGCGAAGCAACGCCCCTGACCCGCAGAAGCAGCCGCCGCCACAGATTCACGACAGGACCTCGAGCCGCACAGGAGCACCGGGCTCTTCCGAGAGCGCGTCACCCGAGAGCAGCTGCATGCGCGCGTCCAGCCGCAGCGCGCCCCGACACGGAGGCGCGCTTTCCGGGGCCACGAGCTCCAACCAGTCGTCTTCCCCCGAGGGCTCGACGCGCCACTCGCCGACGACCAGCGCTCCCAGCGGCGCGTGCACCGTGCGGCCGCCGACCACGATGCGCACGCCGTCCCGCCACGGCTCGATGCGGACGCCCACTTCGCCCCCGAGCTCCAGGTCGACGCCTTCGCCCACCGCCACGGGAACGTCGAGCCGCGCGCCAGCGAGCATCGTCCCGTTGCTGGATTGGAGATCGAGCACTTCGGGGCCGGTCGGGGCGCTTCGGACTTCAAGATGCCTGCGACTGACTGCGGGCGACTCGACGATCAGGGTGGCTTCCGCACGACCAAGCGTGATGCGTTCGCCGAACGCCACCTCGAGCGGCTCGCCATCAAGCGCGAGGCGCGCGCTGGGGCCCCGACTGCGCTTGAGCTCGATATCGCGTGCGAGGGCGAGCGTCGCCTCGTCACCACGCAGCGCCGGCGAACGGGCCAGCTCCAGCGCCTGGCGGCGGCAGCCGGCAAGCTCGAGATCCCGCACGCGTTGCTCCTGCTCCTCCTGCCTGCGATGGCTGCGCTGCCGGTCTTGCTGCGCATCCAGCACTTCCTCGAGCTGCTCGACAGCTCCGGCCGAAACCAGCGCGCGCTCCTGCGCGTCGGCCGCGCCGGCCTGCGCGTAGACCTGGGCGGCGGCGAGGGGCTGTCCCAGCTCTTCCAGCTCCTCGCCGAGTGCCAGAAGCTCGCTCCGACCGAGCACCAGCGTGCCCGACCTCACCAGATCGAGCTTGAGCCCCGCGCGGCGTTGCAGGATTGCCGTTCGCTCCTCGCCGTCCGCAAGCTCGAGCGCCTGCGACAGGAGCCCGAGGCGCCCGGCCGGGTCGAGCGCCTGCTCGGCCCGCAGACGGTACAGACGCAGCGCTTCAGCGCCCTCGCCCGCTTCAAGGTAGAGCGCGGTCGCCTCCTCCAGGCGACCGAGGGCTTCCTGCCGCCGCGCGCGGGAGAGCCTGCCCCGCTCCAGGCGGCGGCGCAGCAGACCCAGGGCGCGGGAAACCAGGCTCATCGCGAGGAGCATCTTGACCAAAAGCCGAGCCGCATGCCACGGCATTGGGCTTGCCCGGCTGGCTGGCAGCGGGCCGCAGGGGAGGCCCCCCTTTTGACGCCCTGGCGTGGCTGGTATGCTCCGCGGCAGGCTCCGATTCGTGAGGAAATACATCGCATGAGCAACTCCAACCGCCTCGGCGAGCTACTGGTCCGCGAGAAGCTGATCAGCTTGCAACAGCTACGCCGCGCGCAGGAAGAGCAGAAGCGCTCGGGCCAGAACCTGGGCTACACGCTCGCCAAGCTGGGCTACGTCTCCGACGGCGAGATCACCAACTTCCTGAGCTCGCAGTACCGCCTTCCGGCAATCGATCTGGACGAATACGAGATCGACGCGGACGTCATCAAGCTGGTCGGTCGCGATGTCTGCGAAAAGCACAAGATCATCCCCGTCTCGCGCTCGGGCTCGTCGCTCATCGTAGCGATGAGCGACCCGACGAACCTGCACGCGATCGACGACATCAAGTTCCTCACCGGATATAACGTCGAACCGGTGGTGGCCGGCGAGACGGCGATCCTGGCCGCCATCGAGCGCTACTACAACGTCGGCCCCTCCTACGAGGAGGTGATGGCCGACTTCGACCTGGGCGACGAGGACATCGATTTCTCGGCCGAGCAGGAAGACGACAACATCCTCGAACTGGAACGCCAGAGCGAAGACGCGCCGGTCGTCCGTCTGGTGAACGTGCTCTTGCTCAACGCCATCCGCAAAGGCGCCAGCGACGTCCACGTCGAGCCCTACGAGAAGCGGCTGCGCGTCCGCTACCGCATCGACGGCGTGCTGCACGAGGAGATGAGCCCGCCGATCAAGCTCAAGGCAGCGATCGTCAGCCGCCTCAAGATCATGAGCCAGCTCGACATCGCCGAGCGGCGGCTGCCGCAGGACGGCCGCATCAAGCTCAAGCTCGGCAAGGGACGCGAAATGGATTTCCGCGTCTCCGTCATGCCCACCATGTGGGGCGAGAAGGTCGTGTTGCGCCTGCTCGACAAGGGCAACCTGCAGCTCGACATGACGAAGCTGGGCTTCGACGAGGCTCCGCTCGTCGACTTCCAGTGGGCGATCGGGCAACCCTGGGGCATGGTGCTGGTGACGGGGCCCACCGGTTCTGGCAAGACGACGACGCTGTACTCGGCACTCAGCGAGCTGAACCAGCCGGACGTGAACATCAGCACCGCCGAGGACTCGGTCGAGTACAACCTGCACGGAATCAACCAGGTGCAGATGCACGACGAGATCGGGCTCAACTTCGCCATGGCCCTGCGCTCGTTCCTCCGACAGGACCCCGACATCATCATGGTCGGCGAGATCCGCGATTTCGAGACGGCGGAAATCAGCGTCAAGGCGGCGCTCACGGGCCATATGGTGCTCTCGACCCTGCACACGAACGACGCACCGGCCACGATCTCGCGCATGTTGAACATGGGCGTCGAGCCCTTCCTGATCACGGCCAGCGTCAACCTGGTGCTGGCCCAGCGCCTCGCGCGGCGCGTGTGCGTCGATTGCAAGCGCGAGGTCGAGCTCGACCCCCAGGCAATGCTCGACATGGGCGTGTCCGAGGAGCAGCTCCAGACCGCGCGCATCGTCAAGGGCGCGGGCTGCAGCACCTGCAACGACACCGGCTACAAGGGCCGCGTTGCGCTCTACGAGGTGATGAAATTCACCGACAACCTGAAAGAGATGGTGCTGCAGGGCGCCTCCACCGCCGAGCTGAAGGTCGCGGCCATCCGTGAAGGCATGAACACCCTGCGCGCAAGCGGCATCACCAAGATCCTCGAGGGCGTCACCACGCCCGAGGAAATCCTGCGCGTCACCATGTCGGACTGAGCCGGGACCGGACCGCGCCAAGGCAGCGACAGCGCGGCCGGACATCGTGTAGGCTGGAAGGCTGATGACACACGCCGAACAGGAAGGGCTGAAGGTCAACCTCCACCAGCTGCTGCGCGCCATGATCGAAAAGGGCGCGAGCGACATGCACATCACGACCGGCTCGCCGCCGCTGCTGCGTATCGACGGCGCCATCGTGCCGCTCAAGCTGCCGCCGCTGTCGCCGGTGGAGACGAAGCAGCTCTGCTACTCGGTCCTGACCGAGGAACAGAAAATCGCCTTCGAAAAGAACAAGGAGCTAGACCTCTCCTTCGGCGTAAAAAACCTCTCCCGCTTCCGCGCCAACATTTTCCTGCAGCGCGGCGCCGTTTCGGGTGCGTTCCGGTCCATCCCGTTCAAGATCCTTTCCTTCGAGGAGCTCGGGCTGCCGCCCGTCATCATCGATCTCGCCAGCAAGCCGCGTGGGTTGATCCTGGTGACGGGCCCGACCGGGTCCGGCAAGAGCACGACGCTCGCGTCGATCATCGACAAGATCAACAGCGAGACGCGCCAGCACATCATGACGGTCGAGGATCCGATCGAGTATCTGCATCCTCACAAGCGCTGCATCGTCAACCAGCGCGAAGTGGGCGCCGACACCGGCAGCTTCAAGGACGCGCTCAAGTACGTGCTGCGTCAGGATCCGGACGTGGTACTGGTCGGCGAGATGCGCGACCTGGAAACCATCGAGGCGGCACTGACCATCGTCGAGACGGGCCACCTGGTGTTCGCAACCCTGCACACGAACTCCGCCATCCAGAGCATCAACCGCATTATCGACGTGTTTCCGCCGCACCAGCAGCCGCAGGTCCGGGCGCAGCTGTCGTTCGTCCTCGAGGGCGTGCTCAGCCAGCTCCTGCTTCCTCGCGCGGGCAACCCCGGCCGCGCGCTGGCGCTCGAGGTGATGGTGCCCAACGCGGCGATCCGCAGCCTGATCCGCGAGGACAAGGTCCACCAGATCTACTCGCAGATGCAGGTCGGCCAGACCAAGCACGGCATGCAGACGCTCAACCAGTCGCTCTACTCGCTGTACGCGCGCCGGCTCATCACGCTGGACGAGGCCATGGGCCGCTCCAACGATCCGGAAGAGCTCACCGGCATGATCGAGGGGCGCTCCGGACAGCCCCTGCCGCAACAGCAGCGCTAGAGCCGGCTGCGAAGCGAACCCGGGCCGCTCAGGGGGCAATGGAGTTCTGTGGCAATCGCCCGGAAATCGCCCGGAAACGCGCGCGAGCGCGATCTGTACGACGCGCTGCGCAAGAAACTGTTACGAAATGCAGCCGCAACCCGCGACCCGCTACCAAGCGGTCGTGGGGCGGCCCGGATCGACCGGGCGCGGTGCTCCAATTGCGCCCCCACCCACGCGGTACCCGTGTAAAGGAGCAATGATGAAGCGTTCAATCCAGGTGGTCCTCGGCGCACTGCTAGGGCTAGGGGCCGTGTCGGCCACCAGAATAGCGAGCGCTCAGCCGGCGGCGCCCGAGCCGCCGCCTGCGCCCGCACCCTGGTACAGGGCGATCCACTTCGGCGCGTTCGCCGACGGTTACGCCGGACTGAACTACAACTTCCCGAAGCCGCAGACCGGGCAGAATGCGTTCCGGGCGTACGACACCACGAACGGCTTCGCGCTCTCCTGGATCGGGCTCGACGCGAGCTACGATCCGGCGCCGGTCGGCGGCACGCTGAACCTCAGGCTTGGCCCCACCGCGCAAGCCTATGCCGGCGACGACGCCAACTACGATCTGCAGTACGTCAAGCAGGCGTATGCGTCGTGGAAACCGTTCGACGCGCTAGAGCTCGATTTCGGCAAGTTCGACACCATCTATGGAGCCGAGGTCGCCGAGAGCCAGAACAACATGAACTACACGCGCGGCGTGCTCTACTGGCTCGCCCAGCCGCTGTTCCACACGGGCCTGCGCGCGAACATCAACGTCGCACCAATGCTGTCGTTCAACGTGCTGGCCGTGAACGGCTGGAACGACACCGTCGACAACAACACCGGCAAGAGCTACGGGCTGCAGGCCGTGCTCGCGCCGGCCGACAACGTCGGGGTCTCGCTCGGCTGGATCGGCGGCCCGGAGCAGAACGACGCGGTAAGCGTCCATTGCCCCCAGGACACGCAATACGACGCGGCCGCCCACGGCTGCGCGCCTGCAGCGAACACGCCGGCCGCGAGCTACACGGTGGATCGGGGGGGCGCCAACCACTTCAAGGCGTGGAAGCACCTGCTCGACCTCGTCGCCACCTACGACGCGACGGAGAACCTGTCGTTCGTGCTGAACGCCGACTACGGCACCGAAGGCGTCCGCACCTTCGACCCGACCACGCAGCAGACGAACATCGATCGGAAGCGCTGGTACGGCGCCATGCTCGGCGCGCGCTACCAGCTGACCCCGGTGTGGGCCGTGGCCGGCCGCGGCGAGTACTACAAGGACCCGCAGGGCTACACGACAGGTACCAACGGCATCTCGCTCGCCACCGGCACACTCACGATCGAGGCCAAGCCGACAGACAATCTGATCCTCAGGCTGGAAAACCGCGGGGACTTCGCGTTCGACGCAGCGTCGGGCGACGCGAAGGTGTTCCCGAGGAAGGTCCGCGACTTCAAGAAGAACCAGTTCACGACAACGCTGGGCGTGGTCGTCACCACGAACTGAGGCTGCCTCCCTCCAGTCCGTCCTCGCCGTGACCGGGTTCCGTGACCGGGGTTGGGCGCGCCCCCGGCTACAGGTCCTTCTGGGCCCGCAGCAGCTCCGGGTTCGTCCGGTGCTGCTTGAGCAGCGCCTTCAGGTACTTCTTCGCGCGCTTGTCGCCGACGGCGACGAGCGCGCGCGCGGCCATCGTACGCAACAAGAGCGGTGCGGCGTCAGGCGGCAGATCCAGCTGTGACGCCTTCACCTTGGCGTTGGCCTTGTGCTGGTTCGCGTCCGCCAGCACCTGGAGGAAGCCCGTCATTGGACCGAGCACGCTCGGATACTTTGCGATCAGCTCGCGCGCGCCCTTGCTGTAGTGCCCATCGAGCAGATCGTCTACGCGCTCGATCAGGTCGCGCGCCGTCACGTTGCCCGACTCGAGCGCGTTGCCCGAGGCCTTCACCGCTTCTTCGGCCTTGCCCTGGTAGCGGCGCAGCCGCGCCAACCTCAGCGCGAACACCGGCCGCTTCTTCACGTCGTCGCTCCAGCCGGACACCACCTTGCCGGCCAGCTCCAGCTGCCCGGTGTCGAGCGCAGCGTCCAGCGCGACGATCTGCCCCCATGGAGCCGTAGGAGTTGCCATCTGCTGCAGCGCGTCCGCGTCGGGATACTGCTCGCCGGAAAGCACACCGGGCGCGGCGACCAGCGCCGCCAGATCCGGACGCTCGGACGCGCCGTCGCCCAGTGCGCCGACCGCTTCGGACAGCTCGCTCGGATCCAGCGCCTCGTAGCCGATGACGGCGCGTACCACCGCCACCTCGGGCGCCTTCGGGTCGAGCTCCTGGATGGCCTTCTTGGCTTCGGAGATGCGACCGCCAAGTAGCGCCACGCGCGAAGCCAGCACGCGCGCGCCCGGATACACCGCGGCAAACTGCAGTGCTCTGAGCGCGGCCTTGCGCGCGAGTTTCTCGTTGCCCGCCTGGATCGCGAGGAAGCCCAGGCGCGTCGCCACCGCCGGGCTCTCGCTCAGACCGACGCCCTTTCCGATCGCCTCGTTCGCCAGCTCGCGCTCGCCGGACTGGATAGCCAAAAGGCCGTCGACCATGTACGGCACGGGCGTGAGCGGCTGCGGCAGCTGCTTCTTCTCGTCGTCCGTGAGCTTCGCGTCAGCGGGCAGCTCTTTGGGGCGGGTGGGATCGACTGCCCACTGTAGCGCCCTGAGCGCCTTGGTGGACGGACGATTGCCGATCTGCTTTTTTAGCGCATCCACCAGCGGCTTGCCCTTCTCGGCACCGCCTTCCAGCAGCACCAGGCGCGCCAGCAGCACTTTGGCGACTACCAGCTTCTGATCGCGGTCGCGCGCCGCCTGGTAGCGCTCGATCGCGCGCTGATCTCCGGCGCGCTCCAGCGCCGCACCCGCCAGAAGCTGGTAGAGCGCGTTGTCGCCCGCCTTCTTGTCCCACTTCGGCAAGAGCGCCGCGGCTCCAGCGAGATCGCCGTCGGCGAGGAAGGAAGCGATCCGGGCGTAGGCGAGATCCTTCTCGGGGACGTTGACCTTGCGCGCGCGGTGGATCGCCGAGTCCACGCCCTGCTGCTGGCCAGGCAGCAGCAAGAGACCAAGCACCCGGTTTTTCAGCCACAGGCGCGCGGCACGCTGGCTTCGTGAGTCGAGATCGAAGACCCGCTTCAGCTTGTCGTCCGTCGCGCGCAACTTGTCGACGCGTCCGCTCTCGAGCATGGTCGCGATCTGTGTGTCGAGATGCGCCGCAAGCTCGGCACGCTCGCGCTTGACCTTGCGGGCGTAGAAGTACGCTCCCGTTCCGGCGCCGGCGAGCAGCACGGTGGCCAGGACGAACACCCAGCTGCCACGCGTCCTGGGCGATGATGCCTTCTCCCAGGCCGGCGGCGCTCCGCCACCCGGCTCGTACACCCCGACGCGAGCCAGATGCTGCAGGATCAGCCCCGGCTCGGGGTTGGGAGAGTCGTAGACGTGCGTCGCCGTGTCGTCCTCGGCGTAGGGCTCCTCCGCCGCCATGATCGGCGGCGCCGGTTGCGCCTCGCTGCCGCCTAGCGGAATCCCCGGCGACAGCACCGGCTCGTGCGGGGGCGCGGGCTCTCTCGGCACGGACTGGAGCGGAGCCGGCTGTTGCGGCTGTTCCGCCTTGGCCACGAGCGCCTGCGCCGCCGCGCCGGCCGACGAAGCCCAGTTCGGCAGCGGTGGCGGTACCGACTTCGGCTGCCTCGCCGACGGAGGCTGCACCGCTGGTGGCGGTCGCACCGAGCGCGGACGCGCGGCGGCGGGTGCCGGCGCCTGCCGCACGGACGCGGGCGCCGCGGGAGCAGGCGGGACAACCGGGGCCGAGTTCGGCACGGCTCCCCGCGGCAGCGGCGTGCCCGCGGGACGCGGCATGGTCGGCGGCTCGTCGTTGTGCCAGTGCTGCGCGGGCCCGGGGCTCCCCGCGACCGGCTGGCTCCCCGCTGGCGGCGGTGCGGGCGGCGTCCGCGGCAGGCTGCGAGCCACCTCGCCGGCCACGGCTTCCGGCCCGACCCGTTTCTGCAGGGCTGCATAGACGACGGAGCGGTCGTGCCACAGGCGCGTCTCGTCGTCGCCCTGCCCGAGCTGCATGCTCCGGGCCAGGACCTTTTCCGCGCGGATCGCATCGCCGCGCCTGAGCAGCACTTCCCCCAGGAAGCGGAACGCGCGCCAGTCGCGGGCGTTGCCCTTGCCCGACGTCACCAGCGCGGCCTGCGCCTCCGCCAGAAGGCCCGCGTCGAGGTACATGCGCCCGACGGCGAGCATCACCTCGGCGTCGTTCAGGTGCCAGGCTTCGGCGCTCGTGCCCACTTCACGGATGAGTTCCTCGCGCCCCGAGCTGCCCAGATACGAGCAAAGGGCCAACGTGGACTCGGCGTCGGGGTTAGCGCGCCACTTGGCGAGCAGCTCGTCGAGTGCGCTCATGGGTGCGACAGAATAACCAGCTCGGGGTGGAAACTGTAGGAGTCTTTCATGCTTACGCCGTCCGGACATCAGGCCGGACAACCAGGCCCCTAATAGCAGGCGCTGGCGCGGCGGCCTGCAAGCAGGCAAAGTGCGCGGCGTCCGGCCTGCGCGGCCGGCGCTCTGCCCCATGTGCGGCGTTTTCGGAATCCACGGTCATCCCGAGGCAGCCAACCTCACCTACCTCGGACTGCACGCGCTGCAGCATCGCGGTCAGGAGAGCGCGGGCATCGCCACCAGCGACGGCCAGCAGCTGAGCCTGCACCGCGGTATGGGACACGTCATCGACGTGTTCACGCCCGAACAGCTCGACAAGCTGAAGGGGCACAACGCCATCGGGCACGTCCGCTATTCGACCGCGGGCGGGTCGTTCCTCAAGAACGCGCAGCCTATCGGCGTCGACTACTCCCGTGGCTCGATCGCGGTCGCGCACAACGGCAACCTGACCAACGCCGAGGCCGTGCGCGAGAAGCTGGAGGCGCGCGGCTCGATCTTCCAGAGCATCAGCGACACCGAGGTGATCGTGCATCTGGTAGCGATGAGCAGGCAGCGCGCGGCCGAGGATCGCATCGCCGACGCGCTCTCGCACGTCCAGGGGGCGTACTCGCTGCTCTGCCTCACCGAGCGCAGGATGATCGCCGCGCGCGATCCGATGGGGATCCGCCCGCTCTGCCTCGGCAAGACGCGCGGCAAGAGCGACGACTGGGTGGTCTCGAGCGAACCGACCAGCTTCGATTTGATCGACGCCGAATACGTGCGCGACGTGGAGCCAGGCGAGATGATCGTGTTCGACGAGGGCGGGATGCGGAGCCTGCGTCCGTTCGAGAACAAGCCCCGGCACATGTGCATCTTCGAGTACGTGTACTTCGCGCGGCCCGATTCGACCATCGACGGCATCAGCGTCTACGAAGCGAGAAAGAGCCTCGGTCGCGCGCTGGCGGTGGAGCATGGTGTGGAGGCGGACGTGGTGATCCCGGTGCCCGACTCGGGCGTGCCGGCCACCATCGGCTACGCGGAGCAGTCGGGCATGCCGTTCGAGATGGGGCTGGTGCGCAGCCACTACGTCGGGCGCACCTTCATCGAGCCGCAGCAGAGCATCCGCCACTTCGGGGTGCGGCTGAAGCTGAACCCGGTAAGCGATACGCTGCGCGGCAAACGGGTGGTGGTGGTGGACGACAGCATCGTGCGCGGCACGACGAGCCGCAAGATCGTCAAGATGCTGCGCGACGCGGGAGCACGCGAGGTGCACCTGCGCATCTCGAGCCCGCCGACGCGCTGGCCCTGCTACTACGGCGTCGACACGCCGACGCGCAGCGAGCTGATCGCCTCGAGCCACAACGTCCAGGAGATCAACGACTACGTCACGAGCGACTCGCTGGCGTACCTGTCGCTAGACAAGATGGTGGACGCGCTGACGCGGGCGCGGGTGACGCCGCCGGGCAAGACCGCTCTGCCGATGGCGGAGACGCCGGGGGCGGGCAATTCGTTCTGCCACGCGTGTTGGAGCGGGGACTATCCGATCGAGTTCACGCCGCATCCGCGGCAGCGGCAGACGAGACTGCTGGATACGTAGGGGTAGACCCTGGCCGTAGCCGGGTTCGGTGGCTGTGACCGGGTTCCGTGACCCGCCGCCGGGCGGGCGAAAGGAGAATCCTCGACGAGATCGACGACCCGCGCGACCCGCGCGGTGCGTGCGACGAGTCGCAGCCGACGCTCTACAACGAAGCCGCCCTGTGGCTCGGCTGCCGCCCGCCTGACGAGGCGAATGCGACGACGTCCGACGTGCACGGCGACGAGACCGTCGTGCGACGCCTCTACATCGGCGAAGCGACGGCGGCGCCGGAAGGCCGGGACCCCCTGCGCACCCTGCTCCACGTCGAGATGGAGGCGCTGGACGCGGATGGCACTCGAACGAACATCGAGAACCGCTACTTCGTCGCGAGCTTGCCGCGCTCCCGCCTGACCGACGCCCAGTGGCTCCTGCTCGGCTGCCCCGGACCCCGGCCACCGCCCCCGATGGACGCGGGCGCGGAGCGTCCGCGGCGGTCACCGCCGCCGTCGCCGGCCCTGACGCTGACCCCGCCACGGTCGCCTGGAGCCGGAGAACGGAACGCGCGCCGCCGAACACCGAGCTTTACCGGGGCCGGAGCCGGGCACGATTCGCGCGCGGAGCAGCCTGATCTAGACTAGACGTGAAAAGACGAGCTCATGCTGGAACATCTCCCCGACCGCGTCTCCGTGTACGAGGTCTCGCCCCGCGACGGCCTGCAGAACGAAGCCGCTCCAATTCCGCTCGACGGCAAGAAGCGCTTGATCGAAGCGCTGATCCTCTCCGGGCTCACGCGCATCGAGCTGACGAGCTTCGTTTCGCCGCGCTGGGTGCCGCAGCTGGCCGATGCCGACGAGCTGGTGCGCGACGTGAACGCGCCCGAGGGCGTGACGCTCAGCGCCCTGTGTCCGAACGCCAAGGGCTTCGAGCGCGCCAGAGCGGCGGGGCTCGCCGAGATCGCCGTCTTCATGTCGGCCAGCGAGACGCACAACAAGAAGAACACGAACAAGAGCATCGACCAGTCGCTGTCGGTGTTCAGCGAGGTTGTGCCGCCCGCTCTCGAGGCAGGGATGCGCGTGCGGGCGTACGTCTCGACGGTGTGGGGCTGCCCGTACGAGGGCGAGGTGGATCCCAAGCGGGCGCTCGACATCTCGAAGCGGCTACTCGCTCTCGGCTGCTACCAGGTGTCGCTGGGCGACACCATCGGCGTCGGCACGCCGCTGCAGACCCGGCGCATCTGCCGGCTGTTCCTCGACGCCGTGCCGGCGGAGAAGCTCGCGCTCCATTTCCACGACACGCGCGGCACGGCGCTTGCGAACGCTCTGGTCGGCGTCGAGATGGGCTTCCGCGACTTCGACGCCTCCGTCGCCGGCCTGGGCGGCTGCCCGTATGCCCCCGGCGCGGCCGGCAACCTCGCGACGGAGGATCTCGTGTACATGCTGCACGGCATGGGCATCGAGACCGGCATCGATCTGGAGAAGCTGATCGAGGCCGGCCGCGTCGCCGAGTCCGTCATCGGCCGCCGCCTGCCCGGCAAGGTGCACCAGGCGGGGTTGATGCGGAAGCGCAGCTAGTCCCGCGTTTCCATCGAAGCGATGGGTGCTTCGCACGCGCGGCTGCGCCGCGCAAGGCGGGACTAGCACCGTTTGTTGGGGGCGCAGCAGCGCCCCCTCGGCTTCGCCGAGCCTCCCCCTCGACCGCTCCGCGGTCGTCTAGCCCCTCGATTCATGAGAATCGAGCGGCTAGTCCCGCGTTTCCATCGAAGCGATGGGGGCTTCGCACGCGCGGCTGCGCCGCGCAACGCGGGACTAGCACCGTTTGTTCGGGGCGCA
>Ga0114931_10004804_pt1 | contig 16790 bp, 17 predicted proteins | sample 2SBtaG_FD_89579 | JGI IMG/M metagenome (GOLD analysis project Ga0114931, IMG submission 89579) | Deep subsurface microbial communities from Kolumbo volcano to uncover new lineages of life (NeLLi) - 2SBTROV14_V59a metaG | ecosystem: Environmental > Aquatic > Marine > Volcanic | place: Kolumbo...
CCAATCCCATGAGCAAGACGATCTTTGAACATTCGCGTGCGGGTCGGTGGGCCCGGGCACAGGCGCCGCAGGAGACTCAAGGGGGTGTGGAGCTGCCCGACCGTCTCAGCCGCAAGCGCCGGCCCGTGCTTCCGGAGGTCTCGGAGCTGCAGGTGGTGCGCCACTATACCCGCCTGTCGCAGCGGAACTTCTCCATCGACACCCAGTTCTATCCCCTGGGTTCGTGCACCATGAAATACAATCCCAGGGGGTGCAATCACCTGGCCATGCTCCCTGGATTCCTGGCTCGGCACCCCTATGCACCGGATGGGCACAGCCAGGGGGTGATGGCCTGCCTCCATGAGCTGCAGGAGATGCTCGCGGCGGTCAGCGGCATGGAGGCGGTCTCCCTCACGCCCATGGCCGGTGCCCAGGGAGAGTTTGCCGGCATCGCGATGATCCGGGCCTACCACGAGGCCCGAGGGGATGCGGGGCGGACCGAGGTCCTGGTGCCGGATGCGGCCCACGGGACCAATCCGGCCACCGCGGTGATGTGTGGTTACCGGGTCCGGGAGATCCCGACGGACGCCGAGGGGGACGTGGATCTGGGCGCCCTGCGCGAGGCGCTCGGCCCTCAGACCGCCGGGTTGATGCTGACCAATCCCTCCACCCTCGGGGTCTTCGAGCGCCATATCTCTGAAATCGCACACAGCGTCCATGGCGCCGGCGGCCTGCTCTACTATGATGGCGCCAACCTGAATGCCATTCTCGGCAAGGCCCGCCCGGGCGACATGGGGTTCGATGTGATTCACATGAACCTGCACAAGACCTTTGCCACATCACACGGAGGGGGTGGTCCGGGTGCCGGTGCGGTGGGTGCCAATGCCCGGCTCGCGCCCTTCCTGCCCATCCCCATGGTGGGCAGAGGCGGGGAGGGGTACTGTTGGATCGGTCCCGACGAGCGTCCGCAGACGATCGGCCGGCTATCGGCCTTCGCCGGAAACGCCGGTGTGCTGCTGCGGGCCTACGTCTATATGCGCATGCTCGGCAGGGCGGGCATGGTCCGGGTGGGTGAGCATGCGACCCTCAACGCCAACTATCTGGCCACCCGCCTGCAGGGGACGGGCTTCGATCTCGCCTTTCCGCAGCGCCGGGCCACCCACGAGTTCATCGTGACCCTCAAACGGCAGGCCAGGGAATACGGGGTGACGGCGGCCGACTTTGCCAAGCGGCTGCTGGATTTCGGTTACCATGCCCCGACCACCTATTTCCCCCTGTTGGTGCCGGAATGCCTGTTGATCGAGCCGACGGAGACCGAGGCCAAGGAGGACCTGGATGGCTTCGCCGACGCCATGGCGCTGATCCTGGTGGAGGCCAGAAGCGATCCGGAGAAAGTCAAGGGTGCACCCTACACCCAGCCCAACCGGCGATTCGACGAGGTGCGTGCCGCGCACCAGCCCGATCTGCGCTGGAGGCCTGAGGGTCAGGCGCCTGCCGGTGCTCGATGACCATGGCCGCCCAGGTGGCTGGGGCGGCCCTCTCCCGTATCATCCAGGTGGGGCCGCCGGCCTCACCTCCAGCCATTCGCACCAGCTCCGGAAGAGCTCTGGGTCCAGGGCGCAGACCACTAAGCGAGGTGCCAGGCCGCCCCTGAAGACCGGGTCTCCCTCCAGCGTACAACTGAATCCCCCTGCCTCCTCCAGGATCAGGGTGCCGGCTGCATAGTCCCACAGCTTCTGGCCGCCGTGGAGACAGACGTGCCCGCGGCCGGCCGCCATCCAGACCCACTCCAGGGCGCAGGACCCGAAGTTGCGCTGCGAGCCGTAGGGCGGGTGCTCGGCGATGCGCGAGGCCAGGGGGCGGGGGAGACGTTTCAGGTCCACCAGAGCCATGGCGTGGGCCAGCGGGCGATGGAGACACCTGGGGCCCAGGGAGAGCTCGTTGAGCCATGCGCCCTGGCCCGCCCGGGCGCTGAAGCACTCATCCCTGAGCGGGTCGTAGATCAGGCCGATCTCGGGCCTTCCACCCTCTATCAACGCCAGAGAGACCGCAAAGGCCGGCAGGCCCGCCGCGAAGTTGTTCGTCCCGTCCAGAGGGTCGAGGCACCACCAGGGCGCATCGCCCGTGGCCAGGCGCGCCTCTTGTTCCTCGGCCGGCATCTCCTCGCTGAGTAAACCGATCTCGGGCCAATGATGGGCCAGCTCGCTGTGCAGGCGGGCGTCCATGGCCAGGTCTGCCTCGGTAATGAGGCTGCCATCCGCCTTGAAGCTGTGACTCACGGCATTGAAGCGGGGCAGCAACTCCTCGCGGGCGGCGTCGACGATCAGTCGGCGCAGCAGATTCAGCTCGGCATCACCCATCAGGGAAGCTCTATGTGAATGAGTTCGTCTTCCACGTGGACCGCATAGGTCTTGAGGGGTTCCTCCGCCGGCTCTTCCATGGGCTCCCCGGTACGGACATTGAAGCGACTCCCGTGCAGAGTGCAGCTGATCAATTCCCCCTTGAGGCATCCCAGGGCCAGCGAGGAGTCCTCGTGGGTGCAGGTGTCATCCACGGCATAGAGCCGTCCCTCCACATTGGCGATCAGGATGGGGTGGCCATCGACGACCACCCGCCGGGTCCGGCCGGGGGGGATGTCGGCGAGCTGTGCGACTGGGTGTCTGTGGCTGGGCATGCTGGGCTTCTCGGGTGGCGGCCTGGGGTACTCAGGGGCCGAAAGTATACCGATTTTGCCAGGTGTTGTACTCAGGAGGACCGGATCCATTTGCGGCCTGGCTGCTGGCGTCAGCGGGCACCCACCTGGGTAGGTCCTCCCCCACAGGGAGGGTCGCAAGCGGCGATGGGCGCCTCGATGCACACGATCGGTCCAGTCCAGTCACAGCTCCCCTCATCGTCCGAGGTCCTGGCACGTCAACAGATCCAGCGTCTTGTCGCGTTATGCTGCGCTCATCCGCGCTACGGGGGTGCTCCCGGAGTAGACACCCCATGCCCATGACGCACTCAAGAGGGGCGGGCCAGTGACTCCAGAAGTCCCCTCGTTGTATCCGATCTGTTTGTTTTGCAAGCGTAAAGTCGGCCGGTTCTGGCGGTCGGGCGCAATCCGGCCCTGGTGGCTGGTATAATCCCCACATCGGTTTGGATCCGCCGCAACCACAGGAAAGACCTCATGCCGTATTTCGTATTCAAGATAACCCGGGGATCGACTGGGCAGTTCAAGGCGCTCGAGTTGCTCGAGCGTTTCGATGCGTACAAGGCGGCGCGAGACCATGCCCGCGGCCTGCGGGCCCGGGAGAGCGATGCCCGGACGACCATCAAACTCATCTTTGCCGAGAATGAGGCTCAGGCCGAGGAGCAATTGAGCCAGACGCGGGAGCAGCCCATTCTCAGGGAATGGGAGAAGTAGCAGGCTGGGAGCCTGTCGCAGATAGACCTTGCGCCGCAGGACACAGGCTTCACACATCCCATGATGACCCCATATGAGGTGTTGCGTAGGCAGGGGGCGCCAGTAGGCGAGGGACTTCCGGGCCCTGCGGTCACCAACTCCCGAGCGTGCGATGGACGAAGACGAATACAGGGCCACCTACCGACTGGTCAACGAGCAGCGATGTGTCTTTGAGAAGGCCATCAATTCGCGTATCTGTGGCTGCGAGAAGGCACGCCGTTTCAATCTCGCGGACCGGGAGGGCGTGGCCTGCAGTCTCCCCGCAGGCAACGAACTGTGCCGGGCGCTTCTCGATCAGCTCCGCTCCAATGCACGCTTCGCCCTGCATCTGACCCGCGTCGAGGGGCCTCTGCCCCACTCCAAGGAGATCCGGGTCCAAAATGGCGGTCTGTTCGGCCTGCAGAAGGTCGTGGACCCCGAGGCGGGTGATCTTGGCCGGATCCCGAACATCTATGGGGTCGCGGTAAAGGCCGTTACCCGGTATGGGGGCCTGGACCGGCTGCCCTATCCACAGATCATGCAATCGATCCTGGCCTATCAGGGGCGGCGGCGCCCGCCCCGAAAGGGGGGCGCATAGCAGGGCCCGTGGCTCAGCGTGTGGTCAACCGGCGATAGATGTCCGAGACCTTCAGCGGCAGCCTGCGTACATCACTGAGTACCACGTAGTTCGCCGCCCCGTACATGTGGGCAGATAGTCCGCGCCCGTCTCGTCTATGGTGATGCAGAAGGGATGAATCCCGTCCCGGCGCGCCTCGAGCAGGGCCTGGCGGGTGTCTTCGATACCATAGTCCCCCCGGTAATCGGTGTAGTCGTCGGGTTTGCCGTCGGACAGGGTGACCAGCAGTTTGGTGCGTGCCTCTATCTGGTTCAACAGGTGGGACAGGTGGCGGATGGCCACGCCCATCCGGGTGTAGTCCTGGGGCCGGATCCCGCTGAGCCGTGCCCGGACCAGGTCGTCGTAGGCCTCGTCGAAGCGCTTGATTCGGTACAGCTCGCAGCGCTTGCGCGTGAACCCGGAGAATCCGTAGATGGCGTACCGGTCACCCAGGGTCTCCAGGGCCTCGCACAGCAGGACCAGGGCCTCGCGTTCCGCGTCGTTGATCCAGCCCTTGGTGGAGCCGCTCATGTCCACCATGAACATGACCGCAATATCCCGTTCCACCCTGAAGACCTTGGTGAACAGCCGCTCACTCATCTCCATGCCGCTGCGTGCGTCGGCGTGTGCCTCGACGACCGCGTCGATGTCCACATCCTCGCCAAAGGGCTGTCTCTTCAACACCTTCTCCTCGCCGCGCAGGGCCTCGAAGGTGCGGTGCAGGGACTTCACCAGGCCGCCGTATTTGTGCAGTGTGGCGGAGACGAAGTCATCGTACTGGGGGTGTACGTCACGCTCTCTGAGGACACACCAGTTCTTGCGGTAATGCCTGCGGACATGGTCCCACTCGTTGTACAGGTGTGCGCCCTTTTCGTGGTAGGTCCCCTTCCACACGGCATCCGGGTCCTGTTCTTCGGGACCGGGCCGGGGCGCATATCCTCCCCCGGGGCCGGCCGGCACGAGATACTCTTCGGGGATCTGCCCCAGGTCCTGGATGACGGACTGAAGGGTGGCGTGCAGCCCCTCGGGCGGGCTGATCAGCTGATCACCGAATTCCAGTACCAGGTCTTCACGATTCCCCTGGTCGTGGACCCTGAAAGACGGAGGTGGATGTGCCGCCGGCGCCTCCCGCCTGAGAATGTCGTCACGCAGCTGGGCCAGGCCGGTCCGTAACACGGTGCGTTCCCGCTCCAGGCGTGCGGCGATGATCGCCTGGGCCTCGGCGGGCCGCAGGATCCCCTGGTAACACCGCAGGGGAGGCAGCGGTGTGGCATAGAGCGGGGCCACCAGGTCCCAGCTGTCCTCAGGACCGGTGCGGGGCTGCGCGAGGTGCGTGCCCGCCTCTGCCCATTCGTCGTCTCCACCGGCCGGGTCCAGGAGCTCATGGAGCCGGCCCATGTCGCGCGCCACACCAGGCAGGTCGCGTCTCAGGCAGCCATCCAGACGCAGGGTCTCCAGGGCATGATAGACCCGCCAGGCGCGCTCCCGGTCCGGGAATCGTGCCGCCCGCTCGCTGAGGTCGATGCGCCAGGTCCCGTACCAGGTCTGGGCCCACAGGTGCACCGCCAGGGCCTTGTAGAGGCGGAAGTTCTCGGCCCGGGATCCAAAGTGGCCGATGAGCGGCGGCAGAAACAGGGTCTCCGTATCGGTGTACGGGGCCTCGGAGGCCTCCACTCGAAGGCTGCGGCCGTGGAGGCCGTGGATGAAGACCTCCAGGATCCCGGTGACCTTCTCCAGGGGCAGGCCCGTGACCCGGGCCCGCCTGTGGTGCGCAAAGGTGCTGACCTGGCGCATGGCGCTGATCCCGGCCGACAGGCCCTTGCGGTCGAAGGCGTCCATGGCCTGGATCGCCCAGGCCTCGAGGCCCTCGGTGTCCAGGTGCCGCAGGGCCTCCGGGGCGCAGGCGGCCAGCTGATAGGCCATCTCCGAGTTGGTCTTGGCCAGGGCGTCGACCCAGTGGAGGACCAAGTCCTGGAGTGGGCGCTCGAAATCGGCCAGGGCCCGGGCCGGGGCCGCGGCCGTGCGGCGTGAGGAGAGCACCGCATCCACGGCCTGCTCGAGTCGTTCCTCGATCTGCTCTGCGTTGAGTCGTTCGGGGGCCATATCTGCACCTGTCACACCTGTGAATCGGATATCCGTGTATCTCAACGCTGCCATGCGCCTGGAGACGCGGGCACCTGGATGCTGAAATACCGGGTGCGACAGGTATATATTCTGAGGTGAGCCGGGGAGGGGGCGCAAGCGCACGGTTCCACGTGGTAGATCTCGCCCATGGTGTGGGCTATGGGCGGCGATTCGCGCCCTGGTCTGCACGCCGTGCCTCACCATCAGCCCGCCCCGGAATAGATCAGGGCGCCCCTAAGTATTTGCCCGAACTTGAGGAAATTGGATGCGCTTTGTAATCTGGGCACCATGTCCCCAGACTATCCATTGATAGAGAGGGGGTGGAACCTGGACCCGGCATCGGCGACGGACGCCTCGGCCGTTCGGGGCCGTGTCAGGCACTATCCCCTGGTCTATATCGTATTGGCCCTGGTGGTCGTGGCGGCCTTATTGGTATGGCAGACGGTGGATCGTCTGACACGCTTCCACCAGTATCAGGGGCAGGTCGCCCGTAACTCCGTCGCCGGGGCGGCCAACGAGATCGGCCTCCTGCTCGGGGGACTGCGGCGGGCCGTACAGCTGTTCGCCATAGAGCATCAGGACCGCCTTTCCTATATCGCCTCCCGGCCGGACGACGATACGGCGGTAGGCACCATCAGGGACAGGATCCAGTCCTATTTCCCTGAGATGTTCGCCTTTACCCTGGCGGACACCGATGGCACGGTGCTGATAGAGGAGCTGCCGAATCTGGTCTGGGATCAGTGCCGCCAGGAGATCCGGCACTTCGTCAATGACAACCACGAACCCCAGGTCCACATCCATCCCAATCCCGAGGGTTACCACTTCGACATCATGGTCCCGGTCAGTCTGAATGGGGCCGGTGCCGGCGTATTTTTCGTCAGTTTTCTACCTGACCGGCTGTCCGGTATACTGGCTCACAGTCAGAGTCCGGGACACCGCTTGCTACTCCTCAAGCGGGGAGGGAAGCCTCCCCTGGTGGAGCTGGCCGCGGAGGGTGCCCGCGATGTCCTTGATCGCGCCAGCTTTCTCAAACCCGCTGAGGTGGCGCGCGTGGACGCCTCCCAACCGATCCCGGACACCCTGTGGGAGCTGGTGGACATGCCCCGGCCGCGGCTCTACCTCGATAATGCCCTTTACAGCAGTCTCCAGTCCGGGGTGGCCTTTGTGGCATTTCTGGCGGTCAGTCTGTTCGTGGGTGGGATCATCCGGCGCGAGGAGCGGCGCCGAGCCGACGTGGAGGAGGCACTGAGAGACAGCTATACCACCTTGCACGCCATGGTGGAGGGCTTTGACGGGGGGGTCTATCTGAAGGACGGGCAGGGGCGGTACCGCCTGGCCAACTCGGCCTTTGCGCGCATGGCGGACAGGCCGCCCGTACAGTTGGTGGGTCGTACCGACCAGGAGCTCTTCGACCCGGAGTATGCCGCGATGCTTGCGGAGGCGGATGCCCGGGTGATCCAGGAGGGGTGCGCCTACTCCGTGGAAGAGAAGTGCCCGGGGGGGCAGCGGATCTGTCTGGTGACCCGCACCCCCTTCGTGGATGCCGCCGGGCGGGTCGTCGGGGTCATCGGGGTCAGACAGGATATCACCGAGTTGAGTCAGGCACAGCAACAGCTCCGGGATCACGAGCAGGAGCTGGCCCACGTCGACAGGCTGAGTCTGATCGGTGAGCTGGCCACCGGTCTGGCCCATGAGCTCAACCAACCGCTCGGGGCGGTGGTGAACTATTCGCAGGCCAGCCTGAGCATGGTCGCCAAGGGCGCCCATGATCCGGCCAAGCTGGAGGGGGCGCTGCGGCAGACGGTGGAGCAGGCACGGCGTGCCAGCGAGATCGTGCGCCGGATCCGCGGATTCGTACAGCGTGACAAGCGCGAGGTACGCTACCTTGATTTGTCCGCCCTGGTGCGGGATGCCCTGCGCTTCGTCCAGGAAGAGGCCCGCGCCAAGGCCGTGCGGATCAACTTCGAGCCCGGTGGACAGTTGCCAAAGGTGGTGGCAGATCCCATACAGATCGAGCAGGTGATATTGAATCTCATTTTTAATAGTATGGATGCCCTGATGTCTGTGGAGGCCGGGAAGAGGCAGATCGATGTCTCCCTGGGGATGGACTCCGAGACCAAGCTGCGGGTGACGGTGGCCGACAACGGTCCTGGGCTCGATCAGGCCAGTGCGGACCGGCTGTTCGAGCCCTTCTTTACAACCAAGACACATGGTATGGGGATGGGCCTGGCGATCAGTCGTTCGATCATTGAGGATCATGCCGGGGCCCTGTGGGCGGAGTCCGACGGTCCGGTAGGCGTACAGTTCCACTTCACGCTGCCCGTGGGGGCAGAGTAGCCTGTGGCGGAACCCACTGTGTTCCTGGTCGAGGACAATGCGGGCTACCGGGAGTCTCTACGATTTTTGCTGGAGACTGCAGAGCTGAGGGTGGAGGACTTCGGGTCCGCACCGGAGTTTCTGGCCCGGGTCGACCCGGGCCGCCCGGGTTGTGTGGTGTCGGACATCAGGATGCCCGGTATGAGCGGGCTCGAGCTTCAGGAGCAACTGAAGCGGAGAAATATCCGCTTGCCAGTGATCTTCATTACCGGGCACGGGACGGTGCGGATGTCTGTGCAGGCCCTGCAGAGCGGCGCGGTGGACTTCGTCGAGAAGCCCCTGGATGGCGAGATTCTGGTCGCACGCATCCTCAGTGCCTTCGAGCACGATCGCGTCCAGCGGGTACGGGCGAAGAAGATCGCGCGGGTGAATGCCCTGTGTGAGCGCCTGACGGCCCGGGAGAGAGAGGTGATGGACCTGATCTTCGAGGGGCAGTCCAACAAGCAGATTGCACTCGCACTGGATTTGAGCCATCGCACCGTCGAGGTGCACAGGGCGCGCATCATGGCAAAGATGGAATGCAGAAGCCTGCCCGACCTGCTGCGTTTCGCCGCAGAGTGCGGCCTGCTCAACCAGACGACGGAGGAGACACTGACCCGAGAGTGAGCTGGGAATACTGTCGCGCTGGGTGTTTGAGCCTCCAGGCCCCGGTTCGGCGTGCACGACGGCGTTATAGGCATGCCTGCCATATGAACGAGATGGCGGCATAGTGTGCCGGCTCCTGCACCCGGATCCACGCACCGGAGAAGACCGGAAAAACCAAGGGCGGCAGGGATACAACTACAACAAGACATAACTAGAACCCCCCCTCAGCGCAGCCCGTGAGGCTGCCGAGGGGCCACCAAGGAGACGAATGTATGTCTGGATCATCTACGGCCAGAGATTTTGTCCGCAGGCTCGACGAATATCCACGCGTGGGGCTTGGCGATCAAGGGCTCACAGGTTTGCTGGACGACGGGGTGGTCATCGTGGACGCCGCCCGGCGTATACACACGGTGAATCCCGCTGCGGAGCGTCTGTTGGGCTACAGTCAGGCCCAGCTGCGCGGCCAGCCGGTAGACCGGTGTATCAAGGTCATGGACGAGAACACGGGCCGACTGGTTGCGGATCCGCTTAGCCGCTGTGTCTCGAGTGGTGAGGTGGTACCCTTCGGCAACCATGATCTGCTTATCACCCGGGCCGGAGAGATCCCCGTGGCGGGTCTGGCGTCTCCCGTGCGCGGTTCGCGCGGGGGGACCATCGGTGTGGTGCTCACCCTGCGTGACGCGACGCCAACCCGGCTGCTGATGCGCCACTTGACACGCCGGAACCGCTCTGCGGATCGGGATCCGCTCGTCGACCTGGCAGTCCTGGAGGCGCGCGTGGGGCATGCCCTGGAGGCTGCGGACGGCCATGGCGCCGATTGCCACGCCTTGCTGTTCTTGGTGTTGAAGGGCGATGGCGGATCTGAGCTTCGGCTCGATGATCAGTGGCGGGAGATCCTGGAGCACACGCTACGGGAACAGGACTGCATGGCACGGCTCGGGCGCCACGGTCTGGCCATCTTTCTGGAGCGGTGTTCCCGCGCTCAGGCGGAATGGATAGCACGCCGCCTGCAAGAGCGGTTCAATGAGGCGGTCGGGCGACGCCGGGGAGGCCGATCTCAGCGCAGGGTGGAAATCAGCGTCTATCCCATAGGCGCCCCGGCAGAGGCCGTGCCGGGTCATCGGTCGTCTACCCGCCGAGAGGCGCTGTCTCGTACGCTCGGGTGCCACGAGGACTGATGGCCTTCGACCATGTTGAGGCCTCAGGTGCCGGGGTTGAGACCCTGCCAGGGATGGGCTGATGGCCGGTCGATCACCCGTTCCGGTGGCCCTCGAGCTCCATCGTCAACGCCGTGTCTTGGAGGTGGCGTTCGACGACGGGAGCCGTTTCGAGTTGCCCTGCGAGTACCTGCGGGTCTTTTCTCCGGCAGCGGAGGCCAAGGTTGGGCGTTCCCAGGGCGATTGGGTGGTCGGCAGGGAGGCCGTGAATATAGACCGGATCACTCCGGTGGGGAGCTATGCGGTACAGCTGGTGTTCGATGACGGACACGATACGGGGGTCTATTCCTGGGAGACCCTGTACGAGCTCGGCCGATCCTATGCGCAGAACTGGGCGGAGTACCGGCGCCAAGTGGACAGGTCTGCCCGCCACCGGGATCGGGGAGGGCGCCTTCGGTTGCTCTATTTCGCGACCCTCGCCCCTGCGCTTGGGCGGGAATCCGAAGAGATCGAGCTTGCAGAGCAGATCCAAAGCGTCGCTGATCTGCTCGCCTGGCTGCGCGAGCGGGGAGCCGAGTGGCGAGAGGGGCTCGATCCCGACAGGGTCACGGTGACCGTCAACCGCCAGTTTGCCGCACCGCACACGCGGTTGAGGCCCGGAGACGAGGTGGCGATCACGCCCCGGTCCGTTTAGACGGACTGTATATCCCTCGCACCGGACTGCCTAACACGGGTCGACGGCCCCGCCGGCGCGCCTCCCCGAACAAGCCGGCCCCGCCGCGCCCCCCGGTTTGCGCTCAATGGTGATAGCGGTTGAGCGCCTCACGATAGCGCGCCCTCAGTTCCCGATCCTCCACCATGCCCAGTAGGGCGAGCAGCGCCTTGCGGGCGATCCCCTGGCGGTAGTCCGGGTCGTGGCGAAGTATCTCGGCCAGCAGCTCGAGGGCCGCCGGGTAGTCATCCTGTATCAGTCTATGGGCACACAGCAGATAGCGGGCCTCCAGGTCCTGAGGATCGGTATCCACCCGCAGGCTCAGCACCTCCGGTGCGGGCGCGTCCTGGGCGGCCAGGAGGAAACCCAGGTGCACCCACAGGTCACGGACGTCAGGCTCCTCCTGTTGCTCGGCAGGCAATGTCGACAACAGCTTGAAGGCCTCGCGGTGCCGGGACTCGCGCACAAGGAGCTTGGCGAGTGCGAGGGGGATGCGCAGGTTCGCGGGATCTTCGAGGGCGGCGTCGGCCAGCGTCATCAGGGCCCGCTCTGTGTCTCCACTCTGATAGAGACGCAGGGCCTCGGCGAGGGCGGCGTCCGACTCGCGGGGTAGATGCCTCCCGAGCATGGCGCGCAGTTCGCTCTCGTTCTGGTAGCCGTGCAGGGTCTCGACCACCTGGCCGCCGACCACAAGCTTCAGGGTCGGCACACTGGTGACGCCGACCTGCCTGGCGAGCGGCCGGTGGGCATCGGTGTCGATGTTGACCAGCAGCACTCTGCCACCGAGCGCATGGATCAGCTGGTCCAGAACGGGATACAGGCGCAGGCACGGCCCGGCCTTGGGGGACCAGAAGTTCACCAGCACGGGGCCGCGTGGGAATTCTCGATGACCAGCGACTGGAAGTTCTCGCCGCTGCCCTCAGCGACAAAGGGGGCGTCCGCTTGAGTAGGGGGGGGCATGGGTGGTGTCCTGAGTTTTGCCGATATGAGCGCTATACTATACCCGTTGCACCGGGGTTTTCGGTCTTTGGGGTGGTGGATCTGGGTGCAGGAGAAGGCGGAGATAGGCAGGCATATCACTCTATGTCAGTAACTACTCACCCACGGCGCCCAAAAGCTTGCAGTTTGGCACTCAGTCACCGATATGGGTTGTTTCTAGAGGGAGGTATCTACGGCGTTTTCCGGAAGAAACGGCCCATATCGGTGGCGGCTCCTGCAGGGTGTGAGTAGTGACCTATGTCAAGCATTTCCAACACCGCCATGCGCCCACAGATGCCAGGTCCATGCTACCCGTGGACGGGGCGGGGACGGTGTCTGGGTAGACGCAGGACGGGCGGATGGGGATGACGAAGTGGTGGGTCGTGGCCGTGCTGTGTGCCCTGGGCAGCGGTGTTGTCAGGGCACAGACTCTGTTGTTGATCCCGGGTTACCTGGGTTCCTCGGACAGCTGGCGATCGAGCGGTGTGACCTCGAAACTGGAGGCTGCGGGCTGGCAGGACGGGGGGCGTCTGGCCCTGGGATGGGCGGGTGTCCGCCCCTCACGGCCCGCGCCCGCCGGAGGGCGCCGCTTCTACACCCTGGATATGGCGACCGAGGCGCCCTTGCAATTTCAGGCAGACCAGTTGGCGGCCTACGTGCGCTTCGTGGAGCAGCGGTTTCCCGACGATCCGGTGATCCTGGTGGGGCACTCGGCGGGAGGGGTCGTGGCCCGGCTCTATATGGTGGAACATCCGCAGGCCAGGGTTGCGGCCCTGATCACCATCGCCTCGCCTCATCTGGGTACCGAATCCGCAGAGTGGGGGGCGGCTGCCGGCAGCAGCCCCCTGGGATGGTTTGCCCCGCTGGTGGGTGGCGAGGTCCTGAACCGCTCGCAGGGCCTGTTTCGCGACCTCGCCCGACAGCGCCCCGATAACCTGCTGGGGTGGCTCAACCGGCAGCCCCATCCGGATGCGAGCTATGTCTCGGTGGTGCGTTCAGGGAACGACGACTATTTCGGGCTTGGAGACATGCTGGTGCCTGACTGGAGTCAGGATATGAACCACGTCCCGGCCCTTCGGGGCCGGGCGCGTACCATAGTCGTGAAGGGCGGGCACGGCCTGCGCCCCGAGGATGGCACCCTTCTGGTCAAGATCTTGAACCACCTGGGCCGGACCGGGGCCGGGTCTCCGTCATCACGCAGGCCCGTGACCCCCGCAGAGCGGGGCGTGGCGGTCCAGCAACCCACACAGGGTATGACACCATGATCATCGAAGGCCCCTTCAGGCTGGCGGTATTGGAATCCACAGACACCCCTATGCACGAGCTGCACCTGGACTTCACCGAGGCGTTTCGGGCCCTGCCGGTGGAGGAGCAGGTGGCCGAGCTCAGACGCTATCTGGCAGAGCTGCACAAGGCGATCCTCGAGGCATCCGAAGACAGTGACGACCGGGCCGGAATGCTGGTCGTGCAACAGGTGGCCGAGCAGCTGCTCCCGCACATTGCGGCCGGCGAGGTCCCGCTCACGGAGACCGTGGTGGTCCAGATCGGATCGGACTCCCCCCTGGCCCACCTGTTGCCGGGGAGCGGGACCGTCAACTGAAGTATGGCGGTGGAACTGATCGAACGGTGCCCCACCGCAAAGGAGTATCTGCGGCTGCGCCAGGCCGCGGGATGGCACGCCCTCGATGAGGCGGTTGCGGCTCAGGGCTTGGCGGCGAGCCTCTACGGGCTCTCGGCGGCCGTGGCCGGCCGGGTCATAGGCTGTGGCCGGGTCGTGGGCGATGGGGCCGTCTATTTCTATCTGCAGGATCTGCTGGTGATGCCGGAGTATCGAGGGCGAGGGCTGGGCACCCGGATCATGACGGGGCTGATGGACTATGTGCGGGCACGCGCAACGAGAGGGAGTTTCGTCGGCTTGATGGCGGCCCCGGGCCTGGACGGCTTCTACGCAGGTTTCGGTTTTGTGCGGTTTCCCGCCGACAGCCCGGCGATGCTGATCTGGTTGTGAGCCGGCGGCCATTTGCAGGCAGTGGTTGTTCGGCACTGCCTTGGAGCTGGGCCGTGGGGCGTCTGTGCCGCAGGCCGGCCCGGACTCTGCCGCCCGTGGGGGGGCGAAACTCGGTGACCCGCCGCTCCTCCGCGCGGGTCGGCGTCGATGCCATCTCCTCCCTACTTTCCGGCAGACGGCCCGTGGCCACCACTGCGTGCCAGGCCCCTGGAGAGGTCTGACTGTCCCGGGTCGGGCCGATGCGAGGTGCAGTCGTCCAGATCGAGGCGTGACTTGCCGCCCGGAGTCGTTGCCATGGGCAGGGCCTGCGCCGCCGAGCGGAGGGGAATGCCTCGCCAGCGGCCGGGTCACGAATCAGTCAGAGCTTCCTTAGCTGAAAACCCATGAACGGAGGTCTGTATGTCTGACCAGCGTATTGCCAAGGACAAGCTGGTGGAATTCAAGTATTCGATCCTCGATCCGCAAGGGACGGTGGTGGAGCAGGTGGATATCCCCGTGAGTTACGTGCATGGCTCCGACAGCGGCATCTGGGACAAGGTCGAGGCGGCCCTGGAGGGGCACGGGGAGGGTGATCGCATCGAGGTCGACCTCAGCCCCGAGGAGGGCTTCGGGCCCACCCAGGAGGAGCTGACCTTCACGGACCGGATCGAGAACGTCCCGGAGCAGTTTCGCTATGTGGGTGCCGAGGTGGAGATGCAGAACGATCGCGGTGAGATCAAGACCTTCGTGGTCTCGAAGATCGAGGACGGGATGTTGACCGTGGACGGGAACCATCCCCTGGCAGGAAAGCAGCTGCGCTTTGTCATCGACATCGTGGCCATCCGCGATGCCACGCCCGATGAGATCCGCCAGGGTCGTCCCGAAGGCAGCAGTCCCATACACTGATCCGCGTGGTCTGAGTCGGACCCCATCTCAGGCCCGCTGCACCCTGTAGGTCTCTGGGCGGGTCGTACCCGCCGTGGCCGGGACTCCGTGGGCTCACCTGAGTGGGTGAGTGTCTAGAACACGGATGCGCTGAGCTCATTGACCGCCTGGAGCATCTCGGCATCGTCGGTGAGTGCCTGGGAGATGGCGCTGGCGCAAGAGGTCACGGGGTCGACTCCGGAGACGATGAGCTTGGCTGCGTGCACGAGCACTCGGGTGCTCGCGCCCTCGTCGAGCCCGCTGCCCTTGAGGTTGCGGGTCATGTGTGCGAACTTGACCAGCTGGCGCGCGGTCTCGGCGGGGACCCCAGTCTCCTTTTCGACGATCTTCTGCTCCAGTTCGGCGCCTGGATAGTCGAACTCCAGGGCCACGAAGCGTTGCCTCGTGCTCTGCTTGAGATCCTTGAGGACGCTCTGGTAGCCGGGATTGTAGGAGATGGCCATGCAGAACTCCGCGGGGGCCTCCAGGAGTTCCCCCACCTTTTCCATAGGCAGGATGCGCCGGTCGTCGCACAGCGGGTGGATGACCACGGTGGTGTCCTTGCGCGCCTCGACGATCTCGTCCAGATAGCAGATGCTCCCGGCCCGGACCGAACGGGCCAGGGGGCCGTCCACCCAGACGGTCTCGCCGCCGGTGATCAGGAAGCGGCCCACCAGGTCCGATGCCGTCAGGTCGTCGTGACAGGAGACCGTGATCAACGGGCGCTTGAGGCGCCAGCTCATGTACTCCATGAAGCGGGTCTTGCCGCAGCCGGTGGGGCCCTTGAGAAGCACGGGCAGCTGATTCCGGTAGGCCGCCTCGAAGACCTCGATCTCGTTGGCCACCGGCTCGTAGTACGGTTCCTGTTCGACGAAGTATTCCTCGGGTTTGAGTGCGCGTGCTTTCATGGCTGGGGGACGTGTCGGCTCGTGTTGGTGGGGCGGGGGCCCTGATGCTGTCCCGGACCGCGGCGGGCACGGGATTCCTGACATGGATCACGGGCAAGACACTACCCTCAGCCTCTCGCTGAGGCAACCCTGCGGACAGTGCGGAATGCGCAGATTCCCGATAAATATTATCTATTTGCTTAGACAAAATTTCGATCCAGCCCCCCCAGAAGGGCGGTGGCGCTATGGCCTGATTCGGGGTATCGTGGCGCAGCCAAAATATGACAGATCGCCGGTTCATGTCTGCCCGCCAGCCCCTGTTCTCATTGGACGTCTGTGGGCGGGCGTGGCGCTCGGCGGTGTGCCATCGAATGTCCGAACGCGACGGAGGAGTCCATGACGGAAGTGATCGCAACCAACCAGACCATACTGGTGGTCGGGGCCGGTATCAGTGGTGTGACTGCGGCCCTGGAGGCGGCGGAGCTCGGAAAGGACGTCATTCTGATCGAGAAGCGCCCCTATATCGGCGGCCGCGTCACACAGCTCTATAAATATTTCCCCAAGCTGTGTCATCCGACCTGTGGCATGGAGATCAATCAGCGGCGGGTCAAGGCCAATCCACACCTGGACATCCTTACCCTGGCCGAGGTCGTTGCGGTCAATGGCTCCGAGGGGGACTACTCCGTCAAGATCAGACTCAGTCCGCGCTATGTCAACGAGAAGTGCACTGCCTGCGGCGATTGTGCCGGTGCCGTAGAGGCGGAGTTCGACGACGAATTCAATTACAAGCTCGCCAAGCGCAAGGGCGCGTACCTGGCCTACAACAACGCCTATCCGCAGCGTTACGTACTGGATCCGCGGGTTCTGGGGACCGCAGACGCCGAGCGGGCCAAGGCGGCGTGCAAGTATGGTGCCGTGGATCTGGAGATGCAGGAGGAGATCCTGGAGCTCAAGGTGGGCGCCATCGTGTGGGCCACCGGGTGGCAGCCCTATGATGCGGACAAGATCCAGCCCTACGGCCACGACCGCATCGCGAACGTGGTC
>Ga0114931_10004805_pt1 | contig 16789 bp, 17 predicted proteins | sample 2SBtaG_FD_89579 | JGI IMG/M metagenome (GOLD analysis project Ga0114931, IMG submission 89579) | Deep subsurface microbial communities from Kolumbo volcano to uncover new lineages of life (NeLLi) - 2SBTROV14_V59a metaG | ecosystem: Environmental > Aquatic > Marine > Volcanic | place: Kolumbo...
CGCACCCCTTCGCTGAGTTCTGCCAACGTGTCAACCGGCGGATAAGTTACCGACACCACACGATAGCGGTCTTGTAAAGCGTTCATCTGCTGCCACCAAATATCGTGCGCGCCGGTCATACCATGCAAAAACAAGATGGTTTCATCTCCTTGTCCAAATGCAACATATTCCCAGGGCACACGGTTCACTTCCAAACGCTGCAAGGGGTGGTTTTGCCGAAATTTGTTCAACGATGCCACCTTGTCGGGGTCGGCTTTGCTGAACAACTCATCAAACGGCACAGAGGGGACAGGCCACAGATAAACCATCAGCACAATTAATACCAGCACAAGAGGGATTATCCATTTCAATCTTCGTTGCATCAAAAATCTCCTTTTTAGGGGCAAAATACCGCTAATCTAACTTGCCTGTGGGAAGAGAGGAATGAGAGAACGCAGGGGGAAAGGCAAAATTGCTATAACAAAATATCAAAATTTATCAAGTTTCCAACTGTATAAGATGGGTTTATTATAGAGCCTATTGAAACTTTTTGCAATTGTCCCAAAAATCGTATCTGTCCAACCATAGGCCGAGATGAAAATACTTTCTTCCGCCATAAACCTGTCTTGCCGGTAACCCCGGCATCAATTTAAAACCCTCATATCTATTGCATCCCAGGAGAAAGCAAATGTTTCAAGCGAAGGAGTATTCCTCCTTCGCTTTTTTTTATGTCTTGCGCTATAATTCCGCAGTAAATTTTTGCAAGAATTTTGGAGAAGACTATGTCTATACAAAATTACCCGCACCGCTATTATCACACTGTCACTTTTGGTGAACTGGACGCACTAAAACACGTCAACAACGTTGTTTATTTTACCTACTTTGAAAATGCACGCATCGCCTATTTTTTTGAGGCGATGGGAACCAATTCGCTGCAAGAATTGAGCCTGATTTTGGCAGAAGCCACATGCAGTTACAAAACACCCGCCCATTTCGGCGAAAAACTGGTTATCGGCACGGGAGTGACCCGGCTGGGCAATAAAAGTTTCGACCTGCACCACCGCATCGAAACCGAAGACGGGCGGTTGGTGGCTATCGGCAAAACCATACAAGTGTTTTTCGACTATAAAACCGGTAAAACTATCCCTCTGCCGGAAAATTTCATCCGGAAAGTCAACGAACTTCAGCGCAACTGGCAACCAGAATTCAATTAAATGACATCAACCCCACAGATCACCTTCCAACGCGACCCTTTTACTTGGCTGTCATACGGCATGATAGCCTATTTTGCGTATATCGAAGCGGTGCTGGGACCGTTGATGCCTTTCTTGCGCACCGAATTGCACCTTAATTACACGATGGCCGGGGTACATTTCAGCCTGTTTGCGCTGGGGGTGGTCACTGCCGGTTTTTTTGCCGACCGAATCGCCGAGCGTTGGGGACGGCGTGTCGCATGGTGGGGCGGCGGCGTGGGGATGGCCGCCGGGATGATGCTGCTGGCAATGGCGAAAGTGGTTGCTTTTACCATTGCCGCTTCGTGGGCGATGGGTTTTTTCGGCGGCGTAATGTTCATCATCGTGCAAGCCGCCATTGCCGACCATCATCCGCTGTTTCGCACGGTTTCACTCACCGAAGCGAACATCGCTGCCAGCCTGTCAGTCACACTCGAACCCCTGTTCATCGGCTTGTTTCAACAATGGGGACTGGGGTGGCGCAGCACACTGTGGATTATCGCCAGTAGTTTTTTATTTGTGGTATGGCGCACGCGCCACATTCCCATCACCACCCAACTGCGCCATCACCCCGATACCCCTCCTGCTCCGGCAGGGGGAAAAATGCCGCTAGCGTTTTGGCTATACTGGTTGGTTCTCTTTTTTGGAGTTGCCGCCGAGTGGTGTGTGGCATTCTGGGGCGCAGAATTTTTGCAAATTAACCCCGAACTCACCAAAACAACCGCCGTTTCGCTGATGAGTACATTTTTCGCGGCGGCAGTGTTGGCAAGATTCTTTGCCAGCCGATTGGCACACCGTTTTAGCGCCACAACCCTGCTGATTGTCACTATCGGGCTGGCAGCCATCGGGTTTTTACCATTTTGGCTGCCCACACCAACCGTCATCACCGTGGGCGGGCTATTCATTTTGGGGTTTGGCATCGCCAACTTTTATCCCCTCTCGCTTTCGCTGGCGATGGGCATTGTTCCCCACCGCGCCGATGTTGCCAGCGCACGCATCACCATCGGCACGGGGATGGCGGTTTTACTGCTGCCACTCACCCTCGGCGGCATGGCAGACCGTATCGGCATCGAAACGGCTTTCGGCACAGTGGGGGTGCTGCTGGCTGCCATTTTGGTGATAGCCCTGCTGGCAAACCGAAAGTTGGCGGCACAATCTGCTTAAAATTGGCTCAAATAGTATTTTCGTGCATAATATCCGAACAATATAATTGAAGGAGTTTTTATGTACATTGCAATGAACCGTTTTAAAATTGCTCTCGGCAGCGAAACCGCATTCGAAGAAATGTGGAAAAACCGAGATTCTCGGCTGGATGGCGTCCCCGGCTTCATCGAATTCCATCTGTTGCGCGGAAACACCACCGATACCCACACCCTGTTTGCTACCCACACAACGTGGGAATCAGAAGCGGCATTCATCGCTTGGACAGAATCGGAATCGTTCAAGCAATCGCACGCGCGCGGCGGCGGCAATGCCGACATCAACTATGTCAGTCATCCGGAATTTGAAGGATTTGAAACGGTCATTTAACCGTCCTTTGCCCTTTGTTACTCACACTGCGTGTTGCTGGTTGATGACCGGCTGTTCCGCCACAACACTGAAACTTTGAACTTGAACCCATGAACACAGAGGCTATTATGGCAAACTACAAATCTTGGCCCTTTAAAGAAGCATCGAGTTTACAACGCAGATACCGCGAACAGCCCGGTGCGCCCGTTGTTTTTGAAACCGGCTTCGGGCCCAGCGGGTTGCCGCATATCGGCACATTCGCCGAAGTAGCGCGCACCACCTGGGTTCGCCGCGCTTTTGAACACCTAACCGGCTGGCAAACTCGGCTGGTCGCGTTTAGCGATGATATGGACGGCCTGCGCAAAGTGCCGCTCAATATGCCGCAAAAAGAAATGCTGGCGGAACACCTCGGCAAACCGCTGTGCCACATTCCCGACCCCTTCGGCTGCTGCGAAAGTTACAGCGCCCATATGAACAACAAATTGCGCGAATTTCTGAACGCCTACGGTTTCGATTACGAACTGCAAAGCTCGCAGCAGGCATATACCCGCGGCGATTTTAACGCCGGATTGAGCATTCTTCTGCAAAAAGTAGATGACGTGCTTGCAATTATCCTGCCCACCCTGCGAGAAGACAAACGCGCCGATTGGTCGCCGTTTATGCCCATCTGCGAAAATTGCGGACGCATTTACACCACTCGCGTCACCGGTTATCATCCCGAAGACAACACGGTAGATTATGTGTGCGATAAACCCGTCGGCGATACAGCCGGCTGCGGGCATCACGGCACGGCATCAGTGCTCAACGGACACGCCAAAGTCGGCTGGAAAGTTGATTGGGCGTTGCGCTGGTTCAGTTACGATGTCGGCTATGAAATGTACGGCAAAGATTTAATCGAATCTGCCAAACTATCGGGGAAAATCACCCGTGTTATGGGTAAACAACCGCCCAACGGTTTCTTTTATGAACTCTTTTTGGATGAAGAAGGCAAAAAAATATCAAAAAGTGTGGGAAAAGGGCTGACGGTTGACACGTGGACAGGTTATGCGCCGCTGGAAAGTTTACTCTATTTCCTCTTCCAAAATCCCAAAAAAGCGAAACGCCTTTTCTGGGGGATGGTTCCGCGCACCGTCGATGACTATCTGGCAGAGTTGCGCCGCTACCCCACGGTTGCCGACGCGAAAAAACCCGATACCGCGGTATGGCACATTTTTGACCGCGGGCAGTCCGTACCGAGTTTTAACACATCCATCAACTTTTCACTCATCAACAATCTGGTTTCCGGCTTGGGCACCGACGACCCCGCGCTGGTCGTGGAATTTTTGGAGCGGTACGACCCCACTGCCGCCGAATATCGCGACACCATCGGCGATTTGGTGGGCAAAAGCCTAAACTATTATCGCGATTTCATCCTGCCGAACAAAACCTATCGCCCCGCCACTGCCATCGAACGTCAGTGGTTTGCCGCCCTGAAAGAACTGGTTGCCGCATATGATGGCGACAATGAGAAAGAATTGCAAACCTTGCCGTTCGATGTGGCACGCCAATTTAATGTGGAACCGAAAGCCATTTTCAGCGCATTTTATGAAGTGCTGCTGGGGCAAGAACGCGGACCGCGGTTCGGCACATTTGCCAAATTGGTGGGCAAAGAAAAAACGCTGGCGCTGCTGGAAAAAGCCGCCGGCGAATATGCACCCCCGCTTTCGCAGGAATGACACCGCGCCAATTCAAAAAAAGGGAATGATTCAGGAACACAGAGCGACACAGCGTTATCGCAGAGATTCACTGAGAAAAACAAAAATTATGATAAAATCCTCTGTGGTTCTTTGTGCATTCTCAGTGCTTCTCTGTGTTCCAATCGATAACCTGAATAGGTACAAAAAAAGGACAGGTTAATGGCCTGTCCCTTTCATTTTTACACCATCACTATCATTCTGCTTCCATAAACGGATAGCGCCAATCAGTGGGCGGCACCATCGTCTCTTTTATGGTGCGAACGGTCATCCAGCGCAAAAGATTCATCGCGCTACCCGCTTTGTCGTTGGTACCGCTGGCTCGACTGCCGCCAAACGGTTGTTGTCCCACCACTGCGCCGGTCGGTTTGTCATTCAAATAGAAATTCCCGGCGGCATTCCGCAGCCGCTCCGACATTTTGTTCAACGCCAGCCGGTCTTGCCCGAAAATCGCACCGGTTAATCCATACGGCGAGGTGGTATCGCACAGTTCCAGCGTCTCATCAAATTTATCATCATCATACACATAAACGGTCAGCACCGGCCCGAAAATTTCTTCCTGCATCAGCATATGGCACGGGTCTTTGGTGCGCAGCACTGTCGGTTCGATAAAATAACCTTTGGAGGCATCGTAATTGCCGCCATACACAAACTCGATGTCGTCATCTTCGCGGGCATGGTCAATATAACGGGCAATTTTATGGAAAGAACCTTTATCAATCACCGCCGTCATAAAATTGGTGAAGTCTGCGGGGTCGCCCATTTTAACCTGTGCCAGTTCGCCGGTCAATTTGGTGCTGAAATCCGTCCACAGCGATTGCGGGATGTATGCCCGCGATGCCGCCGAACACTTTTGCCCCTGATATTCAAACGCGCCGCGCAGGCTGGCAGTGACCAGTGCATCCACATCGGCGGAATTGTGCGCGAAGATGAAATCTTTGCCCCCTGTTTCGCCCACAATGCGCGGATAGTATTTTTTCTGGGCGATAGTATCGCCGACTTTTTTCCACATCCCCTGAAAGACTGCCGTCGAACCGGTGAAATGGATACCGGCCAAATCGGGACTTTCCAGCGCGGGGTCGCCCACCTCGCCGCCCGAACCGGGCAGGAAGTTGATGACACCATCGGGCAGGCCGGCTTCTTTCAACAGTTGGTAAATCCAATATGCGGTATACACAGCGCTGGATGCCGGTTTCCACAGCACCACATTCCCCACCATTGCCGGTGCGGTGGGCAAGTTTGCCGCGATGGACGCAAAGTTGAACGGTGTCGCCGCAAAGATGAAGCCTTCCAGCGGGCGGTATTCCAGCCGATTCCACACGCCCTGCGGCGAGTATGGCTGGTCGGTGATGATTTGCGACATATAGTAGGTATTAAATCGCCAAAAATCAATCGTTTCGCATGCCGAATCAATTTCTGCCTGAAAAACGGTTTTCGATTGACACAGCATGGCTGCCGCGTTCAATGTGGCACGCCACGGACCAGAAAGCAGGTCGGCGGCTTTTAAGAAGATGGACGCACGCTGTTCCCACGGCAAATCTGCCCAGATTTTTCGGGCTTCCAGCGCCGATTCAATTGCCATCTCGACTTCTTTGCGCCCGGCTTTGTGATACACGCCGAGTTTCAAATTGTGGTCGTGTGGCGCATACATTTCTGCCAGATTGCCCGTTCGGACTTCTTTGCCGCCGATGATTATCGGCACTTCAATTTCCTGCGCAGACATTTCTGCCAATTTCGCTTTCAGCGCGGTTCGTTCCGGGCTGCCGGGGCGATACGCCAACACCGGCTCGTTGCTAGGTTTGGGGACTTTGAAAATTGCGTTAGACATAACTCACCTTCCTTGTGATTTATTTGATTGCATCCTCATCGATGCACCGACATTATATCCACAACCGCAATCGTAGCATTGAGAGATTGCCATGTCAAACCCCGAAGTACATTTTGGTTTATTTGCAGATTTACGCCAACCGACAGCAAACGCACGTTTCGGATTTTTTGTCGCGCCCATTCTTTGCACCCCGTGATTTCCCTGCTATAATACCGAACGAGCGTTCTATTTTTGGGAGACAATCAATGGAAAAGTTTCAACTGGTATCCGATTTTCAGCCCGCTGGCGACCAACCCGATGCCATCGAACAGTTGGTGGCGGGATTGGAAAACGGCTTGAAACACCAAATTTTGCTCGGCGCGACAGGCACGGGCAAAACCTTCACCATAGCCAATGTGGTGGCACGCATTAACCGCCCCACGCTGGTGATGGCACACAACAAAACACTGGCAGCGCAATTATATCGGGAATTTAAAGCGTTTTTCCCCCATAATGCGGTAGAGTATTTTGTCAGTTATTATGATTATTATCAGCCGGAAGCATATATTCCCCGCACCGACACCTTCATCGAAAAAGATGCCAAAATCAATGATGAAATTGACCGTTTGCGACTGGCGGCAACCAGTTCGCTGGCTACACGCAAAGACGTGCTGATTGTCGCCAGCGTGAGCGCCATTTACGGTTTGGGCGACCCCGCTGAATATGACAAAGCCAATATCAAATTCGAGGTGGGTGCAATTCGCAAGCGAAACAAAGTGCTGCGCCATCTGGTTGACATCCACTACCAGCGCAACGATTACGACCTGCGCCCCGGCACGTTTCGGGTGCGCGGAGACACGCTGGAAATCCGGCCGGCATACAACGATTTGGCATACCGCATCGAATTTTTCGGCGATGAGATAGACCGCATCACCGAAGTTGACGCGCTGACCGGCGAAGTGCGCGAGCGACTCACCGAGCTGACTATCCACCCCGCCAAACATTTCATCACCCCGCACGACAAACTGGCGGCAGCGATGCGCGACATCGAAGCGGAACTGGATACACGGTTGGCAGAACTCCGCGCAGAAGATAAACTGCTGGAAGCCCAACGGCTTGAACAGCGCACCCGTTACGATTTGGAAATGCTCCGCGAGGTGGGCTATTGCTCCGGCATCGAAAATTATTCGCGCCCGCTGTCGCAACGGCCGCCCGGCTCTACCCCGTGGACGCTATTGGATTATTTCCCCGATGATTTTTTAATGGTGGTGGATGAAAGCCATATGAGCATCCCGCAAATTCGGGGAATGTACAACGGCGACCGCGCCCGAAAAACCGTGCTGGTAGATTTTGGGTTTCGGCTACCCAGTGCGCTCGACAACCGCCCGCTGACATTTAAAGAATGGGAAAATCACGTCCATCAGGTGATATACACCACCGCCACCCCCGGCCCCTACGAAAAAGAGCACGCCGAGCAGGTGGTCGAGCAGCTCATCCGCCCCACCGGATTGCTCGACCCAGAAGTGATTGTCCGCCCCACCGCCGGGCAAATCGACGACCTGTTACACGAAATCAATTTGCGCATCGAAAAAGGGCAGCGCACGCTGGTCACAACACTCACCAAACGGATGGCAGAAGATTTGGCGGAATATCTGATGGAAGCCGGGTTGAAAGTGCAATATCTGCACAGCGACATAAAAACGCTGGAACGGGTGGAAATTTTGCGCGATTTGCGGATGGGGGTCTTCGATGTGGTGGTGGGCATCAACCTGCTGCGCGAGGGGCTGGATTTGCCCGAAGTTTCGCTGGTGGCAATTCTCGATGCGGACAAAGAAGGGTTTCTCCGTTCGGAAACCAGTCTGGTGCAAACCATCGGACGGGCGGGGCGGCGTGTGGAAGGCACAGTCATCATGTATGCCGATAAAATCACGCCATCAATGAAATTCGCCATTGCCGAAACCAATCGCCGCCGGGAAAAACAAGCGGCATACAACCGCGCCCACGGCATCGAACCACGCTCCATCCTGAAAGAGATTCGGGAGATGATAGCGGCAGAAACAGAAGCCACGCCCGCAAACACGCTCGCCGAATCGGCGGGCGAATACGCCATCAACGCCCCCATCCCTGTGGATGAACTGCGCCGCACCATCGCCGAGTTGGAAAAACAGATGAAAGCCGCCGCGAAAGAGTTGGCATTTGAAAAAGCCGCCCTCATTCGCGACCAGATTTTTGAAATGGAGAAGCAATTGGAGGTGCTGGAAGCGGATGACTTGCGTCCCGAATGTGAACGGCTATAATAATTTTTCTAGCTACCTGACAGTTTTGAAAAATAGCACGCAGATTACACGGATTTTACAGATTTTCGCAGATAAACCTAAAAAAAACAGTGGAAATCCGTTTGATCTGTCCAATCCGTGTTCTATTCTGCTCCATATTCTAAAAGTGTCAGATGGCTAATAAATTTTTTTAACACGCCAAGGAGGGCAAGATGTTTCAAGAGTTCAAAAAATTCATTATGCGCGGCAATGTGATGGATATGGCCATCGGTATTGTCATTGGGGGTGCATTCAGCACCATCATCAAATCACTGGTCAATGATGTGATTATGCCTCCCATCGGGCTGTTGTTGGGCGGCGTAGATTTTGCCAATATGTACACGTTATTGAAAGCTGGCGACCCGGTCGGCCCATACCCATCGCTCGCCGACGCGCAAGCCGCCGGCGCGGTGACGCTCAATTTTGGATTATTCATCAATGCGATTGTCAGTTTCCTGATTGTCGCCTTTGTAATTTTCTTGGTTGTGAAAGGCCTCAACCGGTTACATCAGGAAGAGGAAGCCCCACCCGCCGTCCCCACAACCAAAGAATGCGATTTCTGCCACACGGAAATTCCCATCAAAGCGACGCGCTGTCCGCACTGCACGTCTGAACTGGCAGCAGTATAGCGGCTATAAAATCGATTCACCAAAGAGTGAGGCAATTAATTCAACGGCAATTTCGGCTGTGCGGTTACGGTGGTCAAGGATTGGATTCACTTCCACCACATCCATCGATGCCACTTTGCCCGTATCGGCGATGATTTCCATCAACAAATGCGCTTCGCGGTAGGTCAATCCACCCGGAACGGGCGTGCCCACGCCCGGCGCTTCGCGCGGGTCAAGGCTGTCCATATCGAGGCTGATGTGCAAACGCGAATGGTGTCGCAATTGTCGCAGTGCCTCGTGTGTCACCACGGCGATGCCGCGCTCGTCAATTTCGCGCATGGTGTACACTGCCGCGCCACTTTTTTTCAGCAAATCACGCTCGCCCGGGTCCAAATCTCGAATGCCGATGAGTACCACATCGGGCGCGGTGAGTTTTGTGCCCGGACGCCCCAAATTTACCAGTTCCGGTGCGCCAAAACCCATCAGCGATGCCAATGGCATACCGTGGATGTTTCCGCTGGGTGATGTTTCCGGGGTGTTAAAATCGCCGTGCGCATCAATCCACAGCACCCCCGCGGGTTGCTCGTGCGTCACCCCGCCAATGGTTCCCACTGCGATGGAGTGGTCGCCGCCGAGAAAGACGGGACGCACACCATCTGCCACCGCTTGCCGCCCCACTTCGTAAATCGCTTCGCAGGTGCGGGTCACTGCCGGTAAAAAGGACATTCCCCCGCCGCGCGGCAATGTATCGCGCACGGGCACTTAACATTGCCCACATCTTCGATGGTACAGCCGAGTTTTTCCAACCGATGATACAATCCGGCATAGCGCACAGCGCTGGGGCCCATATCCACGCCGCGCCGCGATTGTCCCAAATCCATTCGTGTGCCGATAATTCTGATGGGTTGATTCTTCATACATCCTCCGATGTTGGTATTTCACGCATCACGTTTCAATTATACTTTTTTTTGGCGTTTTGCCACATTCGATATATAAATATGAGGCAAATTATGTCGAAAGGAGAACATCGTGGCTTGGTATTTGTATATCGCTGTCATTGCTGCCGGGTTTGCCGCCGGGTTCATCAACACATTAGCCGGAAGCGGTTCGCTGATAACATTGCCGGTGCTGATTTTTTTAGGATTGCCGCCAAATGTTGCCAACGGAACCAACCGGGTGGCAATTTTGATTCAGAACATCGTCACCACCGATAGTTTTCGCCGCCAAAGTGTACTCGATTGGCGCGGGGGGCTGCAACTTGCCGCACCGGCAATTGTCGGTTCGCTCATCGGGGCGCAAATTGCCGTCAATTTGAATGAGGAAATGATGCGCCGTGCCATCGGCGTGCTGATGATTGTGATGCTGGTGGTCATTCTCGTCAATCCGAAACGCTGGCTGCACGGCAAAAGTCCGGTGTTGGTGGGCAATATCACCTGGAAGCAAGCGCTCATCTTTTTCGGCATTGGCATTTACGGCGGATTCATTCAAGCCGGGGTGGGGATTTTCCTGCTGGCAGGGTTGGTGCTGGGTGCGGGATATGATTTGGTGCGCGCCAATGCCGTCAAAGTGCTGATAGTGCTGGTTTTTACCATTTTTGCGCTGGGGGTTTTTCTCTTCAACGGGCAGGTCGTGTGGAGCATCGGGCTGTTGCTGGCAGTGGGAAACGCCAGCGGGGGCTGGGTCGCCTCGCGGATGGCAGTTGAGCGCGGCGCAGAGTTTGTGCGCTGGCTGCTCATCGCGGTGATTATTGTGTCGGCGGCAAAATTGCTCGGTGCGTTTGATTGGCTGGGACAATTATTTTAAAAGCATCAACACGCCCGGCAGCACCAGCAGTGCATCCACTGCAAAGCGGCTGACGCTTGCCCGCGCCAGCCATCCCACCGAGAAAAATCCCAGTGCCGCAAAAATCAGCGCGGGGGCAGCCAATGTCCACGCCCCCAACACCACCGACAGCGCGACATTTGCCAGCGCCAGCACCGCTGCAATTTTTGCAGCGCGCATCTCACCGAATTTCGGCGCCAGCCCGCACACTCCCGCCAAACGGTCTTCCGCCACGTCGGGCACATCGCACAACACCGCCGCCGCATAAATCAGCAGGAAAATTGCTGCCGCACTGCCGATAACCACTGCATCAACCGGCAGCGTATCAAATGGCAACACCACCACTGCCAACGTCCACGCCGCCGCCGTGAGCAAATTTTTCGGGATGTGCCGTTTCAACGGGATATACAAAAATCCCAACGCGCCCAAAACCAATACAGGCAACAGCAACTGGCGGTGAAAAAGTATCGCCGCAAAAAGGACTGCACCAGATACGGCAAAATGCGCGTGCCGCCATCCCCAACGATACCCGTCCGTCGGCGCATCGAGCAGCCCGTCCCACGCATATGCCGCACAGATTCCCGCCATACACGCTATCAACCCCCAAAAATTGAGTGCGATTTGCCACGATTGCGCCAATGCAACCGCCAAACTCCAACCCATTGCCGGTAAAATCAGCGGGTGGAAAAAATTTTGGGCGCGAATAACGGTGTTGCTATTGAAAATCGTCTCCAATCACCTGCGAAAACCAGTGCTGCAAATCACGCATCGCCGCAGAATTCATTTTATGTCCGGTGGAATATTCGCCATAGGTTACAGTTGCCCCCAAACGGGCGAACCAATCGCGCGTTTCTCGCGCCGCCATCGGCGGGACCATTTCATCTTGCGTGCCGTGGGCAATAAAGACCGGCAACCCCGCCAGCGAATCGGCCGGCGGCAGCGATGGCGGCAAAGCCACTGCCGCCCCGGCCAACGATGCCACACCGCACATCAATTGCGGTTGTGTCAATGCCAGCGCGTTGCTCACCATAGCCCCCTGGCTGAACCCCGCCAACACCACCCGCTCGGGGTCAATCGGGTACAATTCCGGCATCGCCTGCACAAAACGGCGCAATGCCGATACGGCTTCCGTCAGCGATTCGGGGTCGGCGGTGCGGTGGTACGGGTTGTAATCGAACCAAAAATAGCCGCCATAATGCGGCAAACTGCGCGGTGCGCGCGGGGTGACAATCGCCGCGCCGGGAGGTACCAGCCGCGCAAAAACCCACATTGCCGTTTCATCGCCTGCCCACCCGTGCGAAAGTACCACCAGCGGCACGCGCCGGGCAGTATCGGCATTTTCCGGCAGGCGGATATAATGAATCAAGCCGCTCACTTCGGTGGCAATCGAATCGGGCCCCGCCCATTCCGCCGAGCGGACGGAAATCGGTAGTTTCGGTTGTGCATTTTCTGTCATTTTTCCGCCGCCAATGGTACAATTTCCACATCACCCAGCGCACGCATCAAATCGGCAGCACGCATAATGATGGCGACATTTCTCTCGCCGGAACCCATCGAGATTTCATCCTGTGCCGGCACACTTTCATCCACCAAAATCCGCAGCGGCGTTTTCAGTCCAAAAGGTCCCACCGTGCCGCGCACATACCCCGTCACAGTCAAAACCTCATCCGGTTTCGCCATCGTCAAGCGGGATTGTCCCAAATATTTGCGCAACGCGGGCCACGAAATCTGTCCTGTTCCGGCGATGAGTACCATCAGATATTCACCCTTGCCGATGCGGAAAACGATACTGCGCACCACTTGCTCCGGCGATTGATTGCGTTCACGCGCTGCCTGCTCTACCGATTTGATGGGCGTTTCGTGCCGAAAGATTCGGTGCGGCACACCCATCTCTGTCAATGCCCGGCTCACGGGCGGAATGTTTTCTGTCGTCATTTTAAATTCCTCAAAATACACATTTTACGCAATACGTTTTGTATCTATTCAGGAACACAGAGCGACACAGAGTTATCGCAGAGATTCACCGAGAAAAACAAAAATGTAACTGTTCAGCCGTGCCGGTTGGAACTTGTCATTGCGAGCGCAGCGAAGCAATCTCCGTTTGCGGGTATTGGGGATTGCTTCAACCCTAACGGGTTTCGCAATGACAGGCTGAACAGATACACAAAAATTATGATAAAATCCTCTGTCTCCGTGCTTCTCTGTGTTCCAATCGACAACCTGAATAGATAAGATACTACGTTCTTAAAATACGCCTCAAACGGCGAGTGTCAAATAAAAAACCACTTCTGCCAATTGCTGTGTCGCGCCGAGACAATCGCCGGTATAGCCGCCGATGCGCCGCACAAAATATGCCGCGGCCAGTGCGGTTATCAGCGCCACGGGGACAAGTGTCCACACTGCCGCCCAGCCAAGCAATACCAGCGGAACAAGCCCGAAAAACGTTGCCAGCACCATTTCGCCCGCCGAAAGTTTGACTGCCAGCGGTTTTGCTTTGGCGGTCAGGTCATCGCGGACGTATTTCAGTGCGACAATCAATACCGTTGCCGCCAACCGGCTGATACTGTGCCCGGCAATGAGCGTCCACGGCACAACGGCGGGGTTCAATTGCAGTAGCGCGGCAAATTTCAGCGATAGCATCAGCACCAGCCCCACCGTGCCAAAAGTTCCCAGCCGAGAATCTTTCATAATTTCCAGCACACGGGCTTTGGTGTATCCCCCGCCGAACCCATCACACACATCGGCGAAACCGTCTTCGTGAAAAGCCCCCGTCGTCACAATGGTTGCCGCCATGCTCAACAACAGAGCAATTGCCGGGGAGAAAATCAGATTTGCCAGCCAGAAAATCGCCGCGCCGATGCCGCCGACCACTGCACCCACCAGCGGGAAATATCGCGCCGCCCGATTGAGATAGTTTTGCGAAAAAGGAAGGTTTTTCGGCACAGGCAGGCGCGTAAAAAACATTATCGCCGTGAAGAAAAGGGTAATTTCGCGTTTGATGATTGTCATTCGCTGCTCACTGCTTGCTATTCGTCATCTACCATTCATTTTATTGTATGCAGCCACTAAAATATCACAAAACACCTCCGGCAAGATTTTTCTCAATAACAATTTAATGGTATCATTGGAGCAATCGGAAGCACAATTGAATCAAGGAGATGCCCTATGCCAATGATCGACCTGTCGGCAACCATTGCCCCTAGCCCGGAAAACATACCCCCGTTTTTAAAAGTTGATATCGAATATAACGATCATGCCGCCGGTGCGGCACAAGCGCAAGCCATCCTCCAAACGCCGCCGCACCTTTTCCGCAACGGCGAAGGCTGGGCGACCGAAACCATCACCCGGTTGGGCACGCACGATTCCACTCACGTGGATGCACCGTGGCATTACAACAGCAAAATTCAGGGGAAACCCGCCCAAACCATTGATGAATTGCCGCTGGAATGGTTTTTCAGCGATGGTGTGGTGCTCGATATGAGCGCCAAAGCAGACGGCGACCCAATGACGACCGCAGAAGCAAAAGCCGAACTGTCGCGCATCGGTTACTCGCTGAAATCGCTGGATATTGTGCTGGTGCGCACCGGACGCGATCAATTTTACAATGCCCCCGATTATCTTTTCCGCGGCTGTGGCGTCACGGCGGAAGCAACCGAATGGCTTTACGAGCAGGGCGTGCGTGTAATGGGCATTGATGCTTGGGGCTGGGATGCCCCCCTCAACATTCAGGCACAACAGGCACTCACCGCACAGAAACCCGGCATCCTTTGGGCAGCTCATCAGGTTGACTTACCCTATGCCCAAATTGAGCGGCTGGTGAATCTGGACAAATTGCCGCCCTTCGGTTTTAAAGTTGCCTGCTTCCCGCTGAAAATCAAAGGCGGCAGCGCCGGGCCCGCACGGGTGGTGGCAATCATCAATGAATAATTCAAAATGCAAAGTTAAAAATTTTGCATTTTGCACTATTTGGGAGGAATTATGTCTGGTTTTAAAAATCTTGCTGAAATTGAAGCGATGGAACAAACGCCGTTGGCGGAACGAAATTATCCTGCCACCACATACGAAATGTTGCAACAGGGTGCGGCGGTCAATCCCGGCAATACCGCTCTGCACTTCTTTTTGCAGGGTACAGCATACGACAAGCCGACCAGTTACACCTATCGCCAGTTGATGAACGCTATCACCCAAACAGCCAACATGCTGCACGATTTGGGTATCAGCAAAAATGATGTGGTTTCGATGATATTGCCCAGCCTGCCGCAAGCGCATTTCACCATTTGGGGCGGCGAAGCAGCAGGTATTGTCAACCCCATCAACCCCCTGCTGGAACCACAACAGATGGCGGATATTATGAATGCCGCCGAAACAAAAGTGCTGGTCACGCTGGGCGCATTCCCCGGCGTGGATATTTGGCAAAAAGTGGCATCCATCGCCGACCAAATCCCCACGCTGGAAACCATTTTACAGGTTCATATGGAAAACTTCCTGCCGGTGGTCAAAAAAATCGCCGTAAAATTTATGGCGCGCAAAATCGAGACGCCCGACGTTCGCGCCAAAATTCTTGATTTCGATAAAATGATGACAGGTTATCCCGGCGAAACACTCACCAGCGGACGCATCATTCAGCCCGATGATATCGCCTCGTATTTTCACACCGGCGGCACCACCGGCACACCCAAACTAGCCACCCACACGCACGCCAACGAAGTCGCCGATACCTTTTTCGGGCTGGCGACCCTGCCCGTCACCCATGAGACGGTGATGTTCTGCGGCTTGCCGCTTTTTCACGTTAATGGCGTGGTCGTCACCGGCTCTATCCCGTTCAGTCAGGGAGCAACCGTGGTACTCGGCACACCGGCGGGCTACCGCGGCGAGGGGGTCATCCCCAATTTTTGGAAAATCGTCGAGCATTATCGCATCAACTATTTCAGCGGCGTGCCGACCGTGTACAGTGCCCTGCTGAATGTGCCGGTGGGCGATGCCGACATCAGTTCACTGAAATTTGCCATTTGCGGCGCAGCACCGATGCCGGTGGAAGTCTTCAAAGCGTTTGAAGAACGCACCGGATTGCGCATTTTGGAGGGGTACGGGCTGACTGAAGGCACGTGCATCAGTTCCGTCAACCCGGCATACGGCGAGCGGCGCGTCGGCTCCATCGGTTTACGATTGCCATATCAGGAAATGAAAACCGTCTGTTTGGATGCCGCCGGAAAATATCAGCGCGATTGCACCCCCGATGAAATCGGCGTGGTGGCAATTCGCGGCGCAAATGTATTTCCGGGCTATAAAAATGAACGCGATAACGAAGGGATTTGGATTGACTGCGGCGACGGCGGCGCACCGTGGCTCAACACGGGCGATTTGGGCAGAATGGATGCCGACGGCTATTTTTGGCTCACCGGGCGGCGAAAAGAGCTCATCATTCGCGGCGGACACAATATCGACCCGAAATTGATTGAAGACCCGTTGCATCGCCATCCCGCGGTGGCGTTAGCGGCGGCAGTCGGTCGCCCCGATGCCCACGCCGGAGAACTGCCGGTGGCATATGTGCAATTGGCCGAAGGGCAAACAGCGACAGAAGAAGAATTACTGGCATACGCCAAAGAAAATATCGGCGAGCGTGCCGCCGTGCCCAAAGCGATACACATTATTGAGACGATGCCGCAAACGGCAGTGGGGAAAATTTTCAAGCCCGAATTGGCGCGTCGCGAAGTTGCGGATGTCTACCGGCAGGAAGTCAGCGCCATTGACGGTGTGGCTTCTGTGACGGTGGACGTCACCCCCG
>Ga0114931_10004806_pt1 | contig 16788 bp, 17 predicted proteins | sample 2SBtaG_FD_89579 | JGI IMG/M metagenome (GOLD analysis project Ga0114931, IMG submission 89579) | Deep subsurface microbial communities from Kolumbo volcano to uncover new lineages of life (NeLLi) - 2SBTROV14_V59a metaG | ecosystem: Environmental > Aquatic > Marine > Volcanic | place: Kolumbo...
GGCTCTTTGGAACCCGACCGCTTGTTTACTGCGTTTCGCGATTATCTAAGGGTTGCGCCGGACGTGGCGGACGCGATGCGCTCCGCCGACGAAACCCGGTTGCGTTACGCGCTGGAGTCGTGCGCGGGGTTCCACATATTTCCCGACGTCGTGAAGAAGTCCGGCTTTGCTTTTCAGACCAACAACGACATCCGGTACGAGGAAAAGGCGGTTGCCAAGGTGCTCGCCAAAAACGATGGGGCCGGGTTTTCCATGTTGGAGTTCATGCTTGTAAAACTTGAATCGCTCGATACGTGGTCCGTCGCGTCGATCGAGGAACTCATCCGATCTGTTTGCGAAAAACAAAAGACAAAGATGGGCCAGGTTGCCCAGCCACTTCGCGTGGCAGTCAGCGGCTCAACCATCAGCCCCGCCATCGGCGATTCGCTGGCGCTGTTGGGTCGGGAAAACACCCTGGCACGCATTCGTCAATGCTTGAGCCTTTCCCCCAAGCACGAAGCGCCATGAACTTTACGAAAATGCACGGACTTGGCAACGACTACGTGTTCGTTGACTGTCGAAACGAAAGGGTCAAAGACCCTGCCAAACTCGCGAGGGTCGTCTCCGACCGACACGGCGGTATTGGAAGCGACGGATTGATCCTTCTTGTCCCGTCCGATTCGGCGGACGTTCGCATGGTCATGTACAACGCCGATGGATCGCGCGGCGAAATGTGCGGAAACGGAATCCGTTGCGTCGCCAAATACGCTGTCGAACACGGAATCGCCGACGGTCCCGAGCTGACCGTCGAAAGCGACGCCGGCATCAAAGGGGCATTTTGCAACGTGCGACAAAACCGTGTGGAATCCGTACGCGTCGACATGGGGGGCCCCATTCTCGACGCGGTGAGCATCCCCACATCCATCACCGCCGACCGGGTTGTCGATCACCCATTGAGCATTGCGGGTGTTACCTACCGCGTCACCTGCGTTTGCCTGGGCAACCCGCATTCGATTGTTTTTCTTGACGATCGTCGTCAGCTAGCAACGATCGACCTTGCCACGATCGGCCCGCAGTTTGAAAACGCGGCTGCGTTTCCCAACCGAATCAACGCACACTTCGTTCATGTTGACTCGCGCGAACACATCACGATGCGAACCTGGGAGCGAGGCAGCGGTATGACCAGGGCATGTGGAACGGGAGCGTGCGCGGCGTGCGTGGCGGGCGCGCTCACCGGGCGGACGGACCGGCGGATCACGGCGGAACTTCCCGGAGGTGAGCTGACGCTCGAATGGCAGCAAACCGGTCATGTTTTTATGACCGGCCCTGCGGTGGAGGTTTTCTCCGGGAACTGGCCCGACTGATCGCGTTCCATCCGCGTATGGGCGGTCTATCCCGGCCTCCCATGTACTTTTGCGATGCTGCTTGGCGAGATGCTTCGCTCCTGCCTGTGCGTCCCCGCACGCAGACAGGGCGCTCAGCATGACCGATTGAAGTGCGACCGGGCCAGGCGTGACGAATCGGACGCGACAGGGCCGCCTTACGCTCACAGACTTGATTCCGTCGGGTACTTTCCTTGACACACACAGAGTGGTGTGGATCATGTGCCCCCTAGACGGGGCGGATCGAAGGGCTCATAGCTCAGTTGGCTAGAGCGCGTCGCTGATAACGACGAGGTCCCAGGTTCGAGTCCTGGTGGGCCCAATTTCCCGCCCCGCAGTGTGAAACCTCGCTTGTTGCCGGTGTCGATTCGAACCCGTCTTCCTGTTCTACTACGCCGGGGCTTTTTTCGATTTTGTTTTCCGAATCTCGAAGTCCCGAAACTGCTTTTCTCGGTGCAGGTCCGCGCGAACCGAATCACGCGGCTCGCGCTACGAAATGGGGAAAAGCTCCAGACGATCAAACCACACCGGACAAACGCTTTAACTGTCGCCGCTGCAACTCGGCTGTCATGACTTGCATTCCGGCGAGCATCTGCGTGCCGCAGTCGTCGGTTGCCAGGGGAAGCAATCCGTATCTTATTCGGCCCGCTCCAAGATCCCGTACGCTTTGAACACACGTTCGCCCGGAATAGGTATGGCCGTTGAAGCGAAGCTCAGCCTCGAGAAGATCACCAATGGCATATTGATCGGTCGCGATGACGGCGAACCCCATCATGCTAACGTCGACCAACCTGCACGATTTCTCAGACCCCAGACTGGCGGTCAGTTCCGTAATCACGGTCGAAACGCGGTAGCAGGTTCGGCTTTCAGCGGAAACCGCCTCGCTGGTCCATTCGATTGTGACCGTGTGGTTGCGGTCATCCTCATCGATCCCCACGACGTTTGCAGTCTGCTGCATGAAATCACGCGACTGGTGAAACACGCGGATGCCCTGGTCGGGTTCGAAAGGCAAATCAAGCTCTGATGCCATAAACTGCACTTGCGCGTCGCGGACCAAGGTCACACGGGCTGGGTGCAGTATTCTTTGCCTTGATTTGCCTGAGAACTGAATAAATATCTCCTGCTCTTCTCTGATCACTTCGCGGCCTCCTGTTATCGGGCGTGACGAACGAATAGGCTTTTCTACCCCCTCAAGAAGTCGGTAAATTCCGATACGATCTGAAGCGAGACTTCTATGGAATAGGATCGCCCTATAACCACAGACAGCCTTCACACCGACAGCAAGTTAGGGCCTATCCCAAAGTAGTGGCACCGGCATCTTGCCGGTGTTTTCACGGGCGAAAGGTCCGCGCTGCAACCGTTATTGAGATGGCGTTAAGTTCGACTTTCGCACTTTTTGGGGATCGTGATTTCCCGGATGAACAAGGACGGGCCAGCCTGTCGATGCGTTCTTCGACAGGATCAGGTGCGTCGTTTGTTAGAGGTAGCCGCCATGACAGACTGCACCAGAGGCTCGAACGATACCCTCTGGCAGCGTGGAAGCGCCCAACACGAGCATTGTAGATCGATCTGCTTTCGGGACAAACACGACCACGCAAGCGTGGACCACGCCACCCGCCGGGGAAAAACGCCCCAACTTCGGACACGTCATGGCGCTGTCATACTAAAGCCAGGGCATTAGTTTTCGGCGCCCGAACTGCCCGATTCCGACTGCATTCCACCGCTTTTTTTTACCCCACCGGCAGGCTTGGCAGAAGCATCCTTCTTGCCCGCATTTTTGGGGGCATTGGGCTTTTTCGGCGGGGTTGGACTCGTCACCGGTTGATCGCCCGGCGCGCCCGCCGCAGTATCGACAAAACGCTCGCGTTGGTCGGTTCGAAGGAGTCCGTGTAGCCGTCCATCCATTTCGCTAAACAAGACATACACCTGCTTGAGCAATCCGCGACGGCGTTTTTCGATTTGGGCAATTTTCTTTCTGTCGCGCTGTTTTTGTGCTTCGAGCAAGTCCCGCGAAACGGCGGAAAGCTCCTCAAAATTGGAGGCCTGGAACTTGGCAACCTGCTCCTTGAACTCCGCAAGAATCGACCGGGCGGCATTGGCCTGTCCGGCATCCAGCTCGTACTTGCGAATGAATTCGTCAACGTATGCAACGAAAAACGTCGGAGTTTCACCGATCGTTTCCACCTCGGGATCGGGAAGACCGGCCCGGGGTTTCACCGGACGCGGGGGACCGGCGTTGGCGGTTTGTGGTTCCGGGAAAATGGACTTGCCCGTCGGTTTGCCCTGGGCCCATCGCTCAAAATTTTCGTTAATGGATTTGAACGTCTTGCGCATCTCCTTCATGTCGTAGTCGTGCGTAAGACGTTGCTCGGCCGTCAGGTAGTTGCGCCATTCCTCATTCGCGCGAATGATGGCTTCCTGTGCCATTTTCGCCAGCGGCAGCGCGCCCTTGCCGATGCGCATAACGTCCTCGGCGTTCTCGGGCGGTTTGTTTCCAAGCTGCGCCTTGAGTAAATCACGTATTAAAGGCCAAACGGTGTTCTCATGTTCCTGCAGAAACTTGTAAACCTCGCGCCGCATCAACGCCCGAGTTTTTTCGAGCTGGGCCTCGTTGAGGTTGTATCGACGGCCAATGTTGCGAACAGCCGTCTCCATGATCGCATCCACCGTTGCCGAGCTGACACTGGCCGCCGCTTTGGCGCTATCGGACGCGTTTTTCGAAATGGGCGCCGGCGCCTTCTTCTTTTCCCCGGCAGACAGACCCGCCACCATACTTAGTACTGCGATCGTTGCTGCCAGCGTAGAGAACCTCTTCGTATTCATCATCAATGTGAACCTTGTGAAACTTTTATCCTGTACTCGATTTCCTAAACCTTGCCTCTGCGGAGTATTATAACAATTGCCCGGTTGTCCAGTTGCACGCACGCGCCGTGTATTACGGCCGCCTGACACAACCGCGGCAAGATCGGGACCAACAAGTCCGGAAAGACGAAACGAGCCCCTCTCTCCCGCTCACGGCTGTGAATTAGAAAATAGATGCTCTAGGAAAAATCGCAGATATCAGCTACCATGCGATACAGTACCACTGAATGACGACCGGCTGACACGGCTCCCAAGGTGCCTGACATAACCCCAGCACTGTTTGATCAGTGCACGGAAGCGGTAACGCCAGAGGTTGCGCGAAAGCTCACGGGCATCGGCGTCGTCGGGTGAACACGCCTTGACCTTGTTCAGCATTTGCCTCGCCGCCCGCCACTTTCCGAGCTGAACATAGGCGAGGGCCGCGCTCAACATCGCGTCGCTTAGATCAGGCTTGGCCTCGATCGCACGGAGAAAATGTACAATCGCGTCGTTGGATCGCCCCATCTGAACCAGGCAGATACCAAGTTTGTGGTGGGCGATGGCATCAGATTCATCGCGGCTCAGCACTCGCCGACAATACTTTGCCGCATCCTGGGGTCTTTCAAGCGTGAGCAAAACGTCGCCCAACAAGTGAAGAATTGCCGGGTTTTGCGGGTCCAATGTGACCGCTCTTTCCAGTCGCGTCCTTGCTTCTTCAAGGCGGCGAGTACGGACCATCGCCTCGCCGATGTGCCAGTCCAGATCGCACAGGATCATCTCGCTGTCGCACAATTCTTCCGCCCTCTCGAAACAAAGCAGCGCCTTTTCGGGGTTGCCACGCCCTAGCCACAGCTTTCCCAATTCAAAAAAAGCTTCCTCATGGTCGGGTTGAAGTTCGATGATTTGTTCGTATTTGCACGCGGCACTGCGCCAGTCCTGCGCCGCGATTGCCAGTTCCGCCAAGTCAAGGAGGATATCGCTATTACCGGGATCGTCGCGCAATTCCTCAAGTAAGTGGGCACGCGCCTTTTTCAGATCGCCCTTGGCGCGATACGCCAGACCGATCCGACGATGCACGCCAGCGTACATCGGATCCAACTCCAGGGTACGGTTGTAGCAAAACAAGGCGCGATCTGTTTTCCCCCGGGCTGCCAGCGATCCCCCCAGATGATAAAAACAGTGCGGGCAGCGTTCTTCAATCTCCTGCGCGAGGTAAAACATTTCTTCCGCTCGATCGTGTTGACCCAGTTCTGCGTAGATCTGAATGCGATGGCAGTACGCCGGTTCGAAGTCGCGGTCGGTCTCACTTAACTTGACAAAGACCTCCAGCGCGCGGGCATAATTCCCTTGCCGGGCGAGGCAAGTCCCCAGCGCGAGCGAAACCTCGCGGTCATAAGGGTCCAATTCCAACGAACGACGGTAGGCGTTGATGGCATCGTTGCAGCGGGAAAGCTCTTCGAGCAGGACTCCCCGCTGAGCGTGCCAGAGGGCGTTCGCGGGATTGATGGCGATGGCCGCTTCAAGTTCTTGAAGGGCATCGCCCCATCGGCGGGATTCCGACAGTTGTTGCGCTCGCTCAACCCGTTGTTCGGCTTCCAGCCAATCGCTCATGGCAGACCCCTTTTGAAACCCTCTCACAAGGTTCCAACACCTGCAGGACTCTATGGCCCTTATCGGACAGCTTCCACCGCCATTGCAGTCACGCGCGGGTCTGATAAACGCGAAGTTCAGCGCGTGGAAATCGGGCGTTGGTGGGGCCTGCATCAACGATGCCCGCGCGCGGGAGTTTGTTTCGGCGGTTGACGGCGATCGTGCGACGTTTACCATCGCCCCATCGGTGGCCAGATGAACATGAGATACATTCCAACCGTCGTCGCGCTGTCGGCGTGCCTGCTGCTTACCGCCTGCCGCGCACCAAGGCGATCGAACTACGTAACCACCCGGGCGATTCACGCGGTCGATGCGTCACAAGATGCCGACGCAATGTGGACCACGATCCAAGACACGCTTCGCGAGGACTTCATGCCCCTGGATCGTGTGGATCGGGCTGCCGGGGTGATGACCACGATCCCCGTCATGTCGCAGCACTGGTTTGAGTTTTGGCGACACGATGTTGCGACACGCCGGGACGCCTTGGAATCAACGCTTAACCCGATTCGACGTTGGGTCGAGGTTCATGTCGGATTCGATGACGCGCGGAATTGGACACGGCTGACGGTCGTCGTTCACAAACAACGACTCTCGTCCCCCGATCGGCAATTCAACAGCAGCGGAGCAGCCTATCAATACTTTGGCAATAGCTTGCCTTCCACAACCGGCAAGCCGACCGTCTCTGCCAAGGACGATCGCTGGATCGACATCGGAACAGACCCCGCGATGGAAGAATTCCTGCTTAACAAGATGCTCGACCGACTGGGTTTGCCCGCTGCTGGAAAGAGTCAGCGCAACGATACGGGGTCGAAAAAGAATCGCACTCAATAGCCGCGAGTGCTTCACGACCCCCGCGGCAGGACCGCACGGATCAACCGTCCGTCGACGCTCGAATGGCACCATCTCGACCTGAGCAGGCGGGATGAAAAGAGGTGAAACCATGTCCACATTGGCCATCATCGCTTCGATAGCGTTGGCAGCGCCCGCCGCGGATGCAACGGTTCAACTCCCTACCGACGCTTTCCTGATCGTTGGTTCAGTGACGAAAACATTGCTTCCCGCGGGGCTTCGTGAATAGCTCGACTCGAATCTTAGCGACCCACGTTCATACGAGTCGGATCAAACACGTCGCGGCGAACCACAGAATATGCACCCCCGAACTGTGATCGCACAGCTTCGCGATGCGCTGGCAACCCGTGCGCCGGACAAAGTGGTCCCTGCAATCGCCCATTGCGTGCGCGTCACGACGCTCGCCGCGCTCCGCAGCGAAATTGACACGGCAGGTCCGCTCATCACCGCGCATCATGCTCGTTTGATGTTTGAAACGCGCGTCGATCCTGGACGCCTCCTTGGAGAGCCTTCGGTCGAAACACTTTGGGAAAAAATTATTTCGGGACCATCAACGCCCCTGTCGCAGTTCAAACCGGACGATCTGGATGAGAGGCTATCCACCGTTGAATTGCGCCTTGAAATCGCAGCGCTTTTGAGTGCGAAGATGATCCGTACTGCCTGGCGAGAGTCCGACAAACCCAGCCTTGCCCGCGCCAAACCCGCCGCCGCCACAAAAGCTCAAAACGAAATGCAATACGTCGCCAGCAAAAATTCCAAGGTCTACCACAAAGCAACCTGCCCCCATGTTTCAAGAATTAAAAAGAGCAACCTTATTCGCTTCAAGTCGATCAACAAGGCACGGGCGACGGGGCGCAAGCCCTGCAAAACGTGCAAGCCCGAAGGATGACAATGGTGCTCAATACCCCAAAAAACGCGTGTGGCAAGGATGGTACCGACACAACTGCGACCGCGAGGAAGCGGAAAGTCTGTGCGAACAATCAGCCGCCGCGCGGACGAAAGTCCGCGGCGCGCTGCACCTTCGTTTTTGTCCCTCCTTTACACCGATTCTGTCCCCCCTTTACAAGGGGGGATACAGGGGGGTAACCGGGTCCGTAATCCTGTCATCCTGACAGCGCCATTTCGGCGGTTTGGCAGATTCTCTCCAACGATGGCAGGCGCGTAAGTTTCGCAACTACCAATAGTTACGTCCTACCCGGCTTGCGGTTTTTTTGGCACGATCCGTGCAGGGATGCTCTCCGCAGGGTTCGCCTCGGTGGGCGAACAAAATAAAAACAAAGGTTCAAAAAAAGATAAGGGGATTTGATCATGTACACAACACTTACTTCGGCTTTACCGGTGTTTGATTTGGCAACGACGTTTGATCAGTTCTTGGACGGGGTATCAAGAAACGAAACCGAGCGTCCAAGGATGCTTCGACCGGCCGTTGACATTGGTGACGACGCGGAGAATTACTTCATCGAGGCCGACCTTCCCGGGCTCAAAATGGAGGACATCGACGTCACCGTCAATGGGCGCGATCTAACGATCTCCGGGGAGCGTAAAGTACGTGAGCGAAAAGACGCGACCTACCGGCGACGGGAAACCTTTACGGGGCGTTTTGAGCGCGTGTTCCATCTTCCCGAGTCGGCCGACACAACTAAGGTGCAAGCGTCTCTGGCGTCGGGGGTATTGACCGTTTGCATTCCCAAGGCGGAGACGGCCAAACCGCGTCGCATCGAAGTGCAAACAGGGTAGTCGCCCGGTTCGTTGACAGGTGTGATTGACGGGCGTTTTGGATAATCATTGGCGCTGAAACCAACAGGAGGTGTACGGATGAGTCTTGTACCATGGCGACAACGAGGAGAACGAGGCGGCAGCGGAGCGATGGATTCGATCACCCGTTTCCGTGACGAGATGGACGATGTTTTTTCCCGGTTTTTCGGTCCTATGGATTTCGGTCGATCAATGACGTCGGGTTTTGCGTTCGGACCGCGAATGGACCTGACCGAAAGCGACAAGTCAATGAAGGTCACGGTGGAGCTTCCCGGCGTAAGTCCGGAGGACATTGATCTGAACGTGACGGGAAACACGCTCTCGATCAAGGGTGAGAAAAAAGGCGACCGCGAAGAAAAAGAGGGCGAGGTGCAGTACGTCGAGCGACAGTACGGGTGCTTCCAGCGGAGCATTCAGCTCCCGGCGACGGTCGATGCCAACAGCGTTGAAGCCAACTTCAAGAACGGTATTTTGACCGTCACGCTGGCGAAAAAGCCCGAAGCGATCGCCAAGCGCATTGCGGTGAAAGCGGGATAGCGGCTCGACTTTTGCGAGAAATCCGCTCCTGCCCCTCCATGACCACGCGCCGCCGCGCAAGGGCGGCGCGTGTGCTTTTCACGCCGACGCAAGCTTGTGCGATTCGCGGATCTTTTGGGGGACGGCGTTCAAGTCCCAAATCAACCCGAGTTTCGACATGCACCATAGGGCGTAATAGGTCAGATCAATTTCCCACCAGTAGAAACCCTGTCGCGTTGCGCCCGGGTAGTAGTGATGGTTGTTGTGCCAACCCTCGCCGAAAGTCATGAGCGCCAGCAGCAGGCTGTTGCGACTTTCGTCTTTGCTCTGGTAACGCTTGCGTCCCCACATGTGCGTCAGCGAATTGATCGAAAACGTGGCGTGCGACGAAACAACAACCGAGATGAAAAACCCCCAGATGAGCATCTGCCAGCTCGTCGTATCCCAACCCCGCGACTGTAGATATCCGCCCAGACAGAAAAGCCCGATGGCTTGAAGAAGCGGAACGAGATTGTCGAAGCGGTCGAGGAAGCGAAGCTCCGGGAACCGAATCAGGTCGGGGACAGCCTTGGCGTCAAACCGATACGCGCCCTTGGACGTAATCCACCCGACGTGGCTCCAGTAAAACCCGTGATGCACGGGCGAATGAATGTCATCTTGCTGGTCTGAGTGCCGGTGGTGATGTCGGTGTCGAGCCGCCCACCAGAGCGGACCTCGCTGGACGCACGAGCACCCCGCCACGGCAAACACGAACTGCATCAAACGCGAAGTCTTATACGTTCGATGCGAAAAGTAGCGATGATAAAACGCCGTCACGGAGAACATGTGAAAAACATACATCCCCGCAGCGACCAAAACCGCAATCGGGCTCCACCCGACCCAGATGACCGCCAAGCACATTGCGTGCAACGCAATGTAGGGAATCAGGCGGACGACGTCGGTGGCGTATTGGTGCGTGAGTTCCTTTTCTGAATACGCTTTTCGGGTATTGTCGAACCAGCACGCAACGGTCGAGAGCATCGACAGCGCCGTAGGTGCCGGGGGTTTTCCATTCGGGGAGGCGTCCCGTGTCGAGGCGGACTCCGGTCCGCGCTCAACCTGCTTGGTTTCCAATGTCGTAATCTCCAAAGTCTATCGGTTACTGGTTTGCTGAGGCTGGTAGGCCGCGCCAACGGCGACTTATAAACGATTTCGGTCTATTTGTCTCGTCGAATTGCATACTTTTTGATTCGATAGCGAAGATTGTCACGGCTAATGCCGAGGGAACGGGCTGTTTTCGACTGATTCCAATAGTTTTCCTCTAAGGCTCGAACGATCATATCGCGTTCATGACCCGGTAACGTCGCGACGGGCGGTTTTGCCCCCGACGCCGGTGCCGAAATTTCCGGCGGGAGTTGATTTGGGAATATCACAGGCCCGTCACAGAGGAGAACCGCTCGCTCGATGACGTTGGCCAGTTCCCGAATGTTGCCGGGCCAATCATAGCGCCCCAGCATCTCCAGCGTATCGGGCGACAGTGTTCGCTGGGGCATTCCAAGGTTGATTGCGGCGGACCTGCAAAAGTGAGCTGCCAGGTCCGAGATGTCAGAACGACGTTGGCGTAGCGGAGGAACGTTCACCGGAAAAACATTCAGACGATAGAACAGATCATCGCGAAAGTGTCCCTCCTTGATGGCCTTTTTCAAGTCCCGGTTGGTCGCGGCGATGATGCGGACGTCCGAATACTTCGTTTGTGACCCTCCCACGCGCGTAAACGCCTTTTCCTGAAGGACGCGGAGGAGCTTGAGCTGTATCGAAGCGCTAATGTCGCCGATTTCGTCGAGGAAAAGCGTTCCGTCATCTGCGAGTTCGAACCTGCCGGCACGCTGCGCGACCGCTCCGGTGAACGCCCCTTTCTCATGCCCGAAAAGTTCGCTCTCCAAAAGCGTTTCGGGTAGGGCGGCGCAGTTCACGGCGATAAACGCCTTGTCAGCTCTTGCCGACGCGTTGTGAATGTACTTGGCCAGAACCTCTTTTCCGGTTCCGGTTTCGCCCGTCAAAAGCACGGTGGCGTGGGTCGGGGCAACCCGGTCAGCGAGCTTGATCGTGTCGAGCAGCCCCTTGGAACGACCAACAATGTCCATTCCGGCGAGGACCGAGTCGCGGAACGCATTTCGCTGTTTGGCCAAATCCTGGTGGGTGATCGCGTTTTTGGCTCCGAAAGCGGCGAGGTTGGCAAAAAGCTCAAGGAGCGGACGCTCCGACTCCGGAAACGTCTGTTCCTCTTTGCGGTTGAGCACTTCGACAACGCCGATGACTTCATCCTTAAAGACCATCGGGGCAGCCATCAGTCCACGGGTATGAAATCGGAATTGCTCGTCGATTCCCCGGAAGAAGTCGGGATTATCGGCGACGTTGGCAATGTTTTCGGATTGACCGGTCCGTGCGACATGCCCGGCAATTCCAAGATTGGCATCAAACTCCTTCCCCACAAGTCGCAACGCCTGGTCTCCGACCGCCGCGGCGAAAATGAGTTTGTTTCGCCGCTTTTCGAGGGTGAGCACGCAGCTCGCCTCCGCGCGCATCACGGCAGCCGCACTTCGTGCGATCTGATTGAGAACCGTCTCGAGGTTCAGCGTCGAATTGATCGCCGCTGACGCTCTTGCGAGCGCCGTCAGCGAATCGGGCGGCAGGTTGGCGGTTTCGAACTTCATACCAACGTCAAACGGATTACGTCGTCGAATTTGTGCATGGTTGACGCTATCTGCTCAGGGAAGAATCTCAACGGGGTCGCCGATTCGCAGCAAGTTGAATAGTTCGTCGATGGCTCTGTTCGATACGGCGATGCAGCCACCGGTCCAGTCGCGCCCTTGCCTGTGACCATGAATTCCGATTCCGCCTCCAAGTGCCGTGCTCCAATCCGGACATCGGGATTCGTGAAGGGCGTTGAGAATGCTTGTTGCTGCTCCTTCGGAAATGAGCCCCGTTGCGATTCCTTCCGCCACCGCCGGGCGATGCGGATAGTCCAGCCCGAGAAAATGACGATAGGGGCTGTCGTAATTCTTGCTGACAATGTGAAACAGCCCGAGTGGGGTTTTCCCATCGCCCACCCGGCGCTTGTCGCCAAGGGGATCACTTCCTAAGTCACAACCGTAGGATCGGACCAAGACATCCCCATCAAACAGGTAAACGATGCGTTTGCTCTTGAGGATGATGAGATTGGGTTGGCGGACGGTTTTAGGGTGATTGGTCGAATTCCAGATTGATGCCCCCGCAAGGGTCCGGGTTGCGTGAATGAGCGGAGCGGTCAAAACCAGCGTACAGAAGGCTGCAACCGCAAATCGGCGAAGGCTGAAGGATGCATTGTGTGGTGGCATTGTCATCGGTTTTCAAGCTTCGCACGTTGCTCGCCGAGCTCGCCTTACCAAAAACCGCCCATAATCACGTCGAAATCGTGTTGCACGGTCTCAATTGGTGGACCGTCACGAACCGTGGGCACGCGACGTCCGTAAGGATACAATGGGGCGGTGGACGCGCCAACGGACGAGACTTTGCTGACCGAGTATCTGGCGGGCAAGACCGGAAGTTTTGAGCTTTTGGTTCGCCGTCACGCGCAGGAGCTACATCAGTTCGTCCTTCGGTTTACGGGTGACTCGACCACCGCCGAGGACGTTGTGCAGGAGGCGTTTTTACAGGTTCACACGTCGGCGGATCGCTTTGACCCGTCGCGGCGGTTCAAACCGTGGCTGTTTACGATCGCAGCCAACAAAGCTCGCGATTACCTTCGCAAGCGGACCCGTCGCAGGGAGGTTGCGTTTGACGCGGCACTCTCTGACGACCGGGAATCTGGAAGCCGCTTTGTTCACCTCCTCTCTGATGACGGAGAGCTGCCGGACGAAGCCTTGGGACTCGACGAGCAGCGTCGAGCAGTTCGAAGCGTTGTTGAGGAGATGCCAGACAACTTGCGTGAGGTTTTAATCTTGGCGTACTACCACCGCTTCGCGTACAAGGACATTGCCGACGTGGTTGGTGTTCCCTTGGGAACGGTGAAAAGCCGACTGCATTCGGCCGTTGGATGGTTTGGTGAACGATACCGTGCGGCGCTTGCTGCGCGGGAAAGTGAGGACCATTGAGTTTTTGTGGGGGTCTGTGATGGGGGCCATCAGGCGAGACCTAAACGAGCTTCTTGTTGATTTGCACCTGGATCGTGTATCCGACGAAGATCGCGCGTGGTTGGAGAATCAACTACAACGCGATCCGGGGTTGCGCAAAACGAGCGATCGCCTGGGGCGATTGTTGCAACCGCTGGATCACTGGAACGTTGCCCCGCCTCCGTCGAATCTTACAGAGAAGGTGCTTGCACGAATTCACGAACACTATCTGCGATCCCCCGCCAAGGCGGGCACACCGTCTTGGCGCGAGACCGGGCGCACGTATCGGCTCATTCCGTTCCCGCGGATGCGTAACATCGCCGCCGTGGCCGCGTGTTTGCTGCTGATGGCCGGCGTATTTATCCCCGGATTGTCGGAGTTGCGATATCGTTCGCGGCGTTTCGCTTGTGCGAACAACCTGGGGTCTATTTACCGGGGGTTGTCCGCGTATCAAGAGTCGTTCGCCGGTGCGCTTCCCTTTGCCGGGGGTCGGGATGGTGCGTCGTGGCTTCCCGAAAGTTCCAACGGCGCGCCGTACGAGTCGAACGGTCGCCACCCCTACCTGCTGGTTAAGCTCAATTTCGGTCCGCAGACCAAAGATTTTGTGTGTCCGTCGGATCGCAGAGCCGTGGTGATGGACCCGGAGAGGCTCGCTCATCAGGACGACTTTGCCCTTGCGCGAAATGTTAGTTACGACTCGCGCAACCTGTCGGGTCGCTCGCCGATTCTTCGACCGGCCAAGACCACGGCGTATCTAGGCGATCGCAATCCGCTTTTTGTGAATGCTCGTTTTAACGCGGGCATCGATCCGTCAACGACCAACTCCCCCGCCCATCGTCGACGGGGTCAGACGCTCTTGATGCTCGACGGGCAAGTCCGGTTTCTGAAGACCCCGGCATACGGTCCGGACCATGACAACCCGTGGATTCTTGGCAACCTGCGGAGCTACACGGGCACGGAAAAGGACACCAGCGCAGAGGATGCTTTTTTGGTTCCGGGATACCCGGCTGGTGACCCAGAGGTTTCACAGCATCTCAAGCAGTAAAGCAGCCTCCCTCCGCAGGCGGTGCAGTCTCGCCCCGTGTTGCAAGCCCTCGCCGATTCGGGGTCACACGCCGGTAAAACCGCCGCGCGGATGAAACCGTGCGGACGAAAGTCCGCAGCTCGCTGTCATTCTGAGTCCGCGCAAGCGGGCGAAGAATCTCTCTGCATTCCAAACGCGCTGCTGAAGCATGTGTGATATGATTGACCGGTTTTTTTTGGCGCAGAAAGCGATGCCCTGTCGTTGCCGGGGCGGTATGTTGCGGCTAAGATAACCGGGTAGCGATGATGGTGGTCTTGGAACGTGTGTGAGAGGCTATTGGCAGAGCTTCGCCCATTGGGAAGCGGTCCGAAGGATTTCGAGAAGAAGGCTATTGCTCCGCTCCCTCACGGTCGCGGCTTTGTTGGTGCCATCCCCGTCACGCACGCTTTTGGGAGTTTGGCTGTCGGTTTCGGTGTCTGATGGTTGGAATGATACTGTCGCAGACGGCGATGTTTGATTCGCTGCTTTGGTTTGCGGGCGTGCTCGTTGTACTGCTGGTTGCGACGGTGTTTCTTTTGTGGCTTCGGAGGCGACTCAGAGTTAATCCGCAGCCGTCCGCCGGATTGGGTCTGACGCTGTCCGATCTGCGAAGGCAGCTTGCCCAAGGACGTTTGACGGTAGAGGAATTCGAGGCGCTCAAGAAGGTCGTGATCCGCGACGTGCAGGCGGAACCAGGCGAGACGAGCGTCTCATCGCCCGATAAAGTACTTCAGCAGGGGTCGAAAAGTTGACGATAAACCCGCGCTGGAACCTGCAAGAGTTTTTGCCGGCAAGGCGCGCCCGATAAGTGGAGCCAGGGAATGACGACAGGTCGACGAAGCGGTGGTGGTAGTGGGGGTGGCGGTTCGCGCACCCGGCGTCGAAGCGTGTGTAGCTTTTGCGGAAAAGGGCAGCGCGAGGCGGGACCGATGGTGGAGGGTCCTCGCGACGTGTATATCTGCAAAGCCTGCGTCGAACTTTGCCACAACATCATTAAGCAGGAGACCCGTAAATCCACGGCGAGCCGCGCCGTAGCGCATGAGATCCCTTCTCCGCGTGAAATCAACGAATATCTCGACCAGTATTGCATTGGACAGGATCGTGCGAAACGAACACTGTCTGTCGCGGTTCACAACCATTACAAGCGCTTGCAGCACATCGACAACGCCGGTGTGGACGACGTGGAGATCGACAAATCCAACGTGTTGGTTTTGGGGCCGACCGGTTCGGGCAAGACGCTCCTTGCCAAGACGCTTGCACGGATGCTCAATGTTCCTTTCGCGATCGCCGACGCGACGACGCTGACGGAAGCGGGTTACGTCGGGGAGGACGTCGAAAACATTCTCCTGCGTTTGCTCCAAAGCGCGGAGTTTGATCTTGAGCTCGCCCAGAGAGGGATCATCTACCTGGATGAGATCGACAAGATCGGGCGCACGTCGCACAACGTCAGCATTACGCGCGATGTTTCGGGAGAGGGCGTTCAGCAAAGCTTGCTGAAAATGCTCGAAGGAACCGTTGCCAACATTCCACCCCAGGGTGGGCGTAAACATCCCGAGCAACAATACATCCAGATCGACACCACCAACATCCTTTTCCTGGTGGGTGGAACCTTCTTCGGACTGTCGGACATCATCCGCAGGCGACTGGGACAAAGCACGATCGGTTTTGTCAACGAAGGAACACCGCACAACTCCGCCAAGGAAGAGGGTGAGATTCTGGCCCAGGTGACTCCTGATGATCTTGTTGAATATGGAATGATTCCGGAGTTGGTGGGGCGCCTGCCGGTGATTACTTCTCTCGAACCGCTCGATGTCGACACGTTAGTGCGGATTCTGACCGAACCGAAAAACGCGCTGGTCAAACAGTACCAAAAGCTTTTCGAGTATGAGAAATGCCCGCTTGAGTTCCGCGTTGATGCGTTACGCGCCATCGCGGAGAAAGCGCTAAAACGCGAAACCGGGGCGCGGGCTCTTCGTTCGGTGATGGAGGAGCTGATGCTCGGTCCCATGTACGAACTGCCCGACAAGAGCGACCACCGCAGTAAAATCGTCACGCGCGACGTCGTCGAGGGTCGGACGGACCTGCTCGAATCAAACAAACCGCGACGCAAACGCCGCGAGTCCGCCTGACCGATCCAGTCGAAATGCCGCGATATCCGATCGTTCCCTGCCGGGCGCGACCGGCGCCAAACAGCGGTGCGTTCGCCGGCGGTACTTCCGAACGGGCGGTCTCTTTCTCCCGCGCCGTCCCCGTCCGGAAAACGCGACACAACAACCGACCGCTTCGCTAGACGCTCTCGAAACGCAAGTGTCGAGCGTGAGCCGGAGGGAGGTTCACCAGGACCGTATCGCGGGCGAACTCATGGTTTTGAATCGTACTGCTGAGGTATCGCGACACGGCTCGCACTCGCGCACGCTTTTTGCCCAACGACAAGGCTCGCGAAGTGCGTCGCAACCCGACGTATTCGAAGTAGGAGAACACGCCGCCGGGTTTGAGGCATCGTCGGATCACGTCAAAGACGTCTTCGACATCACGCAGTTCGAACGCCGTTAGCGGTAACCCGGACATAACGAAATCATACTTCTTGTCCGATGACAGGTCTTGAATCGCGTGGCGTAACACC
>Ga0114931_10004807_pt1 | contig 16786 bp, 14 predicted proteins | sample 2SBtaG_FD_89579 | JGI IMG/M metagenome (GOLD analysis project Ga0114931, IMG submission 89579) | Deep subsurface microbial communities from Kolumbo volcano to uncover new lineages of life (NeLLi) - 2SBTROV14_V59a metaG | ecosystem: Environmental > Aquatic > Marine > Volcanic | place: Kolumbo...
CGACTTTCACCTCCCGGTGGGAAAGTCAACCACTGGTCAAGTCAATCATTCGACACTTCGCAGCCGATTGCTCGAACGAGAACGGCTGCGGATTCGAATCGGCCAGCCAGGCAAAATGTGTCTGGGACGGAACGAAACCGATCCAGGAACGCCCAAGATGGCCCCCAATTTCCGAGACCAAAACAAAACCCGCAACCACCTAACGGCACTCCGTTAGCATCCACTCCGCCCATGAGCCACTCCCCGACCGCTAAAGCCCCAGCCGATCGAGCTCAAGCCTCTCACGGCCCGATCACTCCTAAACCAGCCGTTAAAAGCAAGTATACTCCGCCCCAGTCAGGCAACAGCCCGGGGATGTTTTCTCTCCTGCTGGCCTGGGTACTCCTTTGTGGGTCCGTGGCAGGCAACCTCTACCTGTTTTGGAGCTATCTCGATATCCGGGGCAAGTACCAGGCAATGATTCACACGAACCGAGGGCCGCAGCGCCAGTTTTCCAGAGCTGGTTAGGCGAGAAATACAAGATCCAAGACGAACATCCACAAGCCCCTCTACGAAGGGGTCACGCCAGGGTAAAAGGCTTGTAGTTCAGTGAAATTTCGGCCACAATAGAAGTCGCCATGGCAACAAGGACATGCTCGGCAGGGCATTTTTGAGTATACGTTGGGCATCCTTGACAAGGTGCTGAGTACGGTTGATATACAAAAGATGCGGTATGCTATCAATGCCTTTTTCTACCCACCCCAGGGAGACTTGGCCATGTGGATTCGACGTTGCCTGACTGGTCGACTGAATTTGACTTGTTTGGGGCTGGCTCTGCTGGCATACGCGCCGTTGCGGGCAGCGCAACCACAAACCCAAGCTGGGTCGCCCCAGGGCGCCAGGCAGCGCGGAATCGAACTGTTCGAGAAGTATATTCGGCCCGTGCTGGTCGACAAATGCTATGAATGCCACTCGAAATCCGCCGAGACGATCGAGGCTGGCTTGGAACTGGACAGTCCTGCGGGCCTGACCCGGGGCGGCGATTCGGGTCCGGTCATCAACAGGCTCGAGATTTCTGGTAACAGTCAGCAGAACGCAACCGCAGCGAAATCCGGACAGGCTAACCAGGCAACGAGCAGTCTGTTGCTGCGCGTATTGCGGCACGAGGACGGCCTGCCGAGCATGCCGCCGGATGAAAAGCTCTCCGAAGAGATCCTCCGAGCTTTCCAGCAGTGGATTCAGCTGGGCGCTCCCGACCCGCGCGAGTCCACGGGCGTCAGTGCGGCCCAGTTGCAATTCGAACGGCGCCGGCAACATTGGGCCTTCCAGCTACCCCTGGCAGCCGACCCACCCGCGGTCGAGCAAGCCGATTGGCCGCGGAGCCCGATCGATACGTTTATCCTGGCTCGGTTGGAATCCCAGGGATTGCATCCGGTTCACGATGCGAATCGAGCCACCCTGGTACGGCGACTGTACTTCGACCTGATCGGCTTGCCTCCTACTCCTGAACAGGTCCGCGAAGTCGTCGAAGACACTGCTCCCAATGCGGTCACGAAGCTGGTGGATCGGCTGCTCGCTTCGTCACGTTTTGGAGAACGTTGGGCCCGCCACTGGCTCGACGTGGTTCGTTTCGCCGAATCCAGTGGCAAGGAGTTTAACTTCACCTACCCCCACGCCTGGCCCTACCGCGACTACGTGATTGACGCGTTGAATCACGACAAGCCTTACGACCAGTTTGTCGTCGAACAGATTGCCGGCGATTTGTTGCCCGCTGAGCCCTATGAGTCGGCTGCTGATCGCGAAGCCCGCCTCATCGCTCCCAGCATGCTCGCCTTTGGCCCTAAGCGTCATAACTCCGGCGGCATGGATTTTCGGATGGGGATTGTCGACGATCAAATCGATGTTACCTGTCGAGCCTTTCTGGGGCTTACCGTGGCCTGCGCCAAATGTCACGATCACAAATTCGACCCGATTCCCACCAAGGACTACTATGCGTTGGCGGGTATCTTTCTGAGTACCGAACCGCTTTACGGTACGATCAAGCAAAAGTACAGCAACAACCCGACCGACCTGTTGCCCATCGGCCCGAACGGAGCAACCTTGCATGCGGCTGCCAGCGCGTATGAAAAAAAAATTGTCGCCGCCGAAAAACCATGGAAGGCCAAACAAGAGGAATTGAAAAAAGCCGAAGCGGCCTTAAAAGCGGCCACACTGCAGAAAAAAGAGGCGGCAAAGAAAGCATCCGCTGATAAAAAAGGAACTTCGGATAAGAAAGAAACTGGGGAGCCGAATACCGAAAAACGGCTGGCGCAAACCGGGCAGCCGGTCCAGCCAAACGGCAAGAAACTCGCTGCTGGGAAATCGGGTGTTACAAAACCCGCTGACCAGACGCCTCAGCAAGCGTTTGACGCGGCAGTGGCCCAACTGGCCGCGGCGGGCGCCCTGGTCACCAAACTCAAGGGGGAACTTGCGCCGTTGCAGACAGCCGTGGAAACGCTGAAGAAACATCGACCGCCCCGCCCGCCCTACGCGATGAGTGCCCGGGACCGGGCCAAACCGGCGGATACCAAAATTGCGATCCGAGGTGATTTCCGAAAGCCGGGTGCTACGGTACCACGTGGTTTCCTCAGCGCGCTGGAAGTCGCCGACGCGGCGGCGGTCAATCCGGCCCACAGTGGCCGTCTGGAACTGGCGCGCTGGTTGACCAGCACACAGAACCCATTGCCGGCCCGGGTGATGGTCAATCGTATCTGGTACCACTTGTTTGGCAGGGGCTTGGTCGAATCTGTGGACAATTTTGGCTTGATGGGGAAAAAACCGAGCCATCCGCAGTTGCTCGACACGCTGGCGGTCCAGTTCAGCCGCGATGGCTGGTCGGTCAAGCAGATGATCCGCTCCATCGTCTTGAGCCGGACCTACCAGCTCAGCAGTCAGGTGGACGCAACCTGCATGGAGCGTGATCCGGACAATCGGCTGCTGTGGCGGGCGACCCCCAGACGCCTTTCCGTAGAAGTGATACGAGATGCAATCCTGGCCGTCAGTGGTCAGCTTGACCTGGAACCTCCCCAGGGTTCTCCGGTGACGGCGCTAGGCGACCAGATGGTCCGCGGGGTGGATCCCGGCAAATTACAACCGCCCAGCAATCATCGCAGTATCTACCTGCCGGTGGTGCGCGATTATTTGCCCGATCTGTTTGACCGGTTCGATTTTCCTTCACCCAGTCTGGTCAGCGGTCGGCGCACCGTGACCAATGTCCCAGCCCAGGCGCTCTATTTGCGCAACTCGCCATTTGTCGCTGAGCAGGCGCTCCATGCGGCTCGGCGTTTGCTGGCCACCGGTAAAACGCCTGCAAAAGTTACCGGCCAGGGAACTGTGAAAGGAGCCAAATCCGTTAAGAGTCCAGCCGATGCGATTGCCAGCAGGGCGCTTGTGAATAGGGCCATGCGCTGGACTCTGGCGCGTCCGGCCACCGAGGCCGAGAATCAAGCCGCCCTGGCGCTAGTACGACCCATTCTGAATGCCAAACCGCCAATCAAAAACGGTGCGGAAGCCGCCTGGGCGACGTTATTCCGGGCCTTGTTTGCCACGGCGGAATTTCGCTACCTGGTCGACATCGAACCGGCCACCACAACCACGCCCCAGGCGACACCCATTACGGATGCGGCGAAAATCAACGGAGCGATGCATCTTGCCGCCAACCGCTCCGCCTCCCTACGCGAGGAAATTCCATGACCAACAACGAATTCCACCCGGCTGTTTCTCCACCACCTGCTTCCCCAGCATCAGGGTCCCCAGCATCAGGGTCCCCAGTGTCTGGCTCCCCAGTGCATGCGTTGGGGGCTCACCAATCGGCGGCCCCTGCCGACCCCGCCCTGTCCCGCCGTGAGTGGCTCAAGCTGGGCTCGTGTGGATTCGGTTCGCTGGCCTTGGCCAGTCTGGCCGCCAATTCCGCCGCCGCTAGTTCTTCGGCCGCGAGTTTCTCCGCCGCGGGCCCGCTGGCCCCACGCAGCCCTCACTTTCCCGCCAAGGCCAAACGCGTCATCTTTCTGTTCATGAATGGCGGACCTTCGCAGCATGACACGCTGGACTACAAGCCACAACTCTACGCCGACGGTGGCAAGACGGGAAAAAACAAGCAGAAGCTGTTGGCACCCCTGTGGAGCTTTTCCCAATATGGCCAGAGTGGTTTGTGGATTTCCGAACTGTTCCCGCACCTGGCAAAGCAGGCCGATCGGCTCTGCGTGATCAACAGCATGCAGACCGACAGCCGAGCCCACCCGCTGGCGACTCCCCTGCTGCACACGGGCAGTTTTCAATCGGTTCGCCCTTCCATGGGCGCATGGGTCTTGTATGGCCTGGGCAACCCCAACGCAAACCTGCCCGGTTACATCACCGTCAAACCGACTCGCACCTTTGGCGGGCCTTCCAACTACGGCAGCGCCTTCCTGCCCAGCGCGTATCAGGCGACCAGAATCGGCTGGGAAGGCCAGCCCGTGAAGGATGCCAAACTCAGTCACCTGAGCAGCCAGGAAGTTATGCCTGGGGTTTCGCAAGGCGTGCTCGACCTGACCCAAACCATGAACCGGCAGTTGCTGCAGCGAACCGCCGGCGATCCGGATATCCAGGGCGTCATCGACGCGCTCGACCTGAGCGCCCACATGGAACACTCGGTGCCCGAAGTCCTGGATCTGACCCGCGAGTCGGCCAGCACCCTGGCCATGTATGGCATTGGCAAGGAGCGGACCGACGATTTTGGCCGCCAATGCCTGATGGCGCGGCGGCTGGTGGAGGCGGGCGTGCGGTTTGTCGAACTGGCCAACAGGGGTTGGGACCAGCATTCCGCCCTGGATACGATTCTTCCCAAAAGGTGTCAGGAGGTCGACCAGCCCATTGCAGCCCTGTTAACAGACCTCCAACAACGTGGCATGTTGGACGACACACTCGTATTTTGGGGAGGCGAGTTTGGCCGCCAGCCGGAAACGCAGATTCTCTCGGGCAAGGTCGCCCTGGGCCGTGATCACAACGCGACCGGCTACACCGTCTGGCTGGCCGGCGGCGGGGTCCGCGGTGGTTTGGCTTACGGAGCCACCGACGAATATGGTTACGAGGCGGTGGAAAATCCGGTGCATTTACACGACTTGCATGCCACCATGCTGCACCTGCTAGGGCTGGACCACTTGCGGCTGACGTTCCGCTACGCGGGCCGCGATTTCCGTCTGACCGACGTGTATGGCAACGTGGTCCACGACCTGGTTGCGTAATTGGACAGCGTCACCTGGCCAGCGGAGTTTTGAGACAAATCCAGACTTGAAAGTCATCGAACCGAGGGATGGTCCTTCGATCTCTCGGTACCCTCCGGTTCAAATTCCTCTAAAGCATGCTTGCCTTTTACAAATCAGCTCTGGTGTTTGTTGCTGGATTTTTCCTCGTTTTGACTGGCCACAGGGTTTCGGCTCAAACGGGTACCGAACGAATCGTCACCGGTCTCAGCCGGCCCGTGTTCGCGACCGCGCCGGCAGGCGATGGACAGCGCATCTTCGTTGCCGAACAGCACACCGGCCGGATCGAAATCTACAACCGTGACAGCGGGTCGTTCGACGGCCTGTTTCTCGACCTGGCGGGCCTGGCGACAGGCAACGAGCAGGGCTTGCTGGGCCTGGCCTTCGACCCGAATTACGCCACCAACGGATATTTCTACGTCAACGTGACGACCACCGCCGGCAGCGGCGATACGCATATCCGCAGGTACCGGGTGCTAGGCGATCCGGCCAGCTCGACGGTGGCCGATGCCAGCAGCGCTATGGAAATTTTGTCTTTCAACCAGCCGCAGAGCAACCACAACGGTGGCTGGATCGGATTTGGTCCCAGCGACGGCTATCTCTACATTGCCACGGGCGACGGGGGAGGCAGCGACGACAACGATGCGGGCCACACGTCGGGCACCGGAAACGGCCAGGACACCACCGGCAACCTGCTGGGCAAAATGCTGCGAATCGACCCAACTAGCGACGATTTTCCCGCCGACGCCAACCGCAACTACGCTATCCCGGCCAGCAATCCGCTGGTCGGCGTCCCGGGAGACGACGAGATTTGGGCCTACGGACTGCGTAATCCTTTCCGCTCCAGTTTCGACCGGGTGACAGCCGATTTGTGGATCGGCGACGTGGGCCAAAACCACCGCGAAGAAATCGATCTCCAACCGGCGGCCAGCACCGGCGGCGAGAATTACGGCTGGCGGCTGCGCGAAGGCACCCTCGCCACCCCAACCGGCGGTGTCGGCGGTCCGCCACCACCGGGTAACGTCGAACCGGTCTACGACTACGACCATGCCGAGCCCAATCTGGACTTCCGTGGCAACGTGATCATCGGCGGCTATGTCTATCGAGGGCCCGTAGCCGCATTCGGTGGGCAATACTTTTTTGCCGACGCCGGCAGCCTGAATATCTGGAAACTCGATCCTCTAGCGGTCGATATTCGAGCCTCGGTGACACGAGTAAACGGCCTGCTGACTCCCGACACCGGCACGATCGGGAGCCTGTCTTCATTTGCCGAAGATGCCGATGGCAACATGTATCTGCTGGAACTATTTAGTGGCGAGGTATTTCGCGTGAGCACGGCTTCCGCAGACGTTAGGTGGAATGGCGATGATGCTTCGGCCGGCGTCGCTGGCAATGGCACGGCCTGGGACGACCCCAACAATTGGACCCGCGACGGCGTGGCCGACCAACCGTTTGTGGACCAGGATCAGGTGATCTTTGCGGCCGGGTCTTCGCTGCCCGCGGTAGACCTCCAAAGTGACCGCACGGCCGCCGCGGTTACGTTTGAGGCGCCGTACCGGCTGTTCAACAACAAGTTGAATGTGTTGTCCGGCAACATTACCGTAAATGCCGGAGTCAGCGCTCGGATCGACTCGGCCCTGGAAGCCGAGACGGCCAATCAGAGTTTGCGCAAACGGGGTCCCGGCACGCTTCTGGTCGGCGGCAACGCCGGCCAAACGGTCGTCCTGGAAGGTACGCTGGGCGGTACGGGCACCTTGGCTCACTTGACCGTACGGGACAGCGGCACGGTTGGGCCGAGTGGCGCGGATCCGGCAACCGCCGCAGCCGGTACGTTGAGTCGCAGGAGGCTTCATCATGAAGGCAGGCTCCACCCTAGCGATCGAAATCGGCGGCCCGGCCACTGGCAAGTTCGACCGCCTGAACGTCAGCGGCAGCTCCGACTTGAGCGGCCGGCTTCGGGTGGACCTGGTCGATCTGGGCGACGGCACCTACCAGCCGCGGGCGGGCGATGTGATTCCTTTCTTATCGTCCCGGGATGGAATAGATGGAACATTCGACCTGCTCGACTTGCCGGTCCTCGGCAGCCATTTGGAGTGGCTGCTCAGCCCGGGCGTGGTGACCGTCTCGCTGCTAGTCAACAGTACACTAGAAGCTGATTTCAACAACGATGGGCGTGTGGACGATGCCGATCGGAATCTTTGGCAAGCCGGTTTTGGCAACACTGCCGGCGCGGGCCGCACGGCCGGCGACGCCGACGCCGATGGCGACAGCGACGGCGCCGACCTGCTTGTCTGGCAGCGGCAATTCGGCCTCACCGCGGGGCCGCCAGCCGCTTCGATAGGCGTGCCCGAACCGGACAGCCTGGTGTTGCTGATGCTGCTGGGGTGTGTTGGGCTGGCCTCTGGCAGAAAATCCCGAGGCAGTCAGGTAGCACCCACAGCTAGACGATTCCGCCGCTTCGCGGCTATCTGGGTATTACTCAACGTCGGGGTGATGCGTGGATGTTCTCGCTCCTCTCAAGGCATCGGAACCAATAACAAAGATTGCCCCGAACACTATTTGGGATCCCCCCCCCAATGAACGGCGATAGTTACTGTAAGTGAAAAAAGAAACACGAAATACACGAAAGATCTGTGGTGTATGCACGCAATGCAAGTCCGAATGGCTCGCTGATAAATTTGTAACACCTCACTCGAATCCAGGAAAATGCCTCAATTCCCGCAGTTGGGCGGCTATATGATTCTGCCATAACATCATTCTGCCATTCATTTTTCATAGGGTAATGGGGCTCTGTCTGGAGCGAAGATGGCAGAATCATGGAAGGCAGAATAATGAAAAAAGTTCCGATTCAGCGGAATTCGAGAAATTGGAAAACCTGGTAAAAGGTGTGGAAATGGCAGCGAATGGGAAGATGTTCCATGCTTTACCTCAATTTTCAGCGTCGCCATGCTTACCGCTGCCTAAGATGTTGTGAATTCGAGTGAAATGTTACAAATGTTTTAGTTTAAGTAGTTACTAGAGTGCCAGATGCTCAGGCATAACAAAACAACTGGTCTGCGGCTGTGGATAGGCGAAAAATGGCACCCGGCAAGGCGGCCTTTCTTGTCACCTTCCACTCACGGGAGGTCAGGGTGCCAATGCCGCCAGGGCTTGGACCGTTTGATCGATTTCTTCCTGCGTGGTGGACCAGCCAAGACTTAACCGCAAGGTCCCACCGCCGGCCAGGGTGCCCAGTGCCTGGTGCATCCTCGGGGCACAGTGCAAACCCGCACGAGCTTGGATACCGTGCGAAGCTTCTAACAGGATAGCCAGTTCCTGGGGATCGTAATCCCTGAGTGTCAGACTTACCACGCTCGTTCGATGAGCGGGTGCTGACTCTTCGATGCCACCCTGGATGTCTCCCTCGACATGCGACTGCTGGCTAGCCATGGGCTGTTCGGGCCGCGGGCCGTAAACTTTCAGATCCGCCCTGCCAGCAGCGGCCAGATCCTCCAAACGGTTGAGCAACTGCCCGGTTTGGCACTCCAGTTGGGCGTGAATTTTTTCGACGGTCCGGGCCTTCAAAAAATCGCAAGCAGCCGCCAGTCCTGCCAGACCAGGCAGGTTGTGGCTACCCGATTCATATTTATCCGGCAGTTGGTCGGGCTGGCGCTCATCACTGCTGTGCGTGCCAGTACCCCCCATCCGTAACGGGCGGAGCACCTGCTGCACACCAGGTCGCAGGTAGAGCACTCCTGTTCCCAGCGGCCCTAACAGACCTTTATGCACCGGGGCGGCCAGCAGATCGATCCCCAATCGGCCAACATCGATGGGCACGTGACCGGCCGTCTGGGCGGCATCCACCAGCAGCAAGGCATCGTGTCCGCGCAGCAGTTGAGCAATCAAACCGATCGGCTGGATCGCTCCGATGACATTGGAGCCATGCTGGACGACCACCAGACGCGTCTCGCCACGCAGGGCCTGACGAATATCGTCGGCGGACAATCTTCCCTGCTCGTCGCATGGCACGTAGTGGACCGACACTTCGAAGTTGTCCTGCAAATCCCGCAGGGGCCGCAATACCGAGTTATGCTCGCAGACGCTGGTCACCACATGATCCCCAGGCCGCACAATGCCCCGAATGGCCAGATTCAGCGAATCGGTGCCACTGGCAGTAAAGACGACCTGGCACGCTCGTTGGGCCCCAATCAACTCGGCAACCCCTTGCCTGGCTCGCTCCACCACCTGATTGGACTGCAGGGCTTCGCGATAGCCACTTCGACCGTGGGGGGCGCCTACCTCGCGTTGGTAATGCTCAACCGCCCGGTAAACCGCCTCGGGCTTTGGCCAACTGGTGGCCGCATGATCCAGGTAGACGCGTCGGGGTGGGGGCATCGAAAAAATCAACCACCAATCTCATACATGGCCCTTTCGGGCTTGATAAATTGTTCGCTGCCGATGCCGTGGCCCGGCTCCTTGGCTGCCACGCAATCCTGGAAGAGTTGCTGCAACTCAGTCTGCGTGGCACCGGACCGCAGCAGCGCTCGGGCATCCCACTCGGCAGTTGAAAAGAGACAGTTTCGCAACTGGCCCTCCGCCGTAATCCTGAGCCGATTGCACGACTCGCAAAACGGTTGGCTGACGGGGTTGATAAACCCGATCCGCCCCATTCCCGCCGTCGGCGAATCCGCGCCTTTTTCCCGGCGGGTCGCAGCCTTGAAGCCCGGCTCTTGGAACGCGGGATCGTCGGCAAATCGATAGTCGACTGCCGGTTGGCTTGGATCGTCGCGGGGCACGGCCACGAGGGTGCCAAAATTGGCTTCCAGGACCGCACGGATTTCAGCGCCCGTGAGTACATCGCCATCTTTCCACTGGCCGGTCGAATTGAGCGGCATGAATTCAATGAAACGAAGCTCGAGGTTTTGCTCCCGGGCGAAATGTCCCAAAGGAATAATTTGATTTTCTGTCACTCCACGGACGGCAACCGTGTTGATTCGAATACGGGCAAAGCCGGCCTGACGCGCCGTAAAAATTCCGTGCAACACTCGCTCCAGCCCCGGCCGACGAGTAATTCGCTCAAAGGTCTCTGAATCGAGTGTATCGAGACTGATGTTGAGCCGTGCCAAGCCCGCGGCTTTGAGTTGCATTGCCTGTTCGGACAACAACAACCCATTGGTCGTCAGGGCAACCTCTTCGATGCCTGGAACCGCGACAACTTTTCGGATGAGGGTCGCCAGTCCGGTACGCACCAATGGTTCGCCCCCGGTAATCCTCACCTTGGTAATTCCTAATGAAGCGGCCACCTGGACCATGCGCGCAAGCTCCTCAAATGTGAGTAATTGCTTACGCGGTTGGAAGACAATATGCTCGGATGGCATACAGTAAAAGCAGCGGATGTTGCACCGATCGGTCACGCTCAATCGCAGGGCGGTGTGCACACGACCAAACCGGTCGACTAGATCCATTGGGGCTACGGGGTCCATGGGGGCTACGGGGTCCATGTTGGCTACGGGGTCCATGGGGGCTACGGGGGTCATCGGGGCTACGGAGACTACGGGACCTACGGGGGATTCAGGGCGTACCGACCGACCGCGTGGTTGGGGGACTGCGAGTTTCTGGAATTCGTTCTTCATGCTTATTCTTAATCAGGATGAACCAAGGCTGACTGGCCATCCGCCCAGCATTCTTTTTTCCATATGGGCACGTGTTCCTTCAGGGTATCAATGAGCCACTGCCCCGCGTTCAGGGCAGCACGCCGATGAGCGCTACTGACGACAATGGCCACGCTAACTTCGGCCAGTGGCACGGCGCCCAAGCGATGGACGATGAGACACTCCACCAGGGACCAGCGGCGTCGAGCCTCGGTGACCAGTCTGGCTATCTCCAACTCTGCCATCTCGCGATAAGCGTCGTAATGGAGCTCCACCGTTTCCCGCCTGGTCCCATTTTCCAACGACTCGTTTTCTACACGATCAACCTCGGCCCCGTCTGCCAACGCGATCCCCTGCACCCATTCGGCCGCATCGTCCAACACAGACTCGCGCGACTCGGTAAATTGACGTGTGATACCCAAAAACACCACCACCGCACCCGCCGCGGGCGAGCAGGCCTGGTCAATCAACCTGGTGGTATCGATGGGATGGTCGGTCAAATGGAGCATGGAGAGTAAAAAAAATATTTGGTGAATTCCAGTGAAGTCTTACAAAAATTCCATACCTGCTCCATTTTCCGCATTCCATTTTCCGCATTTCGCATTCCTAATGTCACCCGCCACTCACGGGAGGAATGCAGGCAATTTCACTTTTTTCTCCAAGCGGGGTATCCTCGGACACATACTGTGCATCCAAGGCAAACAGGGACTGGAGCAATATCGGTTGCAGGGGAGGATACCGTTCGGCCAGTTTTGCCCGCAGATCCTTCACGCTGGCTCGGCCCTTGATTTCCAATGTCACTTCGTTATGTCCCACCGCATCTCGAGCCGCAGCGAACAATTTGACGGTCAGCTTCATGATACCACCAGCTCCTCGTTAGGCCTATTGAGTAGTTGGCGAAATTCCAGCTTCAATCCATAAGCAAGGGCAAGAAGTTTGATGGGGTGGAGGGTCGGTTTGGTTGTGCCCTGCTCCATTTGTATTTTACAAGTGCTGCACTCGGTCACTCCCACATGGAATTGGCCTGCACGTATCGCTGTTAGTAAAGGCAAGCCAGCGCGCAGACTATTGCGATAATTTTTACGTTGTAGTCCATAAATGCCGGCAATGCCACTACAACCTTTTTCCAATCGCTCCAACTGCAGGCCGGGGATCAAGCCCAATAAGTTTTCGGTGGGCGTGCCCACATCGAGCGCCTTGACATGGCACGGAACGTGGTAGCCAACCGACAGGGGCAATGGGGCAAAATCAAGTTGTAATTTTCCCTGCTGATGCCAATGCCACAAGTAATGGCAGGCATCCATGGTATGATCCGCTACTAGGCAGGCATCTGGATCGTCGGCCAGAAGCATGGGATACTCGTGCGTCAAGGCCAGCGCGGCAGAAGGTTCGGTGCAGAGAACCGTATAGCCTTGGCGTACCGATTCCGACAGTAAGGCCACATTTTGTTCCGCGATCCGGCGGGCAGGTTCCAGCATCCCCTGAGTGATCATGGGCAAGGCCGCGTAGCGCTGCGTATTGGGAACGTAGACCGAAATTCGGTTGTGCTCCAGAACGGCAACCATTGCTTCGGCCAGCTGCGTATCGCAGTAGTTGGCATAGGTATCGACAAAATAAAGAACTTTTTCAGTTGCACAGTTACCAGGTGAAGAACCACTGAGCGAAGAAACCCCAATCGATGGTGCCCTGAACGATGGTAATGGAGCCGTCCGATGAAGTCGTCTTTGGGTGGCGATCCGCAAGAATGGTTGTCTGGCGAATCGCGGCAATTTACGGCCTTGGGCAATGCCGAGTACCTTTTCAATCAACCAACGCGCAAAACGATTGGCAACCGCCCAGTTGGTCAGTCGAGACATCCGCGAGGCGGTCGCGCAAAGCGAATCAACTCGCGTCATCACCCAATCGTGTAGCCCTTGCCCATTGGTTTCCAGGTAGGCTGCCTTGGCTTCCACCATTAATTTAGGGATATCCACATTGGCGGGGCACTCCAGTCGACACATGTGGCAATGGACACACAGATCGGCAATCTTCCTGAAGGATTCTTCATGGATCGCGCCAAATGGAAGCGAACCGGCCAGCAGGCCGCGAACCAAATTGGCCTTGGCTCGAGGGGAAGCTTCCTCCCGAGGAGCAAAACGAAAGATGGGACACATCCGAGTGTCGGGATCCTGAGATCGGCAAGTAGCACAGCCATTGCAAGACCGGGCTACATAGGCCATCTCGTCAGGCTGCCAATCCAACTGTAGGGCAACCAATTCCGAGGAATCACTGCCCTTGTGCGTTAGGCGGTTGCTGGCATCGTCTCTGATTTCCTTCCGAAAGTCGGCTGCTTGGAATTCATCCTGCGAATGTCCCTGGCGGGAATCCTGGCCAGGATCGTGCCCGCCATGCCTTTGATAGCCCAGCTTGCGTAGATTGTCGGTCAGTCGGGTTTTGGTAGTGGGAACCACCTTGCCCGGGTTCAACAGATTGCCCGGATCAAACAATTCCTTCACTTCGCAAAAGGCTTCGGTTAGTGTCCCATATTGCCCGGCCAAGTAGGGTGTACGGCTCATTCCGTCGCCATGTTCACCACTGATGGTCCCTCCTAATTCCCAGGCCCGGGAATAGATCTCCGCGGCAAGAGCCTCCATCTTACGGACATCCTCCGGATTGGCCAAATCAAGAAATGGCCGCACGTGCAATTGCCCGTGCAGTGCATGGCCGAAAACGGAGGCAATAATATGCTGATGCTTTAATATCGATTGCACTTGTTGGATAAATTCAGGCAGCGCCATGGGCGGTATGGCAACATCTTCAACAAAAGGAACCGGTCGTGAAGAGCCTCGCAACCGATACAATAGCGGCACGTAGTGCCGGGCCAGTTGCCATAGCAAGTCATGGTCCAAGGAATCCGCGGCAACGTAGCAACTCGAGGCTAACCGAGACTTGCCAAGTAACCGCCGACAAACACGATCCAACTGTTCCTGGAGAGAATCGGCCGTATCGGCATGGTATTCCACCAGCAAAACAGCTTCGGCGGCTTGGGGAATAAGTAGTTCGTAACGAGGATCGCTTTCACGTGCCAAGCTCAAGTGACGGCGGTCCATCAAATCGCAAGCCACCAGCCCCAACGACGCCAGCTCGACAGCGCCGTGGGCCGCCTTGTCTAGCGAATCAAAAAAAAACAGCGCGCTGCCTGCCTGAAAAGCCGTGGGTTCGGTGCTGAGAGTCATCTCGGTTACGATGGCCAGGGTCCCTTCACTACCTGCCACCAACTTACCCAGATCGATCTGGTCCCCGCACTGCAGGTCGAATAAATGATACCCACTGCAGTTGACGAAACTGCGCGGTTGGTGGTCGCGCAGGGACACGGCGTGACGCTGGAGAATGTCCTCCAAACCGGCCGAGAGACGCGCGACGGTGGCGGGGAAAGGAGCTCCCTCGCTAGCCTGTTGTTGCGTATTGGAAACACCCGTGCCTTGCGCCGCCGAGTGTCTGGGCGGCCGGGGTGCGGCCGACGAATCGATGCCAACGGGACGATCCAGCCGCACAACCTCTCCACTGGCTAACACAACCTGCAAAGACAGCAGATGATCCCGAGCCGACCCATAGCGCGGCCAGCGGCTACCGGCCGCGTCCAATGCCACAACACTCCCCATGGTTGTCACATGGCCCATCGCCGGATCGGGTCCAAAAACCCGATCCTGTTTGGCCAGATGGGCGTTTAGTCGGTTCAGGACCACGCCCGCTTGCACGCGTACGCAGTTTTCGTCGGTAGCGAGGATTCGGCGAAAATAGCGTGAAAAGTCGACAATCAAGCCCCTGCCAAGCGATTCGCCCGCCAACCCCGATCCGCCCCCTCGAGGATGGAGCGAGATACCGTGCTCCGCGGCGTAGTGAACCGTTGCGACCACATCGTCCAAGCTGCGTGGCCGAACCACTCCCAAGGGACGCAATTCGTAGATGCTGGCGTCACTGGCATAGAGTTGCACGGTAAGATCATCGCACAGGACATCGCCAGCAATTTGTCCACGCAGGTCTTCTTCAACGTGTTTCTGATCGACATCCATCGTGAGTTTGCCTGCAAAGAACTCGCGCCTCGCGGCCCTTGTTCAACCGCCAGCAGCCCCCTGCCTACTGATTTCTGCCTCCTGCCCATGACTCGCATCTGCACTCCCGTGCTCCATGCGGGCTGCCAGCTGCCGGTATTTTTCGTGAGTTTCCAAATCGAAAGGACCGTGTGCATCCATTTCCTCGACACCACGATACAAAGCATTGCACCGGTAACACATCAATGCTTCACCCACGACCGCATAAAGGAGCAAGTCGGCCAGGGCCGAGGCGAGCAAGATGGCAAAGGTCCAATAGAGGTGCATGTAGTACCAGGCAATCGAACTGCCCACGATGCCCACGCCGACCATAGCCACGCCGAAACGCTGTGGAAAGTCTTTTCGGATGTATAAGTCGACACTTGGGCAAACCAGGCATTTACTGATATGTTGGCCCGTGACGGTGCCCTCGGCAACGGCGATCCGTCCTTGACAGCGGGGACAAACCAGCACTTGGGTCGATTCATCGAACCGGCAGCCGGCAATCTCATGGCAAGCAGGGCAATGGTATTGGACTTGCATAAATAATAGTCCGTGACTGTTTGAGTTCGCTTAAGGTGAACGCTAAGCAAGTGATTAAGCTAGCAAATTGCCAGGGTCGGCTTCATCGCCCATTCTTGGAACCACGTTATTTATTATAGCGGGAAAGGCATTCCGCTAGACAGTAGCAGAGACGTGGTTTCGCCAACAAAGGTGCCAATTACCGCAACGTAGAGAATTCCTGTCGCACTTTGTGTGTTGGGGATCTTGATTGTCTGCCAGGCCATCCAGGTCAGAACACTGACCCCCACGAGCCCAAATAGCCAACGGATCAGCAGGAAGAGTATCCACTGGGTAGTCATTTGCTGGCCAAGATCAATATTGCCCCACAAACCCACGGCCGAAATGGCCCCTTGCAAGGCTACCGCCACAGCCATTGCCAGGATCAGTTTCTTCAAAGGAGCCAGTTCCATCGTGGGTGAATTGAGATACCAGTGCCCCAGGAGCATCGCGGCCATCGTGATACCTAACAACAGGCCCGAGCTTAGCGTGTCAAGCCCACGGAGCATTCGGCCAAGCGTGTTGCGGGCCCCCAAGCCCCCAAATTCAGTGGCCCCGAATCCAGTAGTCCTGGAACCGGCAAAGTAACTGGAGACAGGAGCGGTCGTGTTGCGAGGAAGTTCGGCTCCCTCGCCTCTGGCGATGTCCCCGTGATTGTCCGTCGCCAGCGGCAACATGCCCGCGGGAGAGGGAGCCGCCACCGATGGCTCCGCAAAGGGAATCCCAGGATAAGATGCCCCAGCTAAAGAAATCCCAGGTAAAGAGAACCCAGGTAAAGAGAACCAAGCCGCCAGCAGTGCCAGGCCGGCGACCAGCATCAGGCACCCAAGCCCATACCTCGGTTTCTCATACAACCAGAAGATGGACCCCACATAGCTTGCCACCAGCGCCAGCACAGCGGGCCAAAAAGCGGCGGCCGCCACGGATCGGCTCACCAAAGCGGCCAGTAGAGTTAAGCCCATCGTGACATAAAGATGATTTCGAAAGTAGCCGCTGGTCACCTGGCGGGCAGATGTCAACGCCATTCCCGTCGCCAACCCAAAAGACAGACGGAGTAAGAACTGCAACAACAGGATCATGGGGCCGTTCGTGGGCAGGAGACTGGGGGCACTAAGGGTTGGCTCAGAAATAAATTGGAGGTTTTGGCGCGGCGAGGACAAGGCTGCTTAGGAAGGCGAAGCCGACCCTGCTGCGTAGTGTGCCCGTATTGCTTATACGTCGATGCAGCCTGACACCCGCAGCCGTAGCCGCAGGTGCGCCAAAATAA
>Ga0114931_10004808_pt1 | contig 16786 bp, 15 predicted proteins | sample 2SBtaG_FD_89579 | JGI IMG/M metagenome (GOLD analysis project Ga0114931, IMG submission 89579) | Deep subsurface microbial communities from Kolumbo volcano to uncover new lineages of life (NeLLi) - 2SBTROV14_V59a metaG | ecosystem: Environmental > Aquatic > Marine > Volcanic | place: Kolumbo...
ACGGTAAGGCGGTTAGAAACAGCTCTAAACTTCAGGAGTTGGTTGCCATCCATCGCCCGGGAGACAAGGTTGAGGTAACCTATATTCGTAATGGTAAAGAAAAAACAATTGAAGCTACCTTACATAATACCGGAGGTACAACAGCTATCGTAAAGAGGGAATCTGAGGCCACCATAGAAGGTTCGGTGTTTGAAGAAATATCACCGGAAGAACAAGCCAGACTGAAAATAGACGGAGGCGTTAAACTCACTGACCGAGGAAATGGCAAGTGGCAAGATTCAGGCATTGAAGAAGGATTTATCATAACGAATGTTGATAAACAAAAAATAAATAATATCAATGATTTAAAACGTGCTATGGCACATAAATCTGGTGAGCGAGTTATCTTTTTAGGGGTATTCCCTGATGGTACTAAATCTTATTATTCTGTTGATTGGTAATCGCTAAAAACATAAATAAAAAAGGGGAGCCAAAAGGTTCCCTTTTTTATTTATATCATGTTGATTTATCCAATATCTGCTTAGCTTTGCGAACAAAAAAATCAATATCATGACAGATCAATTTGGTATTCAGGAAGCACTTGACATTTTAGGTGTAAAAGAACATAATGCCGGGGTGTCCACCGGTTCACATTGGTTAAATAATGGTACCGAACAACTGGTATCAGTGTCACCGGCCGATGGTGAAATAATTGGGAGTGTAGCAGTGGCCACGGCCGAAGAGTATGAGCAAGTTGTTGTGAAAGCTGAGGCAGCTTTTAAGGAATGGCGCCAGGTGCCGGCTCCTAAGCGTGGTGAAGTTGTAAGGCAAATTGGTGAGGCCTTGCGGAAAAATAAAGAACCATTGGGTAAGCTAGTATCTTATGAAATGGGCAAATCATATCAGGAAGGCCTGGGAGAAGTTCAGGAGATGATCGATATATGTGATTTTGCTGTTGGTTTGTCTCGTCAACTCTATGGGTTAACCATGCAATCTGAACGACCAACCACAGAATGTATGAGCAGTACCATCCACTGGGTATAGTGGGCATAATTTCCTCTTTTAACTTCCCAGTTGCCGTTTGGTCATGGAATAGTATGATTGCCTGGGTATGTGGTGATGTTACACTCTGGAAACCATCTGAAAAAGTACCCCTTTGTAGTGTTGCTTGTCAAAATATTATTACCAAAGTTTTTGCCCAAAACAATGTGCCGGAGGGCGTATCCTCTTTGATTAATGGCGACCGCAATGTTGGTGAACTGATGACTAACGATAGAAGGGTGCCATTGGTATCAGCAACAGGTTCTATCAGAATGGGTAAAGCAGTAGGCAAAGCCCTTGGTGCTCGTCTTGGTCGTGCCCTACTTGAATTAGGAGGCAATAATGCCATCATTGTTACAGAAAATGCCGACCTCGACATCACCCTTGTTGGAGCCCTGTTTGGTGCCGTAGGCACCTGCGGACAAAGATGCACTACTACGCGCAGGCTGATTATTCATGAATCGGTATTTGACGAAGCTAAAGCTAAATTACAGAAAGCCTACAAGCAACTGAAAATTGGCAATCCATTAAATGAGGCCAATCATGTAGGTCCGCTGATCGACCATGCGGCAGTAACGTTATATGAAAATGCCTTAAAAGCAGGCCTAGAACAAGGTGGTAAAGTAGTGGTAGAAGGTGGCGTATTGAGTGGTGAAGGATATGAATCGGGCTGCTATGTAAAACCAGCCATCTTGGAAGTTGAAAACCATTTCGATATTGTTCAAACTGAAACCTTTGCCCCTATTTTATATTTGATTAAATATAAAACCATTGAGGAAGCCATTAGCTACCAAAATGGTGTTGTTCAGGGTCTTTCGTCAGCCATTATGACTAATAATATGCGTGAAATGGAGTTATTCTTATCGGCTGCCGGCTCAGATTGTGGTATAGCTAATGTAAATATTGGCACATCCGGTGCAGAGATTGGAGGTGCCTTTGGTGGTGAAAAAGAGACGGGTGGTGGCAGAGAATCAGGATCGGATGCCTGGAAAGTATATATGAGACGCCAAACCAACACTATTAACTATGGTGAAGACCTGCCACTGGCTCAAGGCATAAAATTTGAGTTATAATTTATAGGTTATCATTATATAAAGAGATATTGCCCTTAATCGTTAATTTTATAAGGAAAATTTAGATTTTATCTATATTCCGCAATTAGTCGGTACAATATTTCAAATGTTTATTGTTATTATTCTCATTTACCCCTAAATTGGGAACTCTAAATACAAACCTATGGCGAATGCTAAGTACTATGCAGTAATGCTTATTGATGATAATGAGATTGACAATCTTATTAATCAGAAAATGATTGAAGCATCAGGTATAACAGAACATATCTATACCCACACCGGAGCTCGCAGTGCTATTGAGTTTCTAAAAAACATGGAAAAACTACGCGATACAGGTAAAAATGTCTTGCCGGAGATGATTTTCCTTGACATTGATATGCCACTTATGGATGGGTTTCAATTCTTAGATGAGTTTGAGAAGCTCGAAGATGATACCAAAGCACACTGTAGTGTAGTAATGCTTACTTCATCCATTAGTCCGGCCGATGTTAATAAGTCTAAAAAATATGAGTATGTGAAAAAATATATCAATAAACCACTTACTCAGGAGAACTTAGAAAAATTAAAGCCTAATTAACAGTTTTTAGTAAAGCCTTACGATCAATTTTTATCAGCAAAGTTGGTTGAAATTTTATTGGTTGAAACGCATACAATAAATCAAGTTGGTGATTTAGTTTAGCAACCTTATCACGCTTACGATCACTATTTAAAATAGCCAACATCTTGACAAAGATGGCCAAATGAGGCACTTTTTCGGCACCAATAATACGCAATATCCTTTGGGCTGAAGTTAACGATTGACTAGAGAGCCTTTCATCTTTTTGTACATATTTTATGTAAGTAATAAGACATTTAACTTCCAGTTGAAGAATATTATTTTCTTTAAAACTAACCTCATTATTTAATTCAAAAAGCCATTTTGAAGCACGCGCATAATCCTTGGCATCATAACAAGTTAAGGCCCGAAATACATAATATATCACTTTAGCGGGAGTGCTACAGTGTTTAATTTTAAAATTACTGAACAGGTTTAGATCAGGATGAGGGTCGTCATCAATTAATCCGGCCAGTTTAAGCATAAGCTTGCCAACCAATACCTGAGCTGGGAAACTGTAATTTTCGTAATGAATCAATAAAGAGGGAATTTTATTATTGATTTCATTTAGGATAAGCCTTGCTTTAGTATAAATCTCATGTTTTAGATAATATTCAAACTTAATATATTCGAATAATAGCTTTAGGTGAGCATAAATTCCATCTTTAGGATACATGGCAAAGGTTTCTTCTACTTCTGCCATAATATCTTCCACTGGTTTAAGTTTATACCTATCGAATGCACTCTCATCAACAAATAAGCAGTGAAATATTTGTAATGCAGCAAAATAAACAAACATTCTATGTGATTGGTATAAAGCACAAACATTACTCATTTCCTCATATAAAACCGTTAACTCCAGTTTTTTTGAAGCATCGCCCATAGTATAATATAAACCATATTCCCTAAAATATTTTGCCAGGATATCTTCCGCTTTATCCAGTGCCAAACTATAGGCCACATGGCGGTTATATAATTGTGAATAATGGAAATAGTCGGCAGAATTTAAATGAAGTTTTTTTAAGTGTTTATAAACGATGGTAAGCTCATTTGACAGGTCAAAGCGTATTAATTCCTGCTCCAATTTTTTGAGTGTAGTTAGCGCTATGGTTGGCTGCTCAGTAAAAATAATATCCTCAATATTAAGTAGTTTGCTAAGCACATCAGCTTTTGGGCTGTCGGCTTGAGCAATCAGGTAGTTTTGTACCTTACTTCGCAACCGAGACCGCAATGTAGAATAAGCATTGGCGCTTAACTCTAAGGTAGTTTGTATCTCATTATCGTCAACATTATCCACCAGTTTAGCAAATAATACAGCAATTTTATCGACCGGTCGATAGAACGACCTGGTAATCCCTTTTACATCTTTGGCTGATAAAGCCTGCACTATGATTCTTATGTTTTCCACAATAGCGTTATAAAGCTCGTTCTAATATTGTAATCATACAATACCATCTCCTACCAATTTGATTAATAGTTACTTTTTTGCCTGGTAAATACTCACTAAATATACTCCTGAAAAAATTAACAAAGAATAAAACACCTCGGTGAAAGTAAGGGCATCTCCTCTAAAACTAATGGCTATGAACGTTGAAAATACCGGTTGCAGATAAATATAATAACCTACCACCGATGGGTTTACAAATTGTAAAGCCCAGGTATTTAATAAGTAGGCAATAAATGTAGTACCAACTATAATATATACCAGGGATAACCAGGCCTCAACTGGTAAGCCGGTCCATTGAACAGTTAATAATTCATGAAAACCAAAGGGTGTAACCATAAAAATAGCAAAGAAAAACACCCATTTTATAATGGTCATGGCTTTATACCTATACATTAATGGCTTCACTAAAACCAAGTAGATACTAAAGGATACTGCGTTAATAAGGATAAACAAATTGCCCAGAAATGTTTTGTTGGATATTTGGAAGCCCTCTATACCAATGAGTAATACTGCTCCGGTCGCGCCCAAGGCAATACCGATTATTTTATTGAGTGTTACCCGCTCCTTGAGTACAACATAAGAAACAATTAATACGGTTATTGGTGTGGATGTCATAATTACCGAGGCACTAATGGGAGTAGTCATACTCAAGCCTTTAAAAAACATAAGCTGATTGATGGCCACACCAAAAACTGCCAGGCCGGCAAGTTTCAGGTAATCGCGTTTATATTTTATTTTTTCGGGCCCGTAAAATAAATCAAGCAACCAGAAGAGGGCTGCCCCAATCACTACCCTAATAAAAATAACTCCAAAAGGACCGATATAAGCAGGCATCAATACTTTAGCGATGCTGTAATTGGCACCATACAACAAGCCAACAGTTAATAAGGCGGAATGTATTTTAAACTTGGATGGCATAAGAATTCTCGCGAAATTACGACTTTAGCAGAATTAAAGATTAACTGGACAATATTGCTGGATTCTAAAACACCTTTAGCCGAACGATTAAGACCTGCAGATATTAATGATCTGGTGGGTCAGGAGCATCTTTTGGGGGAAGAAGGTGTACTGAGAAAAGTAATCACCGGGGGCAAGATTCCTTCGATGATTTTATGGGGACCACCGGGTGTAGGCAAAACCACCATAGCCAATATCATTGCTAATGAAGTGAAGTCTCCATTTTTCACGCTTAGCGCAGTATCTGCTGGGGTAAAAGATGTTCGTGAAGTAATCGCCAAGGCTACCAGGCTGGCAAGAGCCATCTTATTTATCGATGAGATCCACCGGTTTAACAAATCGCAGCAAGATGCATTGCTGGGTGCGGTTGAGAAAGGCACCATCACCCTTATAGGCGCTACAACCGAAAATCCATCTTTCGAAGTAAATTCCGCCCTGTTATCCAGGTGCCAGGTATATACGCTCAAACCATTAGATGATTCTCATTTAGAAACCTTGTTACAAAAAGCTTTGACAACTGATTTTGAGCTTCAGCAAAAAAATATTGCATTTAAGGAAAAAGAAGCCTTATTTAACCTTTCAGGAGGTGATGCCCGCAAATTATATAACTTAATTGAGTTGGTAGCCGATGCCTCCGATGAGAAAAAAATTGAGGTATCTAACGATAAACTTATTGACCTGGCGCAACAACGAATTGCTCTTTACGATAAATCCGGAGAGCAACATTATGATATTATCTCCGCTTTTATAAAATCAATTAGAGGTAGCGATCCGAATGCAGCTTTGTACTATCTGGCAAGAATGATTGAAGGTGGTGAAGATGTGAAATTCATTGCCCGCAGGCTTATTATCCTGGCATCGGAAGATATTGGCAATGCCAACCCCACCGCCCTGGTATTAGCCAATAATTGTTTTCAGGCAGTGAATGTAATTGGTTATCCTGAAGCCCAAATAATTCTCTCGCAAACGGTAACTTATTTGGCATCATCGGCAAAAAGTAATGCCAGTTATATGGCCATAAAAAAGGCCCGGAATAAAGTAACCGAAACGGGCGATTTACCCATTCCCCTAAGTCTGCGCAATGCCCCAACCCGGCTGATGAAAGAAGAAGGTTACGGTAAAGGGTATAAATATGCCCACTCCTATGAAGAGAATTTTGCCAAAATGGAATTTATGCCTGATATTATTGCCAATAGTAAATTTTACGAACCTGGTGATAATCCACGAGAAAATGAAATCAGAAAAAGACTTAAAGCACTATGGCAAGAAAAATATGGTTACTAGTTATCAGCGCTAAGAATAGCCTGGTTGTTCCCTCTCCTGAAAAACTCAGTTATCATACCAATAGCATATGCACTTAGCTGAATGATGGCTGCCAACACAGATAATATTCCAACAGCTAAATTTTTGTTCTTTTTAGTGCTATCAATCAATATTAAGGCATAATAACATACCAATAGTACAACCCCCAGATAAAAGAAAGGTTTGTAGACAAACCACCATAGTATTAAACCAAGCATTCCCAGAAAAAATAGCAAGGGCAATAAGTGGACAATCTTTATTTCTCCCGTATGAAACCTAGACACATTTATTCTTGCCCGGCCAAAAAAATGTAACTGCTTATAAAACTGCCACAGGCTTGTTCTGCGCTTATGATAAACAAATGCACCTTCAATTAGGCCCACCTTAAAGCCTTGCCTAATTATACGAATGCTAAATTCTATATCCTCACCCATTCTGGTTATAATATAGCCACTGGTTTTTTCATATACCTGGCGTGAAATGCCCATATTAAAGCTACGTGGGTGAAAGGTACCGGCATGTTTCTTACTGCCGCGTATACCCCCTGTAGTAAAAACAGAGGTCATCGAATAATTAATGGCTTTTTGCACCTCAGTAAAGGACGCATCAGCTTTATCAGGGCCACCAAAAGCATCTAAATAATGTTGATTTAGATAGTCATCTACAGTTTTCAGATAGGATGGAGGCAGAATACAATCTGAATCGAATACGATAAAGTAATCACCTTTCGCTTTTTCAAAGCCATAGTTCCGGCTAAACCCCTGGCCCGAATTTTCTTTGAAGAAATAATGTATTTCAAGTCTGTCGGCAAATTTATCTATGACATGCTTACAGGTTTTGGAAGAACCGTCTTCGATGATAAGCACTTCGAAATTAATATAAGCTTGCCTGGAGATACTCTCCAATAATTCGCCAATTTCATCCGGACGATTATAAACCGGGACAATGATTGAATAAAACCGCATGCTTATTCATTAACAGAATCAATGACCAAATATTCTTGCTTGCCGGCATTCTGCCTGGCCAGTAATTCAGCAACAAAACCTGTTAAAAATAACTGCACCCCAATAATAATCGCAACTAACGCCAGGAAAAACAGTGGTTGTTCAACAACTTCGCGCTTAACGGGTATCTTCGAGAAATAAACAGCATCAACTTTTTGCCAGATTATCCATAGTGCGGAGGCAAAACCAAACAAGAATGAAAGTACCCCGAAGGTGCCAAAAAAATGCATTGGCCTCTTCCTGAATTTAGAAACAAAGGTGATGGTGAGTAAATCAAGAAAACCAAATATAAATCGTTCCAGGCCAAACTTGGTTTTACCGTATTTTCTTTTTTGATGGGCTACTATCTGTTCACCTATTTTATTAAAGCCCTGCCACTTGGCCAACACCGGGATATACCGGTGCATTTCACCGTAAATAGTGATATTCTTTATTACCTCACTACGGTAAGCCTTTAGCCCACAATTAAAATCATGCAGTTTAATCCCCGACATGATTCGGGTAACCATATTAAAAAATCTTGACGGAATGGTTTTAGAGATAGGGTCATGGCGCTTCTTTTTCCACCCCGAGACCAGATCATAGCCTTCTTCTTTTATCTTTTTATAGAGCCCAGGAATTTCTTCCGGGCTATCCTGCAAATCGGCATCCATGGTAATTACTACCTCTCCCCCAGCCATTTTAAAACCTACATCAAGGGCAGCCGACTTTCCGTAGTTTCGGTTAAACTTTTTACCCTTTACCTGAGGGTTACCTTGGGCCAGATTACTTATAACTTGCCAGGAAGAATCATTACTGCCATCATCTACAAGAATAATTTCATAGCTAAAGCCGTGAGTGTCATTCACACGGCTTATCCAACTAACAAGTTCTTCTAAGGATTCTTCCTCATTATAAAGAGGTACAATAACCGAAATGTCTGTCATTCTTAGCTTAAACGCTTAATTCGGGGTTATTATGTTTAGTTATGGCAGATACAATTAAAGAAACAATGAATCCCATAAAAACAGCACCGAGAATACCTACAAAAAATGCTAATTCAGGATTCTGAAACTTAGACATCATACTAGAAGCAGCATCAATTTGCTCGTCTGTCATTCCTTTTGCAGTCCAAATCTCCACCATCTTATCCATCATTTGTTCATAGAAATCAGGGACAATGAACTTTGTATAGATATAATTAAATACACCTGCAACGAGTGATGACACCAGTGCCACCAATGTTCCTATCCCAAGCCCCTGGCTATAGCTCATGAAGCCATCGCCCTCTTTCTTAAACTCGTTATGCGCTAAAAATAAAATAATAATAAATGGCACATACCCAAGTAAGCTTACCCCTGTGCTCCCTAGCAAATCCGCCATAATTATAATCATAAAATAGGCGATAGAAATTACGCCCGAAATAGCTCCCCATTTAAGTGATACCTGCTTAATAGTAACTTTTTCTATTTCTTCAAACTGGTCATTTTCCATGATTTTTTTAGTTAGGTTATACTTTTTCTTCTCATTATTACAGATAATATAATTGTTAAAAATAAGCCAATTGGTGTACTTTTCAAAAGATAGTCAACCGCAAGGTGGATTGGTTTGGTATCAGGTAACGAAGTTAAGGTATCAATATATGTCTGTTTACCAATATTTTCAATGAACAATGCTTTGTTAGCTTCGAGTTGCCCAATGGCTATTCTAATGTACTCACTTAGAAAATGAGTTGATTCAATAGCGCTGAACACATATATAAAAAGTGATACTACCGAGGCCATTAATATATAGGCAATCATGCCCATGGTCATACCTTGCCAAAAATGCATCATGCCTCCACTATACTGGTCTTTATAAACCTTCAGGCTCATAAAAATCAATAAGGCATAGAGTGGCAATCTGGCATCTAGTATTGGATTCAGTAAAAGTGGATGCCGACCCAGGTAAAAAAGTACGATAAGTGCCAAAATATTTAACAGGGCTCCTACAAAGCCAAATTTAAAAGGTACAAGAAATAGTGGGTTCCGCGTTTTAAACATTAAAATATTTGTTCCTGACCATTATTAAACACCGCTTTCACCTTACCCTTAACTTCCTGATTAAACAGAGGCGAATTAACTGCTTTTGATTGATTCGTCTTAGTATCATACACCCATTTCTCAGTCGGGTGAAACAGGGTGAGGTTTGCTGTAGCCCCTTTGGCTATAACAGGGTTTGCTATGCCTAATATATCACGTGGGCCAGTGGTTAGTTTGCTCAAGAACAATTCCAAAGGAATTTCATCCTTTAACCTATTGTATAGGGGTAGCATAACCTGCATATTATTCATACCATCCTCAGCCATGTCGAATTCGAGCTTTTTATTCTCTTCATCTTGCGGTTGATGAGACGAAACAATGGCATCGATAGTGCCATCTTTCAAGCCTTTTATCAAGGCTTTGATATGGTTATTAGTTCGTAGTGGTGGCATCACCTTAAAATTAGCCTCAAAATTAAGGGTGGCATCATCCGAATAAACTAATTGATGCAAAGCTACATCACAGGTAACCTGTAAGCCTTTTTTCTTAGCTTTCCTTACCAGGGAAACCGATTTTGACGATGAAAGATTGGCCAGATGTAGTTTGCCTCCGGTATAGGTTAATATTTGTATGTCCCGGGCAACCGTAATTTCTTCAGCAAGTGCCGGAATACCCTTTAAGCCAAGCAAGGCACTATGTATGCCCTCATTCATCACCCCGTAACGACTTAGCCATTGGTCGCACGGCCTATTAATAATAAGACCATCAAATTTTTGCACATATTGCAAGGTTTTCCTTAGCAGATCTGTATTCCACAGTGGCACCAGGCCATCGGAAAATGCGACTGCCCCGGCAGCCTGCAAATCAAGAATTTCAGTAAAATCTTCCCCTGCCGTATCTTTCGAGATAGCAGCAATGGGCCAGAGTTGTACCAATGATAAAGCGTTGTCGCGCTTTATGTATTCAATGTCATTTTTAGTTTGAATGACAGGCGAAGTATTGGGCAGCACTGCCACATCAGTAAACCCGCCAGCCATGGCTACATCCCTGCCAGAAGTAAGATCTTCCTTATGTTCATAACCGGGGTCACAAAAATTTGCTTGCAAATCCAGCCAGCCGGGGGAAAGGATGGCCCCTTTACCATCAATAACATGATCGGCCTTAGGCCTGGTGTTACCAATAGAAGAGATGACGCCATTCTTAATTAAAACATTAGCTTTCTTCCGGTGATGTGAAGATTGAGGATCGATAATTTTGGCCTCAGTTATGAGTGTTGACATATTTATAATAGTCTTATCAAAAGTACTTCTATCAGCAAAAATAATAAAGCTATCGCAAGAAAGTATCGCCAAAGCTCAATACCCTTAAATTCATTGGTGATTTGGGTAATTATTTCATCGCTATCACTACCTGAGAAAATAGTGTAATCCTTACCAGCAAATACTTTCGCTAATGCTGAAGAATTGGCTATGGCGATATCCGACTCCTCGGTATCCATATTTAAAGCCAGCATTTGATAGGTCGAATCTTTACTTTCTATATTATAATGTCCCGGTGCCATCGTTTGCCCGGGTATGGCTATAATTGCTTTTCTGCCACTAATTCTTTGATCAGGGATTAATTCCAGGTCATCTTTTACCAACTTTAAAATACTTTTGGGCGGCAATTCTTTGATAGGAAGGGTGATTTCTGTTTCACTAAGACGGTGAAATAATGGTGTAATATTTTGTTTGTTGCTAGCAGCTATTCGATACATTATGGGCACAAATAAGGCGTTTACCTGAAAGTTCGAATATTGGTCCGAAAGCGGTGATGCCAGCACATACCTATTCGGGACAACCTCTGACAAAAATGGACGACCATCAATAAATTTTAATAACGCATTTCGATCATTGCCCCAACTCCATACCGACCTGGCTTTGGGCATGGAAATACTAGTTTGTTTTTTCTCTAAGATATGGGCAAAAAACGGACGAGTAAAATCAGGAGTTGCTAAAAGCACTTGAGCTTCTTCTAAATTGGTTTTACTTAATGAAGGTATGAGTATCCTGTAAGCCGGTAGTGATTGCTTTGAAGCGGGGATTATCAATATGCTCTTCCCATTATTATTCAAAGCTTTTAGTCTGCCTGCCAAAGACAAGTCCATATCAGATATTTGATTGAGGATAATAAGATCGGCTTCTGCTAAGTGACGGTAATTTAAATTAGAAATTAACATTTGCTGCCAATTAAACAGAGATTCATTACCAAAAACAGCCGATAAATATTGCCCACTTTCATCCTCGTTTATTTGCACAACATTAACCTTCCCAATCTCCCCTAGGGTAAAGAATAATTCATTATCAAATGATACCGGATAGTCATCAATCACGATTTTACCTTGCTGTTTACTTTGATAATCAAAGCCTATATTAAAATCCAAGCTCGCTTGTCCATCGGCTGGCACATTTACTGAGGTAACAGATAGTTGTCTATCACTCATAAATATTTTTACCGGTATATTGCTTACTTCCGCTTGCGAAAAATTCTTTATTTCTACCACCAAATTTGTTTTGCTTTTATTTAATTCTAAAGGATTGCTTATAAAAGCAGTATCTACCACCATATTTTGATATGATTCAAATAAAACAGGCAGCAGGATCATATGGGTTAGGGTGTCATTTGCCAGTTGATTTTTTAAGAGGGTAGATTTCTGAAAATCGGAGATGAGAACGACCTCTTTAGGGGGAATACTTTCACGCGTATTATGAAAATTAACCAAAATATCTTTCAAAGGACGATATGCCGATGAAAAGGTGATTTTATCAATATATTGATTTGCCTCCTGCTTGCTAAGATATAAATAGGCTGACTTATCTTCATAGCTCTGTTGAATAATAAATTCAGTACCTGAAGGGTACAATTCAATCATTTTATGGGCTAGTTCCTTGGCAAGATCAAGTCCGGACTCGTCCTCAGCCACAGTATTTGACATACTCTTTGAATTATCAATAAATAAGCCCACTTTATTGGCCGTCAGCCCCTGATCGTCATCCGGAGTAAGTATTGGTTGGGCAAAAGCCAATACTATAAACAGGATAAAGAGTATACGTGAAAGTAAAATCAGGATATGCTTTAAGTTGTAGAATGACTTGGTTGATTCTTTAACCTGATGTAATAATTGGGTGTTTGAAAAGTAAACTTTTTTAGTTCTTCGGAAATCAAACAGATGAATAATAATAGGTATGGCGATTGCCACCAGGGCATACAAAAATGTAGGGTGCAAAAAACTCATGCAATAAATAATGTTGTGATCACTAAAATACGCTAAAATAAAGCGAACAGTTACTATAAAATAAAGTTCATCTTGCTATTTTCACTAAATTCCAAATTTCACTAGCAGATTAAAAACCGGGATTGAGTTTGCTTGTTTTTTGATGGTGGGCATGGACAAAATCACGGGAATCATGCCAAGCTAACACCAATAGAATGGCGAAAAAAGGCATTAATGGTACCTTATATCGAAATAACGTACCAAAATTATAGGTTGAAATACCTACCGCAAAAGCAAAAGTGAAAGAAAACACCAAGGAAAACCATGCTGCGGGGCTTCTTAAGATATTAATTTTAAATTTCACCATTCTATATAGAATAAGCAAAGTAAATATCAACAGTGTTAATCCTTCTAAAGAGGCTAATAACATTAATGGGTTTCTTACTTCCCATAAATATGGTCTAAAGAGTGATACGTTAATTGCTGCCGGAGCCAGGCGAATCATACTGGAAATAGAACCGTTAAAATCACCCAAATCATAGCGGCTACCAGCATCCCTGCCTGTCCAGCGGCCTATATCATAAGCCGTAATTCTTGCTGTTTCAGCCAACTTGGTAATTGAATACCTGGGGGAATTTTCGCCTACCTTATAAATAGTGTAAATAGACAAGGCTGCAATGATCAAACTAATAAATGGTGATACCGAAATCCTTAATAATTTATTCTTAACTTTTTTAATCAAGATAAAGTATATCCAAATCATGGCTGCCGGAATAAAACTTAAGACAATATATTCCTTAATTTTAAAGGCAAGTACCATTGATAATACTAATACAATTATCCACAATATCGATTTTCTTTGCCAATACAGTAAATGTATAACTGCTGCTGTACTCCAGCCCAACATGCCAAAGGTTATCGAATCTTTTAAGATTCCTGAGCCCCAAAATATTGTTGAAGGAATAAACAATATGGCCAATGCCAGGCCAAAGGTATAGTTTGGAAAGAGCTTACAGAAAGCCATATACATGGCCCAAAGACCCGAGAACGAAACAACACCAAACATTAAGGCTGTACCTGCGTAAGTACCCCCCGTTAAAATGCTTAAAATCCCGGCTATCCGCACCACCATATAGGCAGGCGCATCCCGGTACATCCATATCCTCGAGGCATAATTAAACACTCCACCTTCAAAATTATTTTTATTGAAAATTAACTTTAATGCTACTTCGGGTTTATCATAAAAAGCATCAAAAATATACTTGGCCCCATGAGTATAGTAGCCAAATGTATCTCCGCCACCATAATAAAATTGATATAGGGCCCCTAGCGCTATGGCACCTATTAATTTTAGAACCAGTGCCGGAATATAATACTTCCTATTCTCCTCATAAGTAACCCAAGGTCTTAATAAATAAGCCAATGCTATGATTATCAGGGCTACAAATGGGGCTATAAACAGATCCTTTAATTCCATGAACAGTTATAAGTAACAAATGTACAAAGAAGGAAGAAATCTGCTAAAACAAGCCTTTGCAGAAAAAAATTAATAAAAAAACCCTGACTATTACCAGCAGGGCTCCAAATTAACTTTATCAAAAAAATGATTAGTTAATATTCTCAAGCACTTCCATTACTTCTCTAACATGTTGACGTGATGTTTGCAAGGCTGCATTTTCTTCATCATTAAGATCAATTTCAATAATTTTTTCAATGCCATTTTTGCCAAGAACAACCGGAACACCTAAATAACAATCATCAATACCATACTCACCATCTAATTTAACACAAACCGGGAATACACGTTTCTGATCTTTAACAATGGCTTCAACCATTTGAGCTGCTGCTGACCCCGGAGCATACCAGGCAGATGTGCCCATTAGTTTAACCAGTTCGCCACCGCCTTTTTTGGTTCTTTCAATAATGGCATCAAGGGTGTCTTTATCAATAAGTTGAGTTACGGGAATTCCGGCAACCGTGGTATAACGAGGTAATGGTACCATGGTGTCACCGTGACCACCCATTAATAATGCTTGAATATCCTTAGGTGAAACATTTAATGCTTCAGCCAAAAATGCCCTGTAGCGGGCGGTATCGAGGATACCTGCCATCCCAAACACCCTGGTTCTTGGGAAGTTAGAAGTTATGTGTGCCTGGTAAGTCATTACATCCAAAGGATTCGACACGATGATGATAACAGCCTCCGGAGAATGTTTAACAACATTTTCCGTTACAGATTTTACAATACCGGCATTGGTTTGAATCAAATCATCCCTCGACATACCGGGTTTTCTTGGCAACCCGGAAGTGATCACTACTACCTCAGACCCTGCGGTTACAGAATAATCATTCGTAGAGCCAATGGTACGGGTATCATATGTATTAATTGGCGCTTTTTGCCAAATATCAAGGGCTTTGCCTTCGGCCATCCCTTCCTTAATATCAACCAATATAACCTCATTGGCTACCTCTTTATATGCTAAAACATCGGCACATGTTGCTCCAACATGGCCAGCACCTACTACTGTTACTTTCATTGTCCTAAATGATTTTAATGTTTATGTATGAATCATTGCAAACTTAAGCAATAGCCACCTGTTTAGCATTGATATAAATCAGTATTTTATAATAATTTAAAGTACTTATTGTTTTAACACTAAAGCAGTTTATCCTTACTTCTTTTGAAGTGTTACCTGATATACCATTTGGGTAGTTTTGGTGATTTTATAACGGTTATCCAGACGATGCCCAACAAGCCAAACAATTTCATTGTCAGACACCAGTACCATTAGCTTGCTTTTTAGATTTACCGGTATTTTTTCATCAATCATATAATCGCTAACTTTCTTTCTCCCCTGCATACCTAACGGAACAAAATAATCACCTTGTTGCCAATTTCTCAGGGTTAATGGGAAAGTAAGTCTATCATAATCCATAGCCGCTATGGCCGGATCATTGGAAATTTTATAACCTAATATAGGGAACGTATTAAATATAATTTTTTCGGATAAAACATTAAGACGTGTCTCTTTTTCTTTAATTACAACCTCCACTGCAGCTCTATCGTGTTTGCTTAGAATGAGGTAATCGCGATCAATATTTAGCACCCACTTGCCTGCCATAAAAATGGCCCCGGTACCTGCCCACGATTTAATGATAGTATTTACCTGGTCATAGCTAAATCCATACACATTTAGCAGCTGGTACAAAACCGCTTCCTTGCCCGGCAATTCCTCTAATCCGGCTTTCTTAAGGTAAACATCTTCCCCTCTCGTCTCTACTAAGGCCAACTGGCTAATGGCATATTGCATAAAGTCTTCCGCCAGGCGAATCCTCTTGGCTGTGCGCAAGCTGCTATTCACCAGCGCAGGGTTTATCCTTTTCAGCTCAGGGACGACTTTTCTCCGGATAATATTTCGCATGTATTTTTCCGACTCATTCGACACATCGTTACACCAGCCTAAATTGTTTTGTTGTGCATATCTCTCAATCTCATCTTTGTTCGCCCATAAAAGTGGCCGCAGGAAAATGCCATCTTGTTCTTTTATACCATGTAAGCCGGCCAAGCCCGTGCCCTTTGCCAAGTTAAAAAGCATGGTTTCAACAACATCATTAGCATGATGGCCAATAGCGATAACAGCACCGTGTTCATTAGCTAGTTGGTTAAACCAGGCATACCTCAGTTCACGAGCGGCCATTTGGATAGAAATTCCTTTTTCATTGGCAATTTTTTGGGTTTCAAAGTGCTTGACATAAACGTTTACCCCTAATTGCTCACCAAGAGCCCGTACAAAAGACTCATCTTTATCAGAATCTTCGGCACGCAATTGAAAATTACAGTGGGCGATAGAGAAATCGTAGCCTGATTGTGCATAAAGATGTGCCATTACAACTGAATCTATGCCGCCACTTACAGCCAAAATAGTTACCTCCGGCATTAATCCACCATGCAATCTCTCTATTATTGAATTAAATCTCTCTTCCACAATTCAAAAGTATCTTTTTTTCGTTTCTAATGATGAGCAACCACAACTTTTAGAATTGTAGTTTTGCATGATATTTGTTAAAGATGGGTATTAAATCATTCTCATACTATATAATTTTTGTGTTAGCAATGGTGGTTTTTACCCCCACA
>Ga0114931_10004809_pt1 | contig 16785 bp, 16 predicted proteins | sample 2SBtaG_FD_89579 | JGI IMG/M metagenome (GOLD analysis project Ga0114931, IMG submission 89579) | Deep subsurface microbial communities from Kolumbo volcano to uncover new lineages of life (NeLLi) - 2SBTROV14_V59a metaG | ecosystem: Environmental > Aquatic > Marine > Volcanic | place: Kolumbo...
GGGGACCTTCCGAATCCAGCGACAGGGCTCGATCAGTCAGGATCTGGCGCTATTCGGGTTTTAGGGGATAGGGAAAAGATACAAGATACAAGATACAAGATACAAGATACAAGTGAAAACTTTATAGCAAGAGTCGTAAGGGGCAATATGCGTAGCAGTTCGTTCCTCACCGCAACCTAATGATTTTTACTTGTATCTTGTATCTTGTATCTTTGCTCTTGTATCTGGTCTTTTCGAATGCTACATCGTATGCGTCATGCGCTCGGATTTTTGGGTGCCTGCCAGATAAGTCTCGATCTTGCCGCGCACGACCTCGCAATCCTTTTCGACGAAGTGAACGCCGACACCGGGGATGCCGTGGCCCTGTATGCCTTTAGGATTGATCCAGGCCACCTGCCCGACGACGGGCATTTTTTCGGTTTCGTCCATGAGGGTCAGCAGGATAAAGACCTCATCCCCTAGTTTGTAGTCCTTGTTCGTCGGGATGAATATCCCACCGTTCTTGAAAAAAGAGATATAGGCCGAGTACAAGGAACCCTTGTCCTTGATCGCCAGGGACAGAATGCCTCTCTTCGCTCGCCCAGGGTCTTGCTGCTGTGCTTCGTCCATATCGTGTTTCCCTATCGTTCATCAAGGGTCATGCCGACACCATCGTCGGCTCATCCCCGCGCGCCCAGCAAATGGCCAACTCCTCAAGCAGGAGCTGCTGGCTGGCCTGAGTCGCCGTGAGCCGGATCGCCTGGGTAATCCGATCCATCTGTCGGTAGAGTCCAGGGATGCTCCACTTCCCTAACAGAGATGTATCCCGTTCGGGGTAGGATTCAAGCCGTCGGGCCAGACGTTTTGCATGACTGCCTTCCTGCATAGCCGAAAGATAATCCCGGGCCGAAGCCAATACGATCAAATCCGCCACGCAGGTGTACATGGAATATAGCGATGATTTCGAGCCCGACTTTAGCCAAGCGTCCGCTGTGGCAAGCGGGTCAGCGGCGCCGCGCAGCAAGTCTGCGATCTGCGCAAGCATCTCCTGACGACTGGGACCGAAATGCTCGGCATCATTTAATTCGAGGGCTGCAAGAGGCGCCCCATTGGCCAAATCGAGCAACGATGCCCGTCGCTCGGGATCATCTATCCACGCCGATAACCATGATTCGGCGATATCAGGGTCCGGAACGTGAAATGGAATACGCTGACAGCGGCTGGCAATGGTCGCGGGCAATCTTGAGACGTCATTCAAGACGAGGACAAAGACGGTGGGCCCGACCGGCTCCTCAATGGCCTTGAGCAGACTGTTGGCGGCGGCCAGGCTGAGCCTTTCCGCGGGCTCGATGATTACGACACGGTAGCCGCCGCCTTGGTTGGCCAGGTTCAAAGAACCCGCGAGCTCGCGCACCTGATCGACCGATATCTCGTTCTTGTCCTCCAGCAAGGTCAGGACATTGAAATCCGGATGGCTGTCCGCCGCGAATAACTGGCAGGATCGGCAGGCGCCACAGGCCATCCTCGTCTCCGCCGACGTCGGGCAGAGCAAAACCTCGGCCAACTGCCGCGCGAACAGGCCCTTACCGAGCCCCGGTCGCCCGTGCAGCATCAGTGCGTGAGGCAGACGCCCCGAGATCATCGCATTGCGAATGAAGGCCCATGCGGACTCGTGCCATGGACAACTCTGATGGACGTCTAGCTGACTCATCGATCCCGAAGCCATGCCGTGATGACATCGTCGACCTGAGAACGCACGTCTTCGATCGGAGGCGCGGCGTCGATGAGTTTAAAGCGATCGGGGTTCAAATCGGCCAGCTCCAGATAACCCACCCGGACCCGCTCCCAGAACGACACGTGCTCCTGCTCGAATCGATCGATCTCACCTTCACCCTGATCGGCCCGTTTCGATATCCGGCCCATACCGACCTCCACGGGGAGATCGAACAGCAGCGTCAAATCGGGACGGAAGGCGCCCTGCAGCCAGTCTTCGAGAACGGCGACGCGATCCATTCCCATACCGCGTCCGGCACCCTGGTAGGCATAGCTGGCGTCGGTGAATCGGTCGCACAATACCCATTGCCCCACCGCGATCGCCGGACGTATGACCCGCTCCAGGTGCTCGGCGCGGGCGGCAAAGATCAGCAGCAGCTCGGCCATGGCGTCCATGCCGCCTTCGCGGTGAGAAAGCAGCAAGCCGCGAATCTCCTCGCCCAAGGCGGTACCGCCCGGCTCGCGGGTAACAAGCACCGACTTTCCATCCGCGATGAGACGATCGCGAATATGCTCGATATGGCTGGTCTTGCCCGCACCTTCGATCCCCTCAACGGTGATCAGGCAACCGCGCCGCTGCCCGTCGCTCATGATTCGCCTCCAAGTTGATAACGCCTGACGGCCTTTAGATGCGCCTTCAAGCTGTCAGAAAACTGATGACTGCCATCCCCTTTCGAGACGAAATAGAGGCTATTGCCGTCTTCCGGATGCAGCGCGGCCTGAATGGAAGCAAGCCCGGGCATGGCGATCGGCGTCGGCGGCAGCCCCCTGTGAACATAGGTGTTGTAAGGCGTATCCTCCTTGAGGTCCCGCTTGTGCAAGTTTCCCCGATAACGGTCGCCGAGTCCGTAGATCACGGTGGGATCGGTCTGCAGACGCATATGACGCCTCAGGCGGCGGACGAACACGCCGGCGATCTGCTTGCGCTCCTCTTCCAGCGAGGTCTCTTTCTCGACAATCGAGGCCATGATCAAGGCCTCGTAGGCCGACCGATACGGCAAGCCCTCGGCGCGCTCCTGCCAGGCCGTATCGAGATGTTCCTGCATGGCGTCCATGGCGCGCTGCAGTATCGAGAGGTCGGACGAGCGGGCGGTAAAGTAATAAGTATCGGGGAAAAACAGGCCCTCGGGATGGGCGCCCGGACGACCCAGCGCCGCCATGATATCGGCCGAGGTTGCCTTACCGAAGCGATGTTCAACCTCTGGGTTGATGGTAAGCAAATCCATAAGCTGTTTGAAAGTGAAGCCCTCGGGGATCGTGATCGAATACTGGATGACCGCGCCGCTATGCAGCAACTTCAACAGTGTCCTGGGCGTCAGGCCCGGTTCGAGCCGATAGCGGCCGGCCTTGATATCGAGGTTGTCGCCCTCCCAGCGGGCATACCAGCTCAAGTAGTTCGCATGACGAATGATGCCATGTTGCTCGAGATCCGCAGCGATACGAATGACGCCCATACCGGCCCCGATCTCATAATCCACGCCCTGCTCGGGCAACGTGATTGGCGTGTCCATGAACTGACGGACATCCATGAGTAGCCAGCCCGAGACCAAACTCCCGGCGATAACGGCAAGCCCCAGCAGCTTGAAGAGCCGTTCGATCATCCCTCGCCCCCGTAGAGCCGGACATCGTAACCGGACAGGACCGCGAGCCCGTTCAGGACTGTGGCCATCTCGCCGACCTCGAAGCTACGTCCGGCGACCGATCTGACCGGCCAAATACCGAAGACGCTATTGCAAATCAGGACTTCGTCCGCAGTCATGAGGTCTTCCAGAGTCACCTCACACTGATCGATCGAAACGCCGCTCCGGGCCCCTTGTTCAAGGAGTTCGGCGCGCAAAGTACCCGCGACGCCGCAACCGTCCAGGACCGGCGTGACGATCCTGTCCCGTAGTCGGAGAAAGATGTTACTCATCGTACCCTCGATAAGGCGCCCTCTGTCGTCACACATCAGGCCTTCGACCGTATCGTCGTCCTGCCACTCATTGCGGGCGAGGATCTGTTCGAGTCGGTTAAGGTGTTTGATACAGGCCAATGCCGGTTGGCGGGCCAAGCGAGTCGCGCATACCCGGACATGCACCCCCGTCAGCCAACGACTGGGAGGATAATCCGGCCACGGATTCAAGGTAATGACCCGTAGCGGCTCTATGGAATCCGGGTTCCGGTAACCTCGTCCGCCGCTGCCGCGTGTAACAATGATCTTGATAACCGCACGGCGGTCCGCGAGCGCTACAGCGCGCGCGAGCTCCTGACTCAAGGTCTCCCGATCGGGGATTGGGATCCCCAAGCGGCTGCAACCGGCCAAAAGGCGGCCCATATGGCGTTCCCAAAGCAGCAGCTTGCCATTGATGATGGCCATGGTCTCGAAGACGCCATCGCCGTAATGCAGCCCACGGTCTAGAGCCGACACAGTCCCCTCAGGCACACCGTTTACCCAGAAAAGGCTCATAGCGGCACCCCTACCGCCGCCAACAACCCCTTGGCCTTGGCGCGCGCCTCGGCCAACTCCCTGACGGGGATCGAGTCGGACACGATACCCGCGCCTGCTCGCAGATGCAGAGATCCCACCCGCGCCTCCAGTGTTCGAATCAGTATATTAAGATCCATATCGCCGTTCCGGTTCAGGTAGCCCATGGACCCAGTATATGCGCCGCGGGCCGCACACTCGAGTTCGGCAATGATTTCCATACAACGCACCTTCGGACAACCGGTAATCGTTCCTCCCGGGAATACGGCGCGAATGACCTCGCCCGGCGAGGTATCCGGGCGTAACTCACCGGAGACATTGGATACGATATGGTGGACATGACGATAGCTCTCGAGGACCATGAGTTCATCGACGCGGACCGTCCCCGCCTGACAGACGCGTCCCAGATCGTTGCGTTCGAGGTCAATCAGCATGATGTGCTCAGCTCGCTCCTTGGGATGCGCCATCAGTATCTCCGCCAAACGTCGATCGTCCTGATCGTCCCGACCGCGCGGACGGGTCCCGGCAATCGGCCGGGTCTCGACATGTCCGCCGCTGACTCTGACGAGTCGTTCGGGCGACGAACTGATGACCCGCAGATCCCCAAGGTCGGCAAGTCCCGCGAATGGCGCGGGATTCGTCTCTCTCAGACGGGCATAGAGCGCCTCGTCCTTCGGCAATTCCCCTGCGATATCCCATTGTCGCGACAGATTGACCTGAAAGACGTCTCCTTCGCGAATGTATTCGTGGACGCGTTCGACGGCATAGAGATAGCGTTCGTCCGGATCCTCTGCGATATCGAGCCCCGAACAGGCTTCGTCATCCGAACCGACGTCAGTGTTCACCGCATCGAGGATATCGTTCCGCATCGCCCTCGGTAGATCGTCCCTGCCCGGTTCGACGACGAGATAAGTACAATGTTCGCGATGGTCCCGGATGATGGCGGCCGGAATCCGGATGGCGGTAGCCACAGGTCCTGCCATCGGATAGGAAAAGACCGCCTGCAAACCGGGTTCGACCTGTGCGGCCAACTCGTACCCAAGATAGAGGAACCACCCCCCCTTGAACGGCAATCCGATGTCATCGCCATCGACGTCATTCGCACCGCCTTCAGCAACGACCCAGCCGTCCAGGGCGTCGAGAAAATCGACCCCGGCCTCAATAGTTCGCCGCCCACCCCGCTCGCGCACAAGGGTCTGCAGGTTTTCAAGGGTCAGTCGTTCCTCGGGGAAGGCAAACAGGATGTCGTAGGCAGACGATTCGCCTTCCCCCCAGGCGACGCTCTCGAGCAGGCAGGGATAACGGTCGGGGTTCCGGCGCCTGAGCGCCAGCAGATCGGGCCAGGCATCGAGACGCGTCGCGGCGCTCATGCCGGTGGTCGCGCCCGGGTGGGTTGCGACACTATGCGCCATAGTCTAGACGAGCGGGTCAGTCCTCGGCGCGCCGAAAGACCAGCGTCGCGTTGGTGCCCCCGAAGCCAAAGGAATTGGACATCGTCACGTTGACCGGTATTTCCCGGCACTTGTGCGGGACATAGTCCAGATCGCACTCGGGATCGGGGTCGTCAAGGTTGATCGTCGGCGGAATCACCTGGTCGCGGATGGACAGAATCGAGAAGATGGCCTCGACACCGCCTGCGGCCCCAAGCATGTGACCGGTCATGGATTTCGAAGAGCTTACGACAAGATCCTTGACGCGATCGCCAAAGGCGCGTTTGATGGCGCGCGTCTCGGCCACATCGCCGGCAGGCGTCGACGTACCGTGGGCATTGACGTAATCGACGTCGGACGGGCCCAGGCTTGCGTTCTTGAGGGCGTTGACCATGCAACGCGCCGTTCCCTCGCCATTCTCGGGCGGAGAAGTCATATGATAGGCATCGCTGCTCATGCCGTAGCCGGCAAGCTCAGCATAGATGTAGGCGCCACGGGCGCGGGCATGCTCAAGTTCCTCGAGCACGACGACACCGGCGCCGTCGGACAACACGAAGCCGTCCCGGCCGCGATCCCAGGGCCTGCTGGCCCGCTCGGGATCGTCGTTTCGTGAGGACAAGGCTCGCGACGCCGCGAAACCGCCGAGTCCCGTCGGGGTGGTGGCCATTTCGGCGCCGCCCGCGATCATGACGTCGGTATCGCCGTATTCGATAAGGCGCGCTGCCTCACCGATATTGTGCGTACCCGTTGAACAGGCCGTGACGATCGCGAAACTCGGTCCCTTGAGACCGTGCATGATGGAGAAATTGCCCGAGATCATGTTGATGATGTTACTCGGGACGAAGAACGGCGAAATCTTGCGGGGGCCTCCGTTCATATAGGCCTCGTGTCCCTTTTCAATACCGCCCAAACCGCCGATACCGGAACCGATAGCGACACCGATACGCTCGGCATTCGCCTCCGTGACTTCCAGTCCGGAATCTTCCAGCGCCTGGCACCCGGCCGCGATACCGTAATGGATGAAAGGATCCATCTTCCTGGCTTCCTTGCGAGACATATACTCCTCGACGTTGAAACCCCTGACCGAACCACCAAAACGCGTGCTGAAAGCCGAAACGTCCCAATCGGTTATCGGGGCGATCCCACTCTTTCCGGCAACGAGGTTCTGCCAGGATTCAGACACATTCAGGCCCACAGGGGTCACCATCCCAAGGCCTGTCACAACGACTCGACGGGTACGACTCATGGAAGTTTCCAGTGAAAATGATAGGAGGACGGTCCAGCGCTCGGGGCAACCAGTCTCGCAAAAAATGCAACTGGCGCCCAGTCAGTGCGCATCCCGGAAGACCAGCCGACCGGGATTCGAAGCGTCCTGTGATCAGGCAGACTGGTGGGCACTAATGAAGTCAATTGCCTGCTGAACAGTGGTGATTTTCTCGGCATCCTCATCAGGAATCTCACACTCGAACTCCTCTTCCAATGCCATCACCAGCTCGACGGTGTCCAGGGAATCGGCGCCCAGATCGTCCACGAAAGACGCCTCTGTGGTCACTTCCTCTTCCTTCACGCCCAACTGCTCTACAACAATCTTCTTAACGCGCTCTTGAATATCGCTCATGGGATTAACTCCTGCCTCCTTGAAAAACCAGTCTTCTAGTTGAATAAGTGCGGTATTTTATTGGAATGGCATGCGATATGCCACCATTAAATCCACCCAATAGAATGTCGCCTGCCAGCATCACTCTTTTTTCATATATAACAAACAGTTAAAAACACACAAAGGCTGTTCGAAAACGTGCCCAAGGGATGTAGCGCAAGGCGGAAAAGATCTAAAAAGCGCTGAATAGACACCATGCATCAGCGATTGATACCGTTTCCAGCGCAGCGATACACCGCCGGCTTTCAATAACAAACTCGCGTTTTTCGACAAACTCCTATGGCATGTACATACCGCCATTCACGTGCAGTGTCTCGCCCGTAATATAGGCCGCCGAGGGCGAAACCAGGAACGCTACAGCCTCGCCGATATCTTCCGGGGCGCCCAATCTACCCAACGGAACCTGTTCCGCCAGGATCTCGCGCTGCTTCTCTTCGAGCTGACGCGTCATGTCGGTATCGATAAAGCCCGGCGCGACCACATTGACCGTGATTCCACGGCTGCCGACCTCGCGTGCCAGCGATTTGCTGAAACCGATCATGCCGGCCTTGGCGGCCGCGTAGTTGGCTTGACCGGGGTTGCCGGTCACGCCGACGACCGAGGCGATGTTGACGATGCGACCATGGCGCGCCTTCATCATCTGGCGCAGACAGCCTTTGGTCATGCGGTAGACTGAACTGAGATTGGTGTCGATGATTTCGTCCCATTCCTCCTGCTTCATGCGTAGAAGCAAGTTGTCGCGGGTGATCCCGGCATTATTGACGAGGATGGACGGCGCCGTATAGCGCTCCGCGATGGCGGCCAGGGCTTGGTCGACCGATGCCTGATCGGTCACGTCCAGGCACAATCCCATGCCTTGCATGTCATGTTCGTGCAAATAAGCACCGATGCTTTCAGCACCTTTCTCAGAGGTCGCGGTCCCGACCACGATCGCGCTCTTGCGTCCCAACGCCAAGGCGATCGCCTTGCCAATCCCCCTGCTCGCCCCGGTTACGAGAGCCACTTGTTTATTCAATGCCATAGCATCTAACCTCAACTTATATCCATCGTTCCCGAACGACAGGCCTACGCCAGCGCCGTCATCGCCTTGTCCAGGCTGTTCTCATCGAAAACCGGAATACAATTCAACGACTTGTCTATCCGTTTACAAAGGCCGGCCAGAACCTTACCAGGCCCCGCCTCGATCACCGTCGCGCCGCCAGCTTCGCGAATATTTTGTACCGTAGCCACCCAGCGCACGGCGCCGTACAACTGATGATACAAGGCCTCTCGCACCGCCGCGACATCGTCGGCAGGCTTTGCATCCACATTATGGAATACGGGAATCTCCGGCATCGTAAACTCGACACTGGAAAGTTCCTCGCGCAACCGCTCTGCAGCACCCTTCATCAAGGCGCAATGGGAAGGCACGCTGACCGGGAGCGGAAGGGCTCGCTTTGCGCCACGCTCGGTGGCCAGCGCATTGGCCCGTTCGACGGCGGCGCGGTTGCCCACGATCACGACCTGCCCGGGCGAATTGAAATTGACCGCCTCAAGGACCTCGCCGACAGCGGCATCGCGACAAAGCTGACGAACATCGTCATCGCTCATGCCGAGGATCGCTGACATCGCGCCCTGCCCCTCAGGAACGGCATCCTGCATCAAACGACCACGTAGCGCGACCAGGCGAACGGCATCCTTATAGGACAAGGCGCCGGCGCAAACCAGGGCCGTATATTCGCCAAGGCTGTGTCCCGCCATGAATGCGGGACGGGCGCCGCCCTGGGCCAGCCAGACCCGCCAGACCGCGACACCAGCCGCCAGCATCGCGGGCTGGGTATTGACCGTACGGGAGAGATCGGCTTCCGGGCCTACCTGGGTCATGCCCCAGAGGTCGATCCCCAGGACCGATGAAGCCTCATCGAAACAGGTGCGCACCTCGGGAAACCGAGTCGCTAGGCCGGATAACATACCGACCGACTGAGAACCCTGACCGGGGAAGACAAAGGCCAGGGTGGAATTTATATGTGTGCTCATGGAATCTTGCTTTTTATCTGAATATCAATAATCAATCAGGGCTGAACCCCAGGTAAATCCGCCGCCGAAGGCCTCTAATAGGAGCTTATTGCCGCGCTTGATACGACCGTCGCGAACGGCGACATCCAGGGCGAGCGGTATCGAAGCCGCAGAGGTATTGCCGTGCTCCTCGACGGTCTGAACGACATGATCCATCGACAGCCCCAGCTTTCTGGCTGTGGCATTGATAATACGGACATTGGCCTGGTGAGGAACGAGCCAATCGATATCGGCCTTATCAAGACCATTTTTCTCCAGGGTCTCGTCTACGATCTGCCCCAAGGTGTTGACGGCGACACGAAAGACCTCGTTGCCGCGCATCTGAATAAATGCACCCTTATCCTGCAAGGACTCATAACCCTGAGAAATGCCGGCAGGGACCGTCAGCAAATCCTTGTAGGCGCCATCGGCGTGCAAATGGGTCGCGACAATGCCGGGGTCATCCTGAGCCTTGAGCACCACGGCGCCCGCTCCGTCACCAAACAGGACACAAGTCGTACGATCGGTCCAATCGATGATCCGCGACAGCGTCTCGGCGCCAACGATCAGGGCACAGCGGTGACTACCGGAACGAATAAATTTGTCGGCAATTCCAAGCGCGTATACGAAGCCCGTGCAGACCGCCTGGACATCAAAGGCCGTGCAACCGTGATTGCCCAATCGTTCCTGAAGCATACAGGCCGTGCTTGGGAAGATGCGGTCCGGCGTCGTTGTCGCAACGATGATCAGATCAATGTCGCGCCCATCGACGTGGGCCTGCGCCATCGCGGCACGGGAAGCCGCTTCGGCCAGATCGCAAGTCGTCTCCCCCTCCGCCGCGATATGCCGTTTGCCGATTCCGGTGCGCTCGCGGATCCAGATATCACTGGTGTCGACAATTTTCTCGAGGTCGTTGTTGGTCAAAACCTTTTCGGGCAAATAGCTGCCGGTTCCTGCGATTCCCGCGTATGTCACCCTGTCTGCCTCGTGCACAAAAATTGTTGCAATTGTTCCCCAATCCGCTCCGGAACGCGGTGAGCCACTTCACAAACCGCCTCATGGATCGCATTGGCCAAAGCGTAGCTGTCAGCGCCACCATGGCTCTTGATCACGATGCCGCGCAAGCCCAACAGACTGGCGCCATTGTAGTTACGCGGATCCATCTTTTCTCTGAACCCTCTCAAGACGGGCTTGCACAGAAGCGCCAGCAGACGCGTCCACGTATTACGCATGAAGGATTCCCGCAGATAGTGGGTGATCATCTTGGCGACCCCCTCACTGCTCTTCAAGGCCACATTGCCAACGAAGCCGTCACAGACGACGACGTCGATGTCACCGGTATAGATCCCGTCGCCCTCGATAAAACCCTTGTAGTTGAGATGGCTGGCGGCGAGAATCTGGGCAGCGGCCTTGACGCTGTCATTGCCCTTGATCTCTTCCTCACCGATATTGACCAATCCCACCTTGGGACATTCGATGCCACCGACCTCGCAGGCCAACACCGATCCCATGACGGCAAACTGGAAGAGTTGCTCCGGAGACGATTCGACGTTTGCCCCAAGATCGAGGACACGAGTCGAACCCCTGATCGTCGGCAATTGCGTACAAATGGCGGGCCGCTCGATCCCCGGCAGAGTCTTCAGCACGAACTTAGAGGTCGCCATAAGCGCGCCGGTATTTCCGGCGCTGACACAAGCCTGCGCCATCCCGTCTTTGACGAGATTGATAGCCACACGCATAGACGAATCCTTCTTGCTACGCAGGGCTTGCGACGGAGACTCGTCCATAGCGACGATTTGAGAGGCATGCACGACCTTCAGGCGAACCCTGATAGCAGGGGCCTGTCGTTCCATCCACGGCTGTAGGATCGTCTGATCGCCGACCAGGATCAATTCGAGCCCGGCATCAAGTTCCAATGCCTTGAGCGCAGCGGGCAAGGTGACTTCAGGGCCAAAATCTCCGCCCATGGCATCCAGGGCGATGATGTGACTCAAAGAAATGACCTATTATCGGTCAATGACTTTGACGCCGCGATAATAGCCGTCAGCGGTCACTTGGTGACGACGATGGGTCTCACCCGAGGTCTTATCGATAGAGAGAGTCTTGCCCTCAAGTGAGTCGTGCGAACGACGCATGCCTCGGCGGGACGGTGACTTTTTGTTCTGTTGAACTGCCATATCATTGCTCCTACATCAAATACCTGCCGGATACTGAACGGGAACGACCCCGTATCCGCCAAGTCCAAAGTCTATTGTTACGTTCTATTCCTGCTTCCCTCGTTGCCCGGCCAGCAGCGCTGCCAGGTCCGCGAAGGGTCGCTGGGTTTCCTCTTTCTGTTCGTGATCGGTGATCAGAACATCCTTTCTGTAGTCTCCGCCCACGGGACATGCATCCAGCGGATGCATCGCCACGATAGGCAAACCGAGAATGAGTTCATCCTCAGCCAGCTCAAGCAGATTAAGCCGACCCTTGCTATCGGTCGGCAATTGATCAAAACCATCCGGCAGCTCATCCTCATGACCAGGTCTACAGTTGGCCATTCTGACACGCACACGAACGGGGTATGGCATCATACGGAGACAGCGCTGGCAAGGCAAGTCCACGCAAGCCGACATCTCGCCTTCCATCTGACATCGTCCAAGATCGTTGAAAGAGAACCTAAGATCGACTTCCACGACAGAATCCCCGGTGTCGACGGCATCCGCCAACCGGGTCATTCGCTGCATGGGGATCACGCCTTTGATCACCTGACCGGACCTGGCTAGCAGGACCGGATCGATATTTTCAGGCAATAGGCCAGACATGGACGCGGATCATAGTCGTTGGCAACGCAGTTGTCAAAGCGAATCAATCAGATAGAGGGGCTGGCGCCTTGCGGACCGCCCCCCTGACCATGACATTGCGATACAACAGAGGTACGACGAACAAGGTCAATATGGTCGAAAAACCCAGACCCCAAACAATAGCGGATGCAACCGGCCCCCATATCAGCGAGTCACCGGCAAGCCCCGTTGCCAGCGAAAACAGGCCCGCGATCGTGGTCGCCAAGGTAATCAGGATGGAATGACCCGTCGCCGAGCGGCATAGACCGTGGCGTGCAGCACGCTCATGCCGGACTCCAAACGGTGATTGGCGGCATCGATCATGACGATGGCCGAATTGACGGCAATACCGACAAGGGCGATCACGCCATACAGCGTGAACAGGCTGAGTGGGTTGCCGGTCGCGATCAAGCCGAAGGTAACGCCCGTAAAGGCCATCGGGACCGTCGCCAGGATCATGAAGGGCTGCCAATAGCTGCGGAATTGCGTCCCCAGTATCAGGTAGATAAGGCCAACGCCGAACAACATCAGAACGGCCATGGAATCCAAACTCTCCTGAATATCCTCAAGCTCTCCCGTGAAATCAAGCGCCACGTTGGGATATTGCATTCTGATCTTCCGCCAACCTGCCTTGACCAGACTGTTTGCCTGAACCGTATCCATTTGCGCCTTATCGAGGTCGGCCTCGACCGTGATCGAGCGTCGGAAGTTGTAGTGACGGATATTGCTGCGACTGTATCCCGCGCCGGTCTCGACGAGCTGCCCCAAGGGGATCGACCCATTGCCGCTCGGCAGGGCTAACGATGTGGCCAGCAACTGGTCGATATCGTCGACGTCCTGACTGTCGGCCTGGACTCGCACTTCGACCCGCTCACCCTCGTGCTGCATATAGGTCACGATCTCTCCGTCGAAAAGCAGGCGGATCGCATTTGCGACTTTGCCGGCATCGAGCCCGGCGCGCTGTATGGCATCATCGTTCAGGCGCACTTGCAGCTCCTGCTTGCCAGGGCTGTTGTTGTCGGCGATATCGGTGACGGCCGGGATCTCCCGCAGGATACCGCGCAAGGCCTTGACTGCGGCCTCCAGCTCCGCGAAGTTCTCGCCGCGCACCTTGATGCTGATCGGCTTGGTCACGGGCGGTCCCTTGGAGAGTTTTAGCATCGATATATTGGTAGGGCCCACCGTGGCGACGATATCGGGACGCATCTCGTCGATGACATCGGCGACGCCGCGCATCCCGTCTCCGGCGGGATTCAAACTGACGAAGACCTGGCCGTACATATCACCGAAAAACGGGGCGGTATCGGTGAACATCTGTCCGGCGGTCGCGCTGACGGTCCGCATCTCTCCAGGTTTTAGATGCATCCGGGCCTTTTGCTCAACGATCGAAGCAACCCTCATCGTCTCCTTCAGCGAACTGCCGGGCGGCATCTCCACATTAATATAGAAGCTGCGCATGGGATCGAACGCAAAGAACTCCATGCGCACCATGCCGCCCGCGATCGCGCCCATGGCGAGCAGAAACAAGCCGACGACAGCGGCCAGGGAGATACGCGGCCGGCGCAGGACCTTGATCAGCAGCCGACTGTAACGGATTCGAACATTGTGGGTGAATCGCTCACGCCAACGTTGCATGCGGCCGCCGGCCTTCAGATTGGGATTCAGCATCGTGACATGCACGGGTAACAACCAGTAGGCCTCGAACAGACTGATGGCGAGCGCGAGCGAGACCACGAAGGGCACGACAAACATGAACTTGCCGACGATACCGGGTAGCAGCATCAGAGGAAGGAAGGCGGCCAGCGTAGTCAAAACCGAGGCCGTCACCGGGGAAAACACCTCCCGAAGGGCCCGGATCGCCGCCGACATCGCATCCGCCCCGCGCTGCAGACGGTAGTAAATCGCCTCGACCACGACGACGGCGTCGTCGACCAGCATGCCCAGAACGATGACCACGGCCAACAGGACGTTCTGATTGAGCGATGACCCCATGCCGTTCAGGATCCAGAAAGTCGCGGCAAGACTGAACGGGATACCCGCCCCCACGAAGAAGGCGATCCGCGAGCCCAGGAAGATCCAGGTTACGAACATCACGAGCACGAGGCCGAGCAAGGCGTTACTCTGCATGACCGTGATGGCTTCCCGTGTGGTTTGGGTCTGATCGTCGAGCAGGATGAGACGCAGTCCGGACGCCTCAAGCACGGGATTCCGCTCCGTCATATATTCCTTAATCCGGGCGACCAGCTCCAGGATGTTGGTATGGGCCTGTTTGGTGATCGCCATCGTGACGCCAGGCTGGCCGTTCAGCGTGGACATCTGTTTGAAGTCGTCATGACTCCAGGCGACTTGGGCGACGTCTTCGATCTTGACCTCTCCCCGTGTACCCACCACGGGCAACCCAGCCAGATAGCCCGGGTCGGCATCGGTGCCGATAACGCGCACCAGCCACTCGTCACGCCCCATTTCCATGTTGCCGGCCACGACATCATGGAAATAGGCCCGCACCGTCGACACGATCCGATCAGGCTCGATGCCATGGGCCCGTAACTTCTCAGGTGAAAACAAGACATGCAGCTCCGGATCCGCGAAGCCGGCGGTATTGACGCTATCGACGCCGTGGATGCGCCTGATGTCCTTGCGCACGATCATGGCGTTCTTGCGCAGAACCTCGTCCGTGGCCTGCCCGACCAGCATGAGGGTCGCGGTCGGAAAGTTGTTCGAGGTCGTAATCTCTTGAATCAGCGGGTCGTCCGCCTCAGCCGGCAAATCATTGTTTGCCTTATTCTGAATCTCCCGGCGCAGGTCGTTGATGCGCTTGTCAAAGGTCCGCTCGTCGATATCGACGAACCGCACCAGAATGTCCGATATCCCTTCACGACTCGTGCTCGATACGAATTTGATGTCCCTGATCTTCTGAATCGCGTCTTCAAGCGGATCGGTCACCAGCCGCTCGACATCCTCGGTCGACGCCCCCGGCAATACCGTCGCGATGTCGATCCAATTGAAGTTGACCTCGGGGTCCTGGGCCCTGGGCATCTGGAAATAGTTGAGGGTCCCAAGCAGCAGGACGACGACAAAGGTGATATTGGCCAGAACATGGTTGCTGAACAGACGAGTCAACATCGGTGACGCCTAAGGAGCCTCTAACAAGTCCATGAGCGAAATCGATTGCGATATATAAAGATCCGCAACACAGAAGACGGCATTTAGGCGCGCGAGACGTTCGGTCATGACTTAGTCAGAGGTTCCCTGTTTCAAAACGACTTCATCGCCGTCATGAAGCCCATAGCGGCCATCGGTGACGACCATGGTGTCACCGGATAGCAAGGGTAAGAAGGCGGGACGCCCCGGCCGGGCGTCAGGCAACTGAATCAAACGTGCACGTCCTTCCTGAACAACAAAGAACCCGTATCGATCGCCGCGCTGCAGAACGAACTCGGCGGGAATCATCGCGCGGTCGTCACGCCATTTGAGTTCCCCGGCCCGCCCTGACAGCGCGGGGATGCTTTTAAATAGCAGCCTTGCCTGTTGCGTCCGACTGGGCAAATCGACCTTGGGTACGATCGTCCTGACGTTCAGCGTGAACTCCCGCCCGTCCACCAACAAGCGCGGATCTGCGGCATGCCTCAAGCTGGCAACCTCGTTAGACTGGATATCCGCGCTGACTTCAAGGTGTTCCGGATCGAAGACCCGTATCAAGGGCGCGCCCGGAGACGTCAACTGCCCCAACTGCGCCATACGCTCCGTCACAACGGCCTCGTAAGGCGCTCTAACATGACTCTTGGCGAGACGCTGCCGGGATAAGGCCAGGGCCGCTTCCTGGGTCCGTCTATCGGCAACCAGGGAGTCTACGTCGGCTTGACGCTGATGCAGCAATTCTTCCGACATCACCTGTTTCTTGGACAAGGTCTTAGCACGGGACAACTGGTAACGGGCAAACTCCAGACGCACCGAAAGCGAATCGAGCTTGGCCTCGTCCGCCTCTACTGCGCGGATCAGGTCCTGATCGTCCAGGCGGACCAGCTCCGCTCCGGCGGCAACCCGGTCTCCGACACGAACAGGAATGTCCACGACGCGCGCCGAGATTTCGGCGCTGATCTGACTCTCGTTGATGCTCAATACGGTTGCGGGCGCCAGATGCTGCCTATATTCTACCAGCTCCGACAGAGCCGTCGCATGAACGTGGGTCGGCTCCGCAAAGACAACTTGGCCCGTCGCCAGGGATCCCATGCACGCGACCGACAGGAATAGCGTCTTCGCCTTATTAAAATAACTCATACGTCATCCCCGTAATCTAAGCCCAAGCAAGTCTCGGCCTCCGGTGCCCCTATCTGGATCCTTACCCGGTAATAGCCTGATGACATCGAAGAAGGAAATGCTACTCCCAGCTGGTATGGCATCCGTACGGCGATCATCCCAAGCTGATTGATCGGCCAAGCGTCAAGTCAGACGCCGAAGCGATAGTAACGCAATAAATATATGAACTTGAAATATCTCGTATCATTTTGGCCATTATGCCTCGCCAAAGACGGCAAGGTCAGCGCCAAGAAGACAGAAATGACGACCTATCGCTACGACTCGCCTTCGAATTCAGACGTGCGGGATTCAGACATGCGGGAAGACGAC
>Ga0114931_10004810_pt1 | contig 16782 bp, 10 predicted proteins | sample 2SBtaG_FD_89579 | JGI IMG/M metagenome (GOLD analysis project Ga0114931, IMG submission 89579) | Deep subsurface microbial communities from Kolumbo volcano to uncover new lineages of life (NeLLi) - 2SBTROV14_V59a metaG | ecosystem: Environmental > Aquatic > Marine > Volcanic | place: Kolumbo...
ATAATTATCGATTACAATAATCAAATTTCTGAATCTTCTAGGATTCTAGTTTGCAAAAGATCCCCGAGAATGGTAACTATCCGCTTGTGTAATTCATAGTGAAGCTTCAACTCTCTTATTCCCATAGAACCATACTTCTCGTTGATAGACTGGAGGAAATCCTCTGAATTTAGAAAATCAAAAGTGAGTTCAGATTTTTGGCTGTAGAGCGGAGAGTTACTAATGAGTAACTTATAAGTCCTTCTCCCAAATTCTGTTATTCTATATGACTTGCTTTTCTTGGATGTCTTACCAGTGAGCTCAATGATCTTCTCATTCTCCATCTCTCCAAGTAAGGGGTAAACAGAACCAGGAGAAGGTTTCCATCTACCATGAGTTATCTTAATTATCCGTTCAATGAGTTCCTGACCGCTCATTTCTTCACCTCTAAGGTACATTCGAAGGCATACAATTCTCAGAAATCCCCTCTGAATTCTTGATTCCCATCTCTTCAGGATCTTTTCCTCTTCTGAGTTATCAGTCACATACATATTGAGGATCATAGAATATAAGATTGTATCGAATAGCATAATAAATATTTGCCTATTCGAAAATCAATTTTCTGATTTTTCTTTGACAACTAGAGGAATGAGAAATAAGAATGGAAGAGTACCAACTATGTACACACTTCCAGTGATGATAAAGGTAAAACTGAATCCATAGAAGTCAACCAAATAACCACCAATAGAAGCAGAGAAATTCCAGAAGAGACCCCATGCAACAGCTTCAATCGAGTTCCACTTAGCCCTATTCTTCTTTGAAACATAGTCCATTAGGATAGACCGAGAGAGTGGTTGGGATGCATTCATAAGTGCACCTCTAAGTATAAACGCAATTATCAATAGGGGAACAACTGGAAGTGAAGCGATATAGAAGAGGCTAATAATTGCAAAGGTTTGCACGATGAAAATAATGAGAGGGCGGCCTCCTCCTTTTGAGGCATGTTGAGCTAGGAGCCCAGATATACCTGTTGCTATGAACGAGAGACCAAAGACGATTTGAACTAATATTGGTTTGAAACCATATACATCGAGGAAAAAGATGGGGAAGAACTTGATCGTCATACCAGCTCCAATTCCAACAATCAAATTTGCAGTAATAATTAGGTATGGTACATATTTCGATTGACTAATATTTCCATTCTCACCCAAGTCTAATTTTTCTGCATCAGACCTAGCATAGTCATCACTAAATTTGAAGAGAGGGAAGAGGGAGAGTCCAGATATTCCAAGGCCAACGAGCATAACAGATCTCAAAATATTAATGTCCCACTTATCCCCTAGATAAAGAAAGAGGATTACATTGAGAAATGGACCAATTGCCATAGACCACTGTCTGACGAAATGTATCCATGAATAGATTTTTGATCTTTGACCACTTGTCACACTATCTGCGAATATGGCTTCTAGAGAGGGTCTGATTAATCCTTGAAAGATTCCCCAGAAAATAAGGGCAATCAAGATCATCAGAATATTATCTGCCATGGCGGTAATGACGATTCCAATGGCTCCAATTAATCCAGCTATTCGAAGTATACGATCCCTACGGAATTTATCAGCAAAGTAACCTGCCGGAATCACTGTAAGAGTCATTGCCACACCTATAGCAGCACTCGTATATCCAAGAATAATATTCGATTCACCTGCTAGAAAGAAGATATAGGCACTAAGGACGTTACCAAGCCAGATACCTCTCCCAAATGATTGGAGAAATGTAAATATGAAATTGTACTTGACATTGGGATTGGAGAAGTACTGTGACATCTAAATAACGATTCAATGTAGGTTGACTAATAAATAACTAGCTAGGACTCAAACACTAAAGATCGAGCTGAAAGAAAATTCTGATTTCTTGCTAGATGAATTCCGAAAGATTCCGCATTGTTAAGTACGTGTCAAACAAGGATGAAGCGTGGAAGAAGTTGAACTTCCTACATTCAAGGAAGTGATAGGTCCTGCGTATCGTACGATATTCAGGAGGAATAAGATGCATGAGGATATACACCTTGAACAAAGGTTTCTCCCTCTAAAGATTAATCTAGATGAACTTTCAAGATTCAGAGATTTCTTCAAGTATAAAGAAGAGGTTCCTATGAGCTATCTTTATATCTTTGCACAAAGGGGACAGGTACATCTCATGCTCAAGAAAGAATTTAAACTTGCCATCCCAGGAATGATACACATAGAGAATATAATTCAGCAATTTAAGGAAGTTAATCCAATGAATCCACTTACTCTAGATGTAGTAGCTGATGTGGAGATGCGAGAAGGGTCTCTTCGCCCTCAATTTTCAGTGAATTTTTACCAAGAAGACGAGAAAGTGGGACAGTGTGAAAGTACGTATTTGGTAAGGAGAAAGTCTAAAGGAACCAATACTCCGCGGGAGCTTCCTGCGAAGATAAGAAGCAATCAAAAGATCCTCTGGTCTATCCACGAGAATATCGGAAAATTATACGGGGAGATAGCAGGAGATAAGAATCCTATTCACACCTCGAATTTATTTGCAAAAATTGCTGGATTTAAACGGTCAATAGTACAGGGATGGTATCTAGTCTCAAGAGCTACAAATGAGATTCAGAATCAAATTGGGAAACCTATCAATTCACTTCATGTAAATTTCATCAAACCTGTCTATGTAAATTCAGACATCTATTTCAAATTCAATGAGAGTGAATTTAGATTAAAAGATAATGGAACTATTCTAGTTGCAGGAAAATACACCACATAGTTGAAGAGGAGAGAGAGTGAAGGGCGAACAGAAAAGAAGTTATCTAACATCAAAGAACTTCATGAAAGTTGTAATCTTTTTCTTAATGTTTGTTCCTGGTACTATCCCTGCAATATTCCTCCTACTAGCTACTATCGCCCTTTTCATAATTGACCCAAGAGGGTACCTACTTCAAAATTTCATAATAGAATTCAACAATTACATAAGGAGCGATCACACCTTGGAAATACAAACAGCTATTGTAGTCTTCATTATTGGAATGACCCTGATCTTTCTTATTCTTGGAATTTTTGATTTTCTGAATAAAAAATAATCAAAAAGTAAAGTTGATTGGATTCGTGAAAACGAAGCAATATAAATTATGAAAATTCTATTTCAGTTACGGATGGATGAACCTCTCAGGGAAGTAAGTTATCTTTGCACACATTGTAAACAGACCCGTCGGTTGAAAATTGATCCGGATCTACATCTTCAAAGAAGGGAAATCGGGATAAATGGACTAGCAACATATATAGACATCCATGGGGAAAAGGATGAAGTTCATGGTGTCAAGCTCTCTGTTGACCAAAATTTTCATGTGCGTACAAACTCACTCATCAAAATAGCACAGAAGAAAGAGACTGCAAAAACAATGATCCCAATTCCTGGACTGAAGATTAAGGAATTGAACACAAACCATGTCTGGAACTCTTGGACTAGACTTGAACTTGAGTCTAAGGGAGGAAATATCAAATTTGTCCTAGAGAATGACGGTCAAAATAAGAAAATGTTCATGGAGAAAGAGTATCAAAGTTCTATCGGTGCAGTTACATGTAAGATCTGCCATATTAAGGACGATTTAGAAGATTCGAAAGAACTTATGCAAAATACTGGAGAATGGATTCAAGCATTCATCAAGTATCTTGAATTAGCTCCAGATCTTCATGTTGATCTCATTCCTGAAATTCTTAAATTTATAGACGATCGAGCACATTTTCCTCCTTCCTATACAGATGAGCAAATTCTTGCTACTCTAATGGACAGATCTGCGATACTAATTCCATATTCAGATAGTCTTGAGAAAATTGCCAAATATGGGGAAACAATTAGAGTTCCAAATGTAGATTCCAAAGATGTGGCAAAGATCGCTGACAAATTAAGCAGGATAAAACAACTCAAGATGTCTGATATCCAGAGTATTCTCAAAGAATTTATGAAAGATGGTGCACTTGAGGAGGAATTAATAGTCAATGCATTGGGTTACTTTCTACTAATCCAACAATTTGAGACGAAGCTCTCATTCGTAAACTAAGGTGAAATATATGCCAACGAGTACAAGACCAACATCAGCATTATTTTGGCAAATCGTAAAAGGAGCTGTCGTCGACTCTTCTCTGAAACGATTGACCTCATCAGAAGCAGGTAAGAATCTCTCAGCAGTTTACGCATATTTTACTCAGCTGTCTTTTCATACTCTGCTTGAGACTAAACTTCCATCAGGAAAGGCTGGAATAGAGATTTTGACAGATGGTGCATCCGTCATGAAATTTCTCATGGATGCTGATTTACCTTTGCAATCTTATGAAATTCGGGTTGTTGAAAGACTCTTTGATTCATTTGTCAAGGATGGAGCACTAGAAATCAAATATGCATCTGATACCAAAACCTATTACTTCAAGGAGAAAATTCCACCTTTGGAAAAGAATGAGTACAATGAAATCCTCAAAACAAATAAGTACTTAGTTTACGCAGGAGAAGACATAATTCCCAATCTAATAGAAAGCTTGAAACAAGGTGATGGAGTTGTTGACATGGGTGACAGAGGATGGGCTTTTGTAGCGGAAGCAATGTATCAAGATCATCTTTTCCAAGCTTCAAGGAGGGAAGCCACAGACTATATTCTGAAAGACAGTTTGAAGTTTCTTGATGATGATATAATATCGGTTATGAGCCTTCATGGCGGTGCAGGTCATTCTATCATACACTTTCTTGACTATTTTGCCAGAAGGTATCCAGGTAAACAAATTATTGTCAATGGTTGCGATCAGTCCTCAATAAATATGGCAAGAACAAAAATCAATCTCAGATCGTTCTTGATTGAGAACAGAAGTGATAAGAGTACTGAACTGCTTCATGTTAGGGAGAATCTAAAAGTCCTGTCAAACAAGGAGGATTGGTACGAGAGATTTGGAAATCAAATTCGCAAGATTGATATTTTTATCTCCTCTGATATCTTCACATATCTTGAACCAAAGAGCTCAGAACTAATGATTAAGAGAGTTAGTGAGATGATCCATGAAAAGGGTGTTGTCGTTCTATTTCAGCCAACTAGCTACTCAGATGACTTTCCACTCCCTCTCTATTCAATGTTCTGCAACATGAAAGGTTTCTATGATATCCCTACTAAAGCCGAAGTAAATAGAATTTGTAACAAATATTTCAATTCAGTTAAAGCGCACCAACTGGAATCAGTATGGATATTGAAGAAACCAAAGAAGCTTTAATCCAAAGTTGTTGTTGCTCACTTGGGTCTCTTTATAGAGTTTTTACAATTACTGAAGCAATAATAGCTACCTAATGATATCGAAATTGAATTTTTATCTAAGTAGTATCTATCAGAATTTCCAATCTCTCATAGATCTAAAATTAGCTAAAATGGTAGAGAACTGCATCACAAATTCCTCATCCTGAGTCACAACACCGAATGGATCTGGGTTATCTACAGGATGTGCAATCATAGCCTCCTCATTGTCTCTTGAAACGATGATCATATTCAAACCAGATCGTAAACTAGTTCTCGATGGATCAAACTCCTTCAATGTAAGAGGTGTCCCTGAATCTTGGATCTTCTTGAGAATCATCTTATCCCTGTCAGTGTGTTGCGAGGGATCAGTGATGATTGTGATATTTCTCCTTGAGAAAGTATCGAATTCAGAGTCATCTAACCATGAGATTGAAGGGGCAACGATCTCGATCTTCGATTTGGTACGCTTAATCAATCCATTCAGATTAGCGATAACTGCATCTTTGGATGATTCAACATAGGTTGAGTCAATGAGTTTTGGCTCAATCGAGGATGCTCCCTTCGAAATAGTAGACAACAAATTAATCGATTTCCCAGCAGCATCAAGCGTGTCAGTAATGACTGCTGGAATACCATTCAGGGTGTCCTCTACTTCAGACATTCCCGCATCTGCTACGCTCTTAAGATCAGAATTGAACTTGTCACTTGCAGCTTTAAATTTCTCAAAGGTTTGAGTGTTGTCCAAATTCAACTCACCTTTAAGATCTTCCACATACTTTGCAAACCTCTCACTGATTTTGTCGGAGTGTGTAGTGAACTTGGTATCAATCAGAGTACCAAAGCTCTCTGAAGCGTTATTCACCTTATCTACTACACTATTCAAGCTACTTGATGCTTTGTCAGAACTTGTGTTTAAGACATCTAGTACTGTCTGAGCTGCACCGACTATATCTCCTCTCACCTGCTCAACACTGTTTGAGATTTGAAGGGATACATTTGAGAGTGCATTTTCTGTCGCTCCATTGACCTCAGTCTGGAGATCTGATACTTGCATCTCACTCAAGTCAAAAGTCTGATCAATAAAGCCGAACAGATTCTTCACTTCATTGGTGTAAGTTTCATTGACTTTAGCCTTATGTGCAGTCGAGTGATCAGACATTTTCGATATGGAAACATCAAATATAGAACTCAAATTCTTCTCAACTCTGGTTTTTATCTTTCCAAGAGTTTTCACAAAGGTTTCCGAACTTGTACGTGAACTCTCAATTCCCTTGAAGACATCTTGAAGTGGTTTAAATGCAGTATTTAATGAGGTTTCCAGTTCTTTTGTAAGCATATTTTTGGATTTGTTGATACTTGCATCAAAATTCCTCACTAGACCTTCAACATCTGTATTGACCTTTTTAAGAGGCTTTCCAACTTTATCGGCTAGAGACTTCCGTGAGGTTGCAATGGCCGTAGTAGAGGTAGCTGTGGTCTTCTTAAGAGATTCGACTAACTTGCTAGTATTCTCTTTCATACTAGTCTTGGAGGCATTGACCATAGCACCAAGTTGTGAGGAAGTATGTCCTTTGATTGAATCAAGAGTTGAGTTGAACTCTGTACTGAAGGTATTGATCTTCTCTACTTGGGTAGCAGTATCGCTCTGAAGCTTCTCTATACTTGCAGTAACTACCTGATTAACCTCTTGGTTCTTGCTTTTAACAATCTCTTCAAGTTTCATTGTAGAGTTGTTGATTGAACTTCCAAGGTTATCATTCGTTGAATTGGCTACTTCCTTGATGGAATTTGCCATCTTAAGGGCAAACATATCAATTGATTTCAGCTGATCCTCAAGCAATTTCTGCATCAATTTCATGTAATCAGACTTGAGATGATCAGATTTCTCAAATCCTGCATTTATCTGCTCATCAATTGAGGAGAGAATCTTTGTGTAACCATCTTTCAGATGGGAGGTAAGTGACTCAATTGCAGAATTTATCTGATCAATTAGCACCCCCTGGGACTTAAGAACTCGGTTTTCAGAATCACTACCCTCAGTTCCTTTCGCAACAAAATTAGCTTTGTTAATGATGGAGTTCAGAGGATCATCAAACTTTGTCACCAAGGATTTCTTAATTGTTTCTGTAGCAGTGAAGAGAGCATCACTCGCCTGATCTGAAAATTCCTTAAGGAAGGTATCCTTGCTTGAATTAAGTTCATTTACTCCACCATCAACGATGGTGACGATATCTCCTTTGATCTTGTCCATGAAACCTTCAACATTTTCGATCTCGAATTGAACTGTCTTATTGAGGGATTTGCTAACATCCTCATAGGTCATCTCAGTGTCATCGATTTCAGTCTTGATGAAAGGTTCAATCTCCTTTACCAATCTCTGGAAATCTGAGATTAGAAGACGTTGTTCCTGAATCTTTGCTTGCTGATCTGGTTTCTTCTTTCCGGCTACTTTTGGATTAGCTTCCATGTATTGGAGAAGATCACTAAACTGCTTGTGAACACGAGATTTGAATGAGGTAAATGACCTGTCAAAGTTATGAAGTTTGTCCTCATGATTTGTGAATAGATCTTCGATCTGACTTGGGATTTTTGACATGAGTCCAGAAATATTGTTCCTGAAAGTATTCTTGAACCCGTCAAAGTCAACACTGGATGAATCTTTGAGTCTTCTCGCATCCCTAGTCACCTTGTCGAATGAGTTCCTAACTGAGGTATTGAATCTGTCTAAGTTAGTATCCTTTGCCTCTTTGAGCATTTTTGATAGTTCGTCCACCAACTCCCGCTTTGAATTCTCTGCTGAAGAGAGCAAGGAATTAGCCTCTTCTTGAATAGCGTTAATTTGCTCCTGTTGCTTCGATATTATCTCAGACGAGGCAGCTTGGTACTCAGCTACACTGCTCTCAATTGAGTTATCAAACGTCTCCTGAGATTCGTTTAAATCATTGGATAGAGTTGTTCTTATCTCTTCCAAAACACCTTTGAGATCACTTGAGAATTTTTCAAGTCCCTTTTTAGATTCCAGATTAAGAGCTGTCAGTTCCTTCTTAGCTTCCTCAAATGTATTGTTTCTCTCTTCAGAAGCAGTAGCAGAGATTTCTTCGAGTTTGCTCTTCACACTCTCTTGAAGAGAAGAGAATTCCTCCTTCAGATCTGTATGAGTTGTATTCAGAAATTCAGTAATGAATGATGTAATTTCAGTTAATTTGGTCTGAACTGAATTGACAGAGGCACTTGAAGCATTGCTCAGTGATTGTTTGAAATTGTTATTCTGACTCTTCACCTCACCAAATTTCTGGTTAAGTCCTTTGTTCAAGGATGTGACAAGTGTATCAAGTTCAGTTTCCAATGTAAGTTGCCCTTGGTTGACTGATTTTGTAAGTGCTGCTTCCGCATTTGCTATGTCCTTACTGGTTTTGTCAAGAATTGATGACAGGGTTTTGACACTCGTGTCCTGAGTGGTTGCAACAGCGGTACTCAAACCTTTCCGGAGGTTCTCTACAGAAACTCGAAGGTTCTTTGAGGATCTATCAACAACCCCTATTGAGGATTCACTGATCTTTTTCTTGATGATCCCCTCGTTTTCCTTCAGTTGTTTGATTGACGTATCAAGTTCTTTAGACATGGTGTTGAAAGAATCTGAGACAATTTTCTCTTCCTTCTCAATATTAGTTACAGCTTGTCCGATACTCTCCTTAGAAATCTCCTTCGTCTCAGATATATACAAAGCAACCAAATTATCCGCTGCCTTGGCAAGATTCAGTTTGAGATTCTCAAGATTTTCTGTTGTAGGGGCTTTTAAACCAGCCATTCCTTGATTCAGAACTGTTATTCGTGCAGTGACATTGAGCGCGAGTTCGTTTATATAGTCCTGAATTTCTTGGATTGCAAGATCTGAAGCCTCTGCAACTCTCTTTCGATGAACCTCAGTTGATGAATTTACTTCATTAATCATATTGTCTCTCGTCTGGAGAAGTGCTTGAGAACTTGAACTCAAATCCGTTGCAACATCCTTCAGTGGAGGAATGACCTCATCTTTAATGAGATTTTGAACTTTGACCGTTAGCTCATTCAACCCCTGTGATTCCTTCGATACAATATTGTCAAGCGAATTCAACCTGTCCTGTGTAACCCCATCCATTCTTGTCTTTAAGTCAAAAATACTAGTCTCATTCTGCTGGAAGAGGTCATTGACCTTACCTTGTATTTGGCTCTCCGCTTTTTTCCACTGATCACTTACCTTGGAACTTAGCTCGGACAATTTCTGACTTAGTTTGCTACTAATATCAGCCGATAAAGCAATTTGAGGAGCTACAGGTATATAAATCGAAGAGTCATTAGATTTCATTTTAATCTCTTTGACAAATCCATCATTTTTCAGTTCTGAAAGTGCAGATTGGACTTGTGAAAGTTCTTTCTGTGTATATGAAGAAATTTGTCCAGCAGTTCTGAAGTTGAAGCCTACGAGTACCTCGTACACACTTGCTTTCAAACCATCAAACCCTATTGCTTTCAAATCATCAGATATTGACATTTTAATTTACCTCCTTCTGTGTTTTTCTAATATCTTTGTGCAGCGAATCGACAATGCTCAAAGCTTTCTTATAGGACTTATCTTGGCTCTGCCTTGTCGCTTTTGTCTCACTTGATATTCGGTCATGGAGTTCTTTAAGCAATTTCTGCATGATAACTATCTCATCTTTTGTAGTTTCATCCATATCAGTGATCAATTGCTTCATACTCTCAATAATCTCCTTAGTTGACGAGCTGATTGCCACCTCAACTTTGGATTGAGTTTGTTGTGATGCACTATTGATATCTTCTCTAGTATTCTTCAGTGTACTTTTCAATGAATTTGTCGTCTCCTCTAGCTTTGTAGAGAGGTAATTGACAGACTTTTCAATATCGCCATCAACCTTGTTCTTAGTGTTCTTGAGATTTCCAGTAAACTGCTCCTTAAGCGATTCAAACTCTGCCTCCATTTCTGAAATTCTACGATCTGTCTCAGCCTTATGTTTGGCAAGGATCTCCTGGACTTGAGCATCATAATTCTCAAGTGTTTTAGTTATTGTTCCCTCAACATTCTGCTCAAACTTATGAACGGTATCCTGAAGCTCTCCAACTTCTTTTGCAAAGTGAGTATCAATCTCAGTATTGAGACGAGTGAGATCTTGCTGAATTGTTGAGATAATATCCTGAATTGTGCCATTGACAAGATCCTTGGTTCTACTTACTCCTGCATAAACTTTTTCAGCTTTGGTATCTAATTCTTCTGCAAATTCTTCTCTCAAGCTTGTAATGGAGCTAGAAAGAGATTCACGGTTCATTGATAGAATATCTGTAATCGAGGTATCAAAGTCCTGATGAAGCGAAGTATTGATCTCTTTGATCTTAGATGAACCATTCTCTATATACTCCAGAAGTTGTGAATTTATGGATTCAACCCCAGAACTAAATTCACCTATATTCTCTTTTACAGAAGCTATTGTTTCCATCAATGTCTTCAGGGTTGCTTCCTCCGATGCGGTGATACCCGATGAACTGGACTCATTCAGATTGGCAAGAATCTCACCAATGCTTGAATTGAGTGCAGAAAGCATATCTTTTACATCTGCCTGATTCTTCAGAAGGGTCTGATTGACTTTATTTGCAAACTCCTGAATTTTTTTGTCGAATTGGGGTTGGGTCTCATCGACTTTCCCTGTCATTGACTTCTGATGATTCTCCATCATCGATGTGAATTCTTTTTTTAGCTCTTCCAATTGATCGGTTGCATCATATTGGGTTTTAGCAATTTTCTTTAGTAATTCTTGAACTTGTGGGTGCTCTTTTGACATATTACCACTCAACTCTCTATTCCACCTATCCCTCGGATAAAGTTCTGGTGTTCGGGATATTCCTTAAAAACCTCAATAGCGATCTTCCTTGTTTCATTGACTGAGCCGAACTCTTCAGCTACAAGAAATGCTCGTATTGATTTCTCGTACATGGATCGCATTGCATAGTGAAAAGTCTTTAAATTCATACTTTCCGCTTCTTTTCTAAATCTCAAACCTGCCTCTCGATAATTTGTTTCACTACTTATTTTCCAAGAAGAGCCTATCTTCTTGAATAATTCTGCAGCTTTTATGAAAGATTGTGCAGCGTAGTACTCGTGACCAGCTTTTCCAAAAGCTTGACCAAATGTCTCGTTCATCTCTGCAAGTTTCTCTTGATCACCTGTCTTCTCAAGTGCTGAGTTGGCTAGTTGAAGAACTTCCCAAGCAGTGTAAAGAATATCATTGTCAAGTGCGTTATCTATAATCTCGATTAGCTTTCCAGAAACCTCGAAGAGGAGTGAGGTATCCCTAATTTGTTGTATACCGGATTTTACTAGATCAAGCTCTTTAGTCGAAGGGAGATTCCCGTCATTTACTCGATCGGAGACATTTTGGACTGCAAGAAGAAGTTCTGTCCTGACATCAGTAGGAAGGAAGAAGGAGCTGATGAGCAACCACAATGAGGATGAACGAATAGTCAAATCCTTACCATTTGAAGCGAAGAACTGCTCATCTATTAATTGTGATATAAGCTTCTTTCCAAATGTGTCCTCCAACCTTTGCAAACTAAACGAATTCTTATCCTCTGTTGCTAACTTGATAAATAGATTCAGCTCTTCTTCATTTAGACCAAAGAGTGCTGTGAGATTTTCAATATCCAAGATACGATAATCATGCCCTCGCACAAAGAGTTCTGTTCTCAGAGCAAGATCAAAGGGGAGACGAGAAGAAGCACTTGCTATATCCTCCCTGTCATCTTTATCTAATTTTTCCCTTCTCCTAATCATCAGTTCTGCGTCTACGACCTCAAATGTATCAATCTCTAACAGAGTCATCACATTGCTATCTGTGGGAAGCGAAAGTGGAGTTCCTGAAGTGGTTACAAAAAAGATTTCTTTACTTAACTTGCTGATTGAAGTAATAAGTTTGGTCAGAAATGCAATGTGATTAATTTTTTTGTATTTCAGATTGTTGTCAATGTCATCCATGAAGATGCCAATGACTGTAGAGGACTCTTTCAACTTGGCTGCTACAGACTCGAAATTCTTCAGAAGTTCTGAAATTAATCCGTCAAACTGTCCTTCGTCTACTAATTGAAGAAAATTATCTGGAAACTCAGCTAATGCTGCTTTCGTCCTCCTCTGTAGAAATGATCTCCATTCAGGAGTCTTCTCATCTATTCTTCGAAAGATCCAATCTAACACCTCTTGGAAATCTTCAGGGAAGTATTGTATCTGGGTTTCTATCTCCTGAACTCTTTCTGCAATGGACATCTCCTTGAACTTTTGAAGGAGTGACGACTTACCAGACCCTGGGGGTCCATATATGTGAACCCACTGATTCTTTGGCTGTTTCATAATAGTCATACTATTCAGCCAGTCATAGAACTCATCTGATACACGTTTTCTCCCCACAAAGTTCGATGAGTTACAACTCGAAACTAAAGGGACTATATCTATTTCCATTTTAACACCAGAACCATGCAGATAGATGAGGGAAATGTACCTCACCAACTCATGCCTTTGTTTACAAGAAAGCAATTAGCTAAGATATTTATAAGTTTCCGATGTCTTTGAAAAATTTTGCACTAAAAGCACCTAATCAGAATATTCTTCAACAAATTAGCGAAATAAGTTCTACGATTTGCCTAAGTTTTATGAATTTGTACTGTTTCAAATTTAGGGTAAGAATATGAGTTGAGGAGTTCGAAATGGAATCAATCAAATGACAAGCGTAAGATTGTCCCTCAATCCTGCTAGAGGGAAGTCTGGATCGATCCTCAAAATGGATGCTTCTGCAATTTCAACAAGAGATTCTGATGGGGAGCTTTCCAAGACACTAATCATATATGGAAGTACTCTGGGGCTTCCTACCTTTCCGAGCGCCCAAAATGCAGCCTTCTTTACTTCTAGACTTTCAGATTTCAGAAGGTCAGCTAATGCCCCTTCTGCAGACTTACCCTTGATAATACCTAGTGATAGAGCGATACCAATCAATCTTTGTTCTTCTGAAGTTCCCCTGAGTTCTTCGATGAGTTCCCACTCATCTGCTCGGCCAAGCAGGGCGGAGGAGATATAAGCACCAATTGCTACCTGCTCGATCTGAGAATTTTTGAGAATAGGTGCATAATCACTAAATGATCCGGGACTAAACTTAACCCATCTAAATGTTGCAAGTCTATTTCTAGTGAATCCTAGACTTAAGTCCCGTATGGAATTCTCAATTTCAGGAGGCCAGATAGTAATTGCAAATCCAACAAAGAGTGGAACGACAGACCAAGAGAATGTGGTGATAGCTGCACTCCTTGCCCATATGTAGAGATTTACCACAAAGAGAAATTGCATACTCTGGATGAGACGTCTCCTCCATGGTTTTTGGAAGAAATAACCTTTCTCAATTGCCCTGATTGTAAAGAAGCTACCGAAACCAAAAAGGATAGAAGGTAGAATTCCAAAGAAAATCACATAACGAACCTTTTCCTCAAAATCTAGGAGTTCCATCTGTCTTAGTGCACCTGCGACAAAAAGGAGGTAGATGTATGCAAGAGAAATCAGAACTCCGACAAGAGTGCTATTATACCACCATGGCTTCTCGGAATCCAAGTATTGAATATCTGCACGAACATCAACTGGATACCTTTCATTGGGGGAGAGTAGATCAAGTTGACGAGAGATATCGAGAGGACTGGTAGGAGCGGGGAGAACTTTGATTACATAGTTAAGCACAAGACCAACTACGACAAGAGCGATGATAAAACCAACAATAGCCCCGAGAGGGTTTTGAGAAGATGTAAAAAATGAAAATATAAGATCTATCAGAATGAAGGATACCGCGACAATTCCAATTCCTACATAATACTGTTTCACTCCAGTAGCTATTTCTTTGAGTGTCTTCCAGACATCACTGTATGCCATTAAGGCAAGAATTGGTGCGATAATAATAAGTGAGACATTCACATATCCCATATATACCCCAATAAGCTCACTTGTCGTCTGTATTTTATCATAAGGATTGTATTTTCCTAAAAATTTTGGGAGTCCACTCAGAAAATTCAGTTGGAAACTACTCCCAGGTTGGAGGAGAAAAGCAAGAATTGAATAGATCGCAGTAAATGTGAACCGACCCGTCTTCCAATAAATTAACCCTGCAAAAAAACCGAGGAAGAAGAAGATCAAAAATGAAATCAGGTATTGTGCAGGACTCTGGAAGATGAGGATACCATAAGTAAAAACAACTCCTTGCATAATTGCTGGAAGGACGACACCTCCTGCTATCCCAAGCCTGAAAGCTTTTGCATCATTTGCAATTAAGCCGCGTAGGACAAATTCAACAGAGAGATAGGTAAGAACAAATGCAGTTATGATGAGATAACTGTAAATCTGTGGTGTCTTGGTGACTCTTACTATGTCAGCAGCAAATACAACATTATAATCTGGTGACCCTGGATTATTCAAAGAAGAGATAACAAAGTAGTTACCAAATTGGAGGGCGAAGAGATATTTAATGAGAGTGCTGAACAAGAAGAAAAATCCAAGACCAATTACAAGCATAATAATGGACATCCTGATGTTCATCTTAGTCTTTTCATGAATATAGCTAAGGTCAAGCTTTCTTATTTCCATATCTGCTAATAAGATCACGAAGATGGGTGAGAGAATTCCAATTGAGAGAAAAGTGTGAATAAGTATCTGTCCTTGACTCTGTGGATTGTTGGAGAGCACACTTGCAGTAGGTATCCCCACGATTGAAGAGATGAAGAGATCACCAAAAAATATTGAGATAACCATTGCTAAGATAAATGCAGGAAAGTATATCTTATAATAATGGCTGATAAACATATTTCCTTGATACTGTGTAAACTTACCTTCACTCATCTTCTAATTCCTCCTGAATCTCAAGTATTGCATCAAATTTAGATTTCTCTATCTGTTTCTTCTTCTTCCACGAGAGGTAAATTCTTCGTATTATGTACAGAACTATCAGAGTTATGAAAAGGTAGAGTGACAAATCAATCCTCAAATTATTAGCAATTGGTTTGATCTCTATCATCTCATTGTCATTCTCATCCAACTCAGATACGGAATCTTGTGTATCTATTTTAGCCAGAACTTTAATCTCAGATTTGTCAAACTGAAGAAATTCATCGAACTCATACACAATTGTATCATTCACTCGGAGAAAGGACACTGAATCATCTACAACAAGTTCATCATTGATGGAAATTGTAAGACTAAAGTTTCCTGCAGGTAGAGTGCCATTTGAGATGAAGGTGACACGCAATTTTAGTCCAGTGAACTTCTCTGGACTAGAAGGGAGGAACTCAATACTTTCTACCGCTAGGTTCGTGAATCGGTACCAAGTGGCAGTCGCTCCAGTCACGTTTCTGTAGATTGTCTGCGTATTCATTGGAAAGGGAAGGAAACTCATACTTGGAGCCATCGCATACGTTGCATAACCAGGAGAACTAGCTATTGCAAACAACGAGTGATTGCCGAGCACTAATTGACGTCCTGGAATCTGTCCATACGTTAGAGCATCAAATGTACCATAGATTGGTGCATCTCGAGTAGAAAGAATGTACCCTTGATTCGTATATTCTATAACTGTCAAATTGGTACTTGGGTTGATTATGGCCAAGCTAGTCGAGAATCCATCAAAGAGAGAAAAAAGTTCACCAGCTCTCATCTCAGGTGCTGCCATTAGCTCCACCGTTGATCTTCGAGCAATATAGCTGTAATCAACTACCTTCTCAATACTTACTGTAATCCTTCCTCTGAGTGCTGAGACCCCCCGAATATTCTCATCCAGATAGAGCTGTGTTTCACCAAAAATTTCTGATTTGGCAACTGTCCCATTGGAATACGTGATATTTAATTCTGTTGGAGTGGAGGGTATTACTTTGATGAATGAGTGATCCACCTCTTCAGCTCGATTAGCTGAGAGATCTCCATTAAAAATGTACTCTTTACCTTGGAGAAAGAATGGTACTCCGAGAGAAGCTGAAGTCCCAGAATTATCTTGAGAGTAAAATGCACCAATGATTGGTTGTGTAGAATTAATGTACTCACCAGAGTGAACTGGAATTGTCGTGCTTTCAAAGGGATCTGCAATATAGAAATCCCCCTCTGAAGTCCGTAACTCAGTATTCTGAGATCGAGTAAATACAGAGAAATACCCGTCGAAAGGTGAGATATACTCAAATCCCATCATCCTTGCTGGGAGAATGGAATAAGAGAATGATGTATCAGAAAGTATGTCCTGTGTATCTCTCATTCCGACAACCTGCGCAGGACCAACGGTAATTATAAGTGATCCATTGGTCAGACCTGGTGAGGTACTTGGGCTAAATTCAACCCTGCTTGGAGCATCCAGTCGGAGTGAATTTAATCCGGCGTTATCGATGGAGAATGATGTCTGAATCTGGGTTGGTTGAAAGGTCCAAATTACAACTTTTGACTCTCCATCAGTGTGATTCTC
>Ga0114931_10004811_pt1 | contig 16780 bp, 16 predicted proteins | sample 2SBtaG_FD_89579 | JGI IMG/M metagenome (GOLD analysis project Ga0114931, IMG submission 89579) | Deep subsurface microbial communities from Kolumbo volcano to uncover new lineages of life (NeLLi) - 2SBTROV14_V59a metaG | ecosystem: Environmental > Aquatic > Marine > Volcanic | place: Kolumbo...
AAGATCACCAAAGCCATTGCCAAGCAACACCCGGATGCCGTGATTATTTATGATGCGGCCCTCCTCATTGAAGCCAAGGCACATGAACGCATGGATCGCGTGATTCTGGTGACGACGGACCAACGTACTCAAGTTGCCAGGGCTTGTGAACGAGATGGATTATCGCGGCGGGACGCATTAGCTCGAATCCGAGGGCAACTGCCCTTGCGGAAAAAAAAACAATTGGCTGATCACCTGATTGACGGCACCCAATCTCTGGAAAATCTTCGCCGCCAGGTCCGAAAGCTCTATCGCGACTTCGCTGCACAGGCCCAACACCCGTCATACCGACCACAGATAAAACCAAAACGGGCATAATCGTTTTTCCCTGCAACATTTTTCTTATACGTCTTTTCAGAGGGTAACCCAAATCGGTATCATATCCTCTCATTCGTCTACTTCATCAACCGTTCATCTTCAAACGAAGGATTGTCAGATGCACAACGTCGTCATTATTGGATCAGGCCCTGCCGGGCTCACGGCTGCCATTTACACTGCTCGCGCGAACCTGTCTCCCTATATGCTTGAGGGTTCGCAGGCCGGCGGTCAACTCACGCTCACCACCGAGGTCGAAAATTTCCCAGGGTTTCCCACGGGTATTATGGGACCACAGTTGATTCAAAACATGCGCTCCCAGGCTGAACGCTTTGGGACAATTTTTGAGGCAGCGGATGTGACCAAGGTGGACTTTGGCCAACGTCCGTTTACCATCACCATTAATGATGAACGAACCATCCAAGCCAGGTCGGTGATTATTTCTACTGGTGCTTCAGCGAATCTTTTAGGGCTTCCTTCCGAAAGCCGTTTGCTCGGTCATGGAGTCTCCACCTGTGCCACCTGTGATGGATTTTTCTTCAGAGGACAGCCCATTGTCGTAATCGGTGGTGGGGACAGTGCCTTGGAGGAAGCCACATTTTTGACGAAATTCGCTAGCCATGTGACGGTCATTCATCGTCGCGACAAACTTCGGGCGTCAAAAATCATGCAAGACAAAGCCATGAAGAATGACAAGCTGTCATTCCATTGGAATGCGGTTCCGGAAGAAATCTTGGGCGACGACGTCGTAAGTGGGATTCGACTTCGCGATACCCACACAAATCAAACTGATGTTCTGGAGTGCAAAGGTGTCTTTGTGGCGATTGGGCATACGCCCAACACCCAGATTTTTAAAGGACAAATCGACACTGATGCCAATGGCTATATTCAAACCACCCATGGCACAGCCACGAATGTTCCCGGGGTTTTTGCAGCTGGCGATGTTCAGGATTCTCATTATCGACAAGCCATTACAGCCGCAGGCACTGGCTGCATGGCCGCTCTCGATGCTGAACGATTCCTAGAGGCCGCTGAATAATGCCCTGTGCCCTCGTCCATTATCATGAGCTGGCGCTTAAAGGAGGAAACCGAAAATTCTTTGAGCAGCGAATGGTTCAACACCTTCGTCATTCCCTGCGCCATCATGAAGGCATTCACGTTCACGCACTTCCCGGTCGTGTAAAAGTAAGTTTTCAAGATGAGACGCCGTGGGAAGCGATCGAGGATGGAATTCGGCATACTTTTGGCGTGGTGAATTATTCCCAAGCTCATGCCCTCCCAATTGACTATGGGGCTCCGGATTTGTTGCCGCTTTGTAAAGCCATCGAAGAACGGCTCCCGACTCAGCATTTCAATACCTTTCGAGTGACTACCAAACGTGGCGATAAACGCTTTCCTCAAACCTCAGTTGAGGTCAATCGAGAAGTTGGCGGTTATCTGCATGAGGCCACGGGGAAGCCCGTCCAATTGAATAAACCCGATCTGACTATTTTCATTGAGATCATTGATCACACCACCTATTTCTCACTGAATCGCCGACCTGGGCCCGGTGGGCTCCCGACAGGCATGAGTGGGAAAGTGGTATGTTTGCTGTCCGGCGGAATTGACTCTCCCGTTGCGGCGTATCGCATGATGAAGCGTGGTTGCAAGGTGACCTTTGTGCACTTTCATGGGAGACCCTATCTCTCACGAGCATCAGAAGAAAAGGTTCGTGACCTGGTGAAACATCTCACGCGGTATCAACTCTATTCCCGATTGTACCTTGTTCCTTTTGGTGAAATTCAACGACAGATTGTGGTGGACTCCCCAGCACCCATTCGCGTGGTTCTCTATCGTCGGTTGATGATGCGGATCGCCGACCAAATCGCCGCGAAAGAACAGGCCTGGGGTCTCGTGACTGGGGATAGCCTGGGACAAGTAGCCTCGCAGACCGCGGAAAACATTCAGGTGGTGAGTGAGATTCCAAACCTTCCAATCCTCCGTCCGCTCATTGGCATGGATAAAATTGAAATCACCAATGAGTCCCAGGCTATTGGAACGTTTGAAACATCCATCGAGCCCGATCAGGATTGTTGCACCTTATTCGTCCCCTCTCATCCCAACACCAAATGTCGGTCTCAAGATATTCGCAAAGCCGAGGAACGGTTGGCGATCCAAGATATGGTTGATGCCGGGTTAAAGAATGCCGAGTTAGTGGAGTTTTCGTTTTAAGAACAAAAAAGCCGGCTTCGTGGTCAACACGAGGCCGGCTTTTCATTTTCACCCTAATGAATGTTCTGGCTTACAATTCGGCTAATGCTTTCCTGGCGTCTTCTACCCCAGGGAATTTATCGCTAAGCTTTAAGGCCGTATTGAGAGCCTTTTTCGCCTCGGCATTGTCACCTTTTTTCAGTTGAGTCATACCCAAGTGATAGTAAACCACGGGATTGCCATGTAATTTATCCGCAGCTTCTCGTAAGAATGATACGGCTTTTAAATAAGCGTTTTTCTTGTAATAGATCCACCCCAAAGTATCCGCGATATTTGGGTCACTCGGGGCTTGTTCCCTTGCAACTTGAGCATAATATAAGGCCTGATCTAGGTCGGTCCCTTCTTCTGCCATAATCCACGCCAGGTTATTCGCTGCTGGAGCAAAGGATTTGTTTATCTTCAGCGACTCCTGGTAATGCTGTTTGGCTTCTGCGAGATCTTCACGTTTTTCAGCAATCATCCCCAACATCATATGGGCAGAGATGAGTTTTGGATTTTTAGCCAACGCCATCTCATATTCCTTGACGGCATCATCGACCCGATCCGTGCGTCGATAAAGTTCAGCTAAATTCATATAGGAAATTTGAACAGAATCATCGATACGAATCGCGTCCCTAAAGGCCTTCTCAGCCTCATTCATTTCGTTGGCTTGCATCCATAACCCGCCTAACAGATTGTAGAATAATGGATTGTCAGGAACCGCTTTGATTTGTTGCATGACCCGCTCGCGAGCCTGTTTGGCTTTTCCTTGCGTAAGGTAGACTGCCGCAATTTGGGAGACCGCTGGACAAAATTCGGATTCCCTTCAACGGCCTTTTCAAAATGCGCCACGGCTCCGTTTAAGTCTTTATCTCGACCGGCGATTAACCCTAATCGATAATGACTTGAGGCATCCAATGGAATATTTTGGACAATGGCCTCATAGACTTTTTTTGCCTTAGCAATCTCGCCTTTTCGGAAAAAGGCTTCACCCAAGACTCGAACGGAGGGAAGGTTTCGTGGATTCAGCTTAAAAGCCGCTTGAGCCTGTTCAATTGCTAAATCATACGATCCCTCGGCCAAACGTATTCCAGCCAAGGCATTTCGGGCAGAGATCATAGTCGGATCGAGCTTGACCGCCTCACTGAGTTCGCGAACGGCTTGTGTCCCATCATTGTTTGCGGCAAAGGCCACACCTAAATAGTGATGCGTCATAGCCACCCGTGGCTCTTCTTTAATGACACGTTGCAGATCAGTAATCGCCTCATCCACTTTGCCTTTCATGACTTTCACCCGGGCATTCGTGACCCGACCCAGAAGACTTTTCTTATCCTTCTCCAAGATGGCTTGAATGAGAGGTTCGGCCTGTTCAATTTTTCCACCATCGAGATAGTAGGTGATGACCTTTTCCTGAGCGAGTTCAGAATCCGGCTTCAGGTCAAGCGCCTTCTGAAAATGGAGAATCGCTTTGTCACGCTGTCCAAGAGAGACATAGAAGTCACCCAATTGAACATGGGCGATATCACTTTGAGGATGCTTCTCGACAAGTTGTTGCAAGGTTTCTTCGGCTTGATCCCACTTGCGAAGGAATTGATAAAACCGTGCAAGTTTAATGGACAGGGTTTCGCTATCAGGGTCCAACTCCAAGGCTTTTTGATATTGCGCTTCAGCGTCTTCAGCTTTCCCGGTGACAAGATAGATATCCCCCAAGGCGAGAATCAGTTCCACGGACTTGGGATGTTTCACTAAGCCTTTGTCGAGAGTTTCAAATGCGGCATCGGTGTCTTTCATACCGATGTAGGCTTTGGCCAAATCGATAAAGGTGTTGACATTGTCAGCATCAAGTTCAATGGCTTGTTGAAACTCCTCAACCCCCTGTTGGAATTCTTTTTCGATAATCAAACTTCGTCCACGTAATAAATGACCTTTGGGGTCTTGGGGAGCCGAGGCCAGTACAATATCAGCATGTTCACGTGCCTTCCCAGGTTGACGAGCCAACAAATAAAACTCGCTGAGTTTTATTTGCGCATCCTGATTCGAGGGATCTAAATCCACGGTTTTGGCCAATTCGCCAAATGCCGCTTGCAGATCTGTCATGCCCCCCAGTTTCATATGAATCAGCGCTAATTGATAATGGGCATTCGCATCTTTGGGATCAATTTGTACGACATTCTTATATTCAATCAGCGCTTCTCGGTATTTTTCCTCTGCAAAATAGGCTTGACCCCGCGTGATATGTTCGGCCTTCTTTTCTTCCGCCGACATTTGCATGCATCCCCAACCGGTTGAGAGCAAGACGAAGGTCACGGTCACCGACACAAACGATTTCAGCAATGACATACGCATAGGGGTCTTCCTTACTTTGAGTAAACGTTCACCCTGAATAGAGGCTCCAAGTGAATCGTCGGTGGATATATGGTTCTTGATTCATGTTCTCAACATGATGCCAACAAGACTTCGTTGACAAGACTTTGACACGGTCGATATAGTACTTTTCGGCCTCAATAGCTTATCTCTTTAGTGACCAATTCATAACGAAAGTCGAAAAACCTCATGTCAGAACGTGTGACACCCTTTACCCATGAACAAATCGGTTTCAGCTCAGTTCGCTTTTCAAGTAAGGGGATTTTTGACACTCATAAGGATAAAATGGTGGATCCCTATGCCCAAACACGGATCCCCAAAGAGGCCCAGGTTGAGGGTGTACATTTTTTCCCTCAAGTGTCGGGTATATTTCCATCCATTGTGGTCCTTCATGAACGGTGGGGCCTCAATGGCCAGATCAAGGATTTTGCGACCCGCTTGGCCCGTGAAGGCTATGTAGTCTTTCTCCCCAACCTTTATGGTCGTCAGGGGGGCATGATTACGGCCAATGCCGAAGTCGCCGATGCCTTAGTTGAGCGCATGGATCAAGACACGGTGCTTCAAGACATCAATGCCAGTTGCGAGTGGCTGAATACCAATCTTGCCGAAGATGCTCTCCTTGACCAGACCAAGCGTAACTTCCACGCCGTGATTGGGTTTGGAATTGGAGGAACCCTCGCAATTAAATTTGCCTGTAGGAGAAAACGCTTGCGAGCCGCTGTTTCTTTTTATGGTGTCCCGCCGAGCCCTATGGATCCTATCAAAGAACTATACTGCCCTCTTCTCTATCATGCGGCTGAAAAGGATGTTACTGTCTCAACCGAAGACCTGGATGAGATGAAGCGGGTTGCCGAAGAAGCCGGGAAAAACCTCGAGATTGTCACCTACCCAGGAACCATCCACAGTTTCTTTAATGAGTCCAGAGCGGATGTTTACCATGCCGAAGCCGCTGAGCAAGCTTGGGAGAAAACCATTACATTCATTGATAAGGCACTCAAGATTTAACGCCACCTGTGATCGTGCCTCTCATTAAACCCAGACAGCCCAGCGTTTTTACTCTCCCTCCTTTTACATTCACACCACCAAACATCTCGTCTTCCAGACAATCAACCCCTTGCCAAACCTTGTTGTTCATTGGCCTGATGGCCTGCATCATGGTTTTCAGCAATGGGACGAATCTGTCTTTGAGTCCTTCCCCTCTTTTTGCTCAAGAACCCACATTCGAAAATTTCCTTCAACACTCGACAACCAAAATCAGCAGCGTCACTTCCAACATCCAGGCCCAAGCCTTTATACAGAAAAGAATGAGGCCCTTTGTTCAAGCGACCCGTTCCCCCCAAGGCAGAGGCCAAAAACACAAGAAACAACCACTGCCATCCCCACTCACTGAACAAATGGTGGCACTGGCGAAGGAGATCGCCACATGGCATTATACCTCTGAACTGGAGAAATGGATCAATCAAGGAACCAAGAACATTCCTTCCAGTCAGCAGAATCCGTTACAAGCTCACCTCTCATGGTTGAAAGAAAATTCCCAACAGACCGAGTTCGACCGAGTATCTATGCTTGGGGACACCTATTTTAAATTAGAAAAAATGACTCATGTGACGATTGAAGATCTTCCTCGTTTTGACGTCTATGTTCAATACCTTTATCAAACATACCCATTCTGGAAGACAGATAATCATGGACTGCTTGGCATAGCCGAAAAGGAAGGGGCTCAAGGAATCCTACAACGACTTCAGGAGTATTGGGAAAACAGGGAGTTATCTGAAACAGTCGACAGTAGCCCTTTGATAGAGAGTCGTAAACTCTATGCTGCCCGCTACCTGCGCCAACATTATTTGCCCTACCATGAAGCCTATCTACGATCCGCGCTTCTCGCATTGCAGAGGGATAGCAAGGATCATGCACGAGAACTCTGGTGGAAATTACGACAATGGCAAATCGATCAAAAACAGAAAAAAGGCCTCATGAGACTTTGTGGCACCTGGCAGTGGCTCATCCACAACCATCAAAATCATGGGGATCACAAAACGATAATGATCTATCCCCCACCTTCACAATATGACCGAATGGACCCCAAGCCAGCCAAGATTCAAGTCCAAGGCGATACCGTGTACATCAGATGGGAATTTCCTCGTGGAATCATTCAAGAAGAGAGTCTACTCCTGAGCGAGAAAGACCGGGCCTTATCAGGCACCTTTGTGAATAACATGGGCCCCAACGGCAATATCACCGCACGACGCGTAAAACCGTGCTCTAAGAACTGACATACTCCTTCTCCCCCTGTTTTCTTACCCTGATTCATCCGAAAGAGTATAATATTGTGAGAGGGTGAATTGCCTCAACAAACATGAAAGGGGGTTTTGCGAAGAGCCAGAACAACAAAATCTCACTGAACAAATTCAATGAAATGAGAGCGGTTTATATTTTCCTAACCCACTGAATGAATCGTGATGATAACTAACGAACTTATCGAGCCTTCCATCCAGCAGATCGGTCGAATTCTGGCTGATCACTCGAAGACCAGTACGGCGACGATTCTCAGTCAACGATGGTGGAATGATTTACTCATGGATTGGGGAATGAGGGATGATGATTTTAAGGTTCAACTCTTTCGATTTGTCGATGTCCTTCCAACACTGAAAACCGACGAACAATTCACCCGCCTCTTGTCTGAATATTTTGGCGGCACACCGATCCTTCCTAAGCCCCTCAAGTGGTCTCTTCAGAAACTTCCGGCTTCTTGGGTTGGTTCACATGTTGGGGCAATCGTGCTTCGTCGCCAATTCATGCGCATGGCGTACACCTTCATGGCTGGCGACTCCATGGCTCATGCGATGCCGGTTCTTGGGAAACTTTGGCGTTCGGGGCGCTGCGCGTCGGTGGACCTTCTTGGCGAAGCCACCGTCAGCGAAACCGAAGCTGATAATTACCGGGATCATTGCCTCGAAGCCCTTCGGGTTTTTCACGAACACGCACAACGATGGCCAGGCCGTCCATTATTGGAACACGATCATCACGGCATACTTCCACGCGCCAATCTCTCGATTAAAATCTCTGCTCTCTATTCTCAACTCGATCCAGCTGATCCTGATGGCAGTTTTCATGGTGTCGCCTCTAGACTACGCCCCATTCTAGATCTCGCCTCAGAATTACCGGCGTCGATCACATTCGATATGGAGCAATACGAGCTTAAAGATCTCACCTATGAAATATTCATGCGTATGCTCTCCGAACCCGCCTATCGCACATACTCCTACGCAGGCATTGCGCTTCAAACGTACCTTCGCGATGCGGATGTCACGCTCGATCGCATGATTGATTGGGTCCAACAACGAGGGACTCCCATCACGATTCGCCTGGTGAAGGGGGCCTATTGGGATGCTGAAAACATTCAAAATGAACAGCGGGGCTGGCCAATTCCAGTGTTGCGGCAAAAAGCGGAAACTGATGCGAACTTTGAATATATCACTGGCAAACTACTCGCCCACCCAACATTGTTCCGCCCGGCTTTTGGCACCCACAATTTACGAAGTTTGGCTCATGCAGAGGCCCTTGCACAAGCCAACAAATTGGATTCCGACAATTACGAATACCAATCTTTGTATGGCATGGCTGATGCCTTACAGCATGCGGTCGTGAAATATGGCAGACGTGTTCGTGTATACACGCCTGTCGGAGAACTCATACCTGGCATGGCCTATCTCGTTCGACGGCTCTTGGAAAATACCTCGAATGAATCCTTTATTTCGAAACAACGTGATCAAGAGACTCCGATCGAAATATTGCTAGCACCTCCCTACGCCTCTCATGTACCGGTGCAAGACACGATGGTTCCTGAACGGGACATGCCTCACTCATTCAAAAATGAACCGCATACTGACTTCTCACGAGAACCAGTTCGGCAGGCCATGATGGAAGCCATCTCCCAGGTCAAAAGCCGACTAGGGAAAACCGTCACCTTCAATGTCCCCTCAACCATTGGACCACTCAAAGATGAATTAGTCTCCACGAACCCGAGCCGCCCGAAAGAAATCATTACACGAATGCCCTGTTATGCACCCGCCGAAATTGAGGCGGTCGTCCATTCTGCCAAGAATGCGTGGAAACAGTGGCGAACCACGACGGCGGATACCCGTGCGGATTATGTATGCCGTGTCGCTGAGCTTATGCGACATCGCCGTTATGAATTGGCTGCTTGGGAAATTTTTGAAACGGGTAAACCTTGGCGTGAGGCCGATGGCGATATCGCCGAGGCCATCGATTTTCTCGAATTTTATGCTCAGGACATGCGGCGATTAGGGAGACCTCAACGGCTGGGACAAGAACCTGGAGAATTAAATCATCTCGAATGGCGACCTCGTGGTTTGGCGGTGGTAATTTCTCCATGGAACTTTTCATTAGCCATCCCCACTGGCCTGGTGTCTTCTGCCTTGGTCACCGGCAATGCCGTCCTGTTCAAACCCTCGGAACGTTCACCCATGATGGGCTATCATCTATACCAACTTTTCCAAGAAGCGGGATTACCAGAAGGGGTTCTACATCTTATCCCAGGCGGTCCGGAGATTGGCAAGGCACTGGTGGCTCATCCACAGATTCACGTCATCGCATTCACTGGATCAAAAGAGGCGGGGCTTCACATCATTGACCAAGCATCCAAGGTTCGTCCTGGGCAACATCATGTGACACATGCGATTGCAGAAATGGGCGGGAAAAATGCCATTATCATCGATGAAACCGCAGACTTGGATGAAGCAGTCCAAGGGGTGCTCTACTCCTTCACCGGCTATCAAGGGCAAAAATGTTCCGCTTGCTCTCGGGCTATCGTCCTCAACTCTATTCATGATGAATTCATGGAACGGCTGACTCAAGCTGCTTGCAGCTTGCACATCGGACCTCCAGAGGACCCCAGCAATCATATGGGGCCGATGATCGATGCGCGGGCCTTACAGAAGGTTCGAGAATATGTGGGTATCGCGCATCAGGAAGGAACGGTATTGCTCGACCGGGCAATTGAACGTGAAGGATGGTTTCAAGGTCCCGTGATTGTGGGAGACATTCAACCTCATCACCGGTTAGCTCAGGAAGAAATTTTTGGGCCAGTGGTGGCTGTGTTAAAAGCCGATTCATTTGAACAGGCGTTGACCATGGCCATGCAATCGGACTTTGCATTGACGGGCGGAATTTACTCTCGAAGCCCAACGAATATTCAACGCGCACGTGAAGCCTTTGATGTGGGAAATTTTTACATCAACCGCCCCATCACCGGATCATTGGTTGGCCGTCAGCCTTTTGGGGGACATCGCCTTTCAGGGGTGGGCACCAAGGCGGGAGGGGAAGGGTACCTGCAACAATTCATGGTCCAACGTGTGACCAGTGAGAACACCATGCGTCGAGGTTTTGCGCCGACTCAATAGTTTTGCCCCACCTTGCAATGTGGCGGCTTGCAGTTCTTCCGTGATTTCAATCATTTTATCTTTTCCGGTTTGTGGGTTGGGAATCGTTTGTCGCTCTGAATATTTCACCAACCCCACATTTTTCACAAACCACACCGTCATCGAATCTGAACCTTTTACCTGTGCTCCTCCTCGCGACAAATGCACCAAGAGTTGCATTTGCGCTTCCATCCGAACCGCATCTGGATACGTGCCCACTGGAACGGTAACGGATTCCTGGTCATGAATCGTCACCGTCGCATAGACATCGACTTTTTCGGCCCGCCCATCATGATCAAGGTCTAAGCCAAGGTTCAAATTTTTTCGATTGAGTTGTTCAAATGAACTGGGGATTTCCAAAGGAAATCTGATGATTTGATACGGCACCAATTGTTTTTCGAGCCGAGTACCAGGCTTTGATCCATAGTACCGAATACCAGCAGCATCCCGCAGATAATAACTATCTGTTGGACCTTGGTCGCCAGGATTCGTATCATGAAAGACCGTCACGTTGACGCCATCAATCTTTTCTATTCCTGTTACCTTTGAAATATTTTTAAAGGTCTTGTCAGCAATTTGATTCACGAAGCCTTCAATAATGCGCCCTTCATAATGCCATTCATTTCCAACCTGATCGGGGAAAAATTCTTTGGGTTCATGAATAAGAATGGGTACCGGCTGACCATACGCCAGACTCAAGCTGAGTACTATCGTGAGCCATCCTCCGCCAATCCCAATCCAGGCCATCTTCATGTGTGAACGTGGGTGATGAAACACGACGCCGCCTCCTACGTTTTTGTCCTCCCAAGCATCGCAGCGAACCATTCAGGTCCTATTTTACCTGTAAACGATGTTGGAATTCGATTTCTCGGTTAATCAAATTAGGCAGGGACTCCCTCTTCATATCGATAGTCAACCTACCACAGAGACTCTTTCGCAGCAAGATTCCTCTTCCGAGAGCGGTTTGCCTTCCACCAGGATGTTGGCGATAATCAACCTCGACTTGTACATCCCATGACTCCCGACAATGAACATACCACCCAACCGGACTTTTCAGAAAAGAAAAGCAGGCCCAGAACCGTATTAATCATGGGCGGATCAGGAGTGATTGGCGGGGCTATTTGCCAACGATTCGCCGAAGCACAATGGAAAGTCGGAATACACTACTATCGAAATGAGACATCGGCTCGCAAGCTATGCCAAGAGATTCAAAAACAAGGCAAAGAGAGTTCACTCTTTCAAGCCGATGTTCGAAACCAGCATCAAACCACACACCTTCTTAAACAATTCCTTCACCGCTGGGAAAGACTCGATGCCTTGATTTGGGCTGTGGGACATGCCATCTCAACCCTAACAGTCCGCATCTCCCCAGAAGAATGGGACGAACTCATTCAAACCAATCTGACGAGTTTGTTTTTCTGCCTTCAATCCATTGGCCCTTTGTTACAAGCCCAAAAATCAGGATCGCTTCTCGTCGTCAGTTCACTGGCCAGCATGAAAGGAGCTACCGGCCAGGCCGCCTATGCAGCATCCAAAGCTGGAGTACTCGGGTTAGTTCGATCCGTGGCTCAGGAATGGGGAACAGACAATATTCGGGTGAATGCGGTGTTTCCAGGCTGGCATCGATCGGCTTTAACTGGCGAAGCATTTCCTCCCCCGGAGGCATGTCACGATCATCTCTTGGGACGCACTCCGAATCTTCAAGAAACGGCAGACCATATTTACCACCTTGCCACAGCCAATGATATTTCCGGGCAAATCTTCAATCTCGATAGCCGCATTTGGTGAAAGGGAAGCATGAGTAAGCCCTCTCACCTCAACCGATCCCGCTCACCTGGCATTTTCATCACAGGGACGGACACGAACGTAGGTAAAACCGTGATCACCGCGTCTCTTGGCATCGCACTCCAGATGGAGGGATTTCGCATTGGTGTGATGAAACCTATAGAGACCGGCTGGACATCATCAAACTCGAGACCCGAATCAGACGGTTCACGCCTACACAATGTAATGAAGACCGATCATCCAGAGGACATGATTACGCCTTATCGATTCCCCGACCCTGTTGCTCCTCTTGCCGCAAGTAGACGAGTTAAGCAGCCCATTGATTTGTCATTCATCAAAGACCGATATCAAGAGCTTTCCGAGAATTGCGATTTTCTACTCGTGGAGGGAGCGGGCGGGGTCATGGTTCCCCTGACTGAACAGCAGACGGTTAGAGATTTAATCAAGGCGTTAGAGACACCTTGCATCATGGTGAGCAAACCAACGCTCGGGGGAGTGAATCACACCTTGCTGACCCTCGAAGTTCTTCGTACTCGAAAGATAGAGGTGTTGGCCATTGTGTTGAATCACTCATCATGTCCGACAACCTCGAAGAGTGAGCAGCTTCAAATTGAAACAACAAGCCAGTTGATTCAAGAATTGAGCGGAGGGCCGGTGATTGGACCCCTCCCATTTGAGCCCATGCTGGAGAAGAATTGGGTGAAAGGTGTGGGCAAAATAGCCTATGATCCGGCTATCGCCCAACTTGTTGAGTTGGTCACGAAAACAGTTTGACCAATTGGTGGAAAGTCTGCTCAACATTTTTTGAATGGTACACGACAGAAGCAATGGCCACACCATTTCCGCCAGCCTGTTGAATGGCCGGAACCGACTCTACCGTAATCCCCCCAATCGCGAAAATAGGAAGTGTGGTCAACGAGCGAACCCGTTTCAGTCCTGTAATCCCGACAACCGGCTCATGATCAGCCTTAGTCGTCGTGGGGAAAATTGGGCCAAATCCAATGTAATCCGCTCCCCCCTTGGTCGCCGCGATTACCTCTTCAGGACGATGGGTAGAAATTCCAATAATTTTCTTCTCCCCCAAAATGTTCCTGGCATCTTCCAGTGGCAAATCATCTTGGCCAAGATGTACGCCATCGGCTTCAAGCGCTAAGGCTAAATCACACCGGTCATTCACGATGAAGGTCGCATGGGCATCCGCCACGGCTTTCCGCAGAACCATGCCTTTTTGAAAACAGTCCAGCATGGAATCGATTTTGTTTCGATATTGAAACAGGCGAACACCACATTTTGTCGCAATCTCGACGATGTGGAGTAACGAGACGTTGGGAGACCATTGTTCATCCAAGAGAAGATAGGGACCATGCAGGAGGGAGGTAGACACGAAACGAAGGAAAACCCTAGGCGTTGCGATTGGCCATGAACCGATCCAAAAATCCTGTAGACACTCGGCCTTTTTGAAAGTCGGGATCACTCAAGATCAATCGCAAAATCGGCACAGTGGTTTTGACACCTTCAATCATGAACTCATCAAGTCCCCGCTGAGCCCGAGCCAAGGCCTCTTCCCGATCACGACCATAACTGATTAATTTGGCAATCAAGGAATCATAGCTCGGATCAACATAACCAGGAGATTCCATCGCGGTATCGACTCGAATACCCGGACCTCCAGGCGCATAAAATCGCGGAACTGGGCCAGGACTTGGGGTAAACGTATCCGAACATTCCGCATTGATTCGGCATTCAAAGCTATGTCCGGTTAATCGAATATCTTTTTGCCGAATCGTCAACGGCAACCCTGCTGCCACTCGAATTTGTTCCTTGATCAAATCGATACCCGTGACCATTTCCGTAATCGGATGTTCCACTTGAATCCGTGTATTGATTTCCATAAAGAAAAATTTTCTATTTTGGTCAAGCAAGAATTCTACGGTTCCGGCATTACGGTAATGAACGGATTTGACGGCCTTGATGGCCACCTTGCCCATCTCATGCCGCAAGGATTCGTCTACCGCGGGCGACGGCGATTCTTCGACTAACTTTTGGTATCGCCGCTGCACCGAACAATCTCGTTCACCCAAATGAATCACGTGACCATGCTCGTCAGCTAGAACTTGGATTTCAATATGACGCGGATCAATGAAAAATTTTTCGAGGTACACCCCATCAGAACCAAACACGGCTCGTGATTCGACTTGGGCCGCAAGAATCGCTCGATCTAAATCTTGCTCTTTGGTGATGACCCGCATACCCCGCCCTCCACCACCCGCCGAGGCTTTCACAATGACCGGGTAACCCACCTTCTTGGCCACGCTTCGTGCCTCATCCAAATCAAACACTTCCCCTTCACTCCCGGGCATCACCGGGATGCCATGCTTGATCATGGTTTCTCGCGCTTTGGATTTATCTCCTAGCAATGAAATGTGTTCGGATGTGGGTCCAATGAATTTGATGCCAATCGACTCACAGACTTCGGCAAAATGCGCATTCTCGGAAAGAAACCCGTAGCCGGGATGAATGGCATCCGCTCCGGTAATTTCGGCAGCACTGAGCACATTCGGGATATTTCGATAACTCAAGGCACTATCAGCTGGACCAACACAGATCTGTTCATCCGCATGACGCACATGCAGCGAACGGGCATCAGCCTCCGAATAGATGGCCACGGATTTAATGCCCAATTCTCGGCATGCACGAATGATGCGAAGAGCGATTTCTCCACGATTAGCAATGAGAATTTTCTTAAACACGGTTACTCTTTCAACAACACCCTATCAATATACTTCTTGAGGCTTCAAAGGAAAATCAAGGAATCGGCGAACCGGGAAGGGAGGCACTGCGCACCCATTCAACATTCCACTAGGAAACAGAAATGGGATCAATTAAAAATAAGGGTTGACCATATTCCACAGCCGTCCCACTTTCCACCAAGACTTTCACCACACGTCCATCGGCTTCGGATTCAATTTCATTCATCAGCTTCATCGCTTCGACAATACACAGAACTTGTCCCTTCCTCACGATGTCGTTTTCTTCAACATATGAATCAGCATCAGGGGATGGAGAACGATAAAACGTGCCAACAATGGGAGAGGTCACGGTCAACAGACGTGCATTCTCAATTTCCGGAGATTCAATGGTTACCTGGGGCGTGGCCGGTCCTTCGGCGGAAAGAGGCGCCACAGGAACGGGAGACGAAATGGTTGGCGATAGATCTCTCCGTATACGTATCCTGAAATCTTTGCGTTCGACTTCAATCTCGGTCAAATTTTGTTGGGTCAAAATTTCGACGAGATCTTTGATCTCCTTACGCTCTTCACTTTTCATAGGGCCTAAGCTTTGTGGAACACAATGAAACCAAATAATAAATGATGCTGGGACCAGGCAAGGTTATCTCACCCGTTCAACATACTCTCGACTTCTGGTATCAATCTTTATGATTTCACCAGCTTCAAGGTACAGTGGGACCTTCACCGTCGCCCCGGTTTCCACCACGGCAGGCTTGGTTCCCCCACTGGCCGTATCACCACGAATGCCTGGATCAGTTTCCACGACTTTGAGATCCATGAAGGTTGGCAATTCCACGGAAATGGGTTTCCCCTCATAGATCAGAATCTGGACAATCGTTTCTTCTTTGAGCAAATCCGTATTGTCTCCCAGTTGTGATTTTTCATAGGTGAACTGTTCATAGGATGACGTATCCATAAACGTATACGAGTCACCACTCGCGTATAAAAACTGCATCTCGCATTCTTCAAGATCAGGTTCATCAAACTTTTCACCAGAACGAAATGTTCGATCAAGCACCTGCCCCGTCTTCAGATTTTTCAAACGGGTACGAACAAAGGCTCCGCCTTTTCCAGGCTTCACATGTTGAAACTCAACAACATAAAATGGGGCTCCATCCAACTGGAGTCGAGTTCCATTACGAAAATCAGAGGTAACAATCACGATTCCCTATCCCTTTCAATAACAAAAAAATTGGGTGTCATCCAAAAATCTATGACGATATTGATGGTTTTGATTGAACATGTTCCAACGCGGCCTGTACGCCCAACACATAACTCGTAGATCCAAACCCACTGATCTGTCCAAGCGCCACACCTGCCAAATATGACTTATGGCGGAATTCCTCACGCTTATGAATGTTGGAAAGGTGCACCTCAATGGTCGGCACCTCTGCGCTTAGCACGGCATCTCGCAAGGCAATGCTGGTATGGGTATAGGCTGCGGGATTGATCACAATAGCATCAAACTGCCCTCGGGCCTCCTGAATCCAGGTCACTAAGTCCCCTTCGCGATTTGACTGTTTGGCTTCCAACTGCACGCCTTCTTTTTTGGCCCACGACTCCAACAACCCATTGATATCCTTGAGTGTTTGTCGACCATAGAGACTTTCTTCGCGCACCCCAAGCATATTGAGGTTAGGACCGTGCAAGACCAGAATCCGAATCATGATCACAATTGATGTATGTGTGAATAAGGGAAGCAGGCGTCAGGCAGGAAAGAACCTGGCACGACGATGTTCATGTACCGCGCATGCCCGTCACCTGACATGTTTGTGGATTCTAACAAGGTGATCCAATTGGGTCAATGGAAGAGATGGC
>Ga0114931_10004812_pt1 | contig 16780 bp, 8 predicted proteins | sample 2SBtaG_FD_89579 | JGI IMG/M metagenome (GOLD analysis project Ga0114931, IMG submission 89579) | Deep subsurface microbial communities from Kolumbo volcano to uncover new lineages of life (NeLLi) - 2SBTROV14_V59a metaG | ecosystem: Environmental > Aquatic > Marine > Volcanic | place: Kolumbo...
GTCCTTATTTTTCACTTTGAAAACAGTCATTATATCAACATAACTCTTGTTTTCAAAGCAAAAACTAAGAACAAAATAATCAACCCAAAAACCTCAATTTATTTATTCACCGTTCCTAAGAATAAGTTGGTCATTTCGACGAGTTTATTTTACCCTGTCCCGCCGAAGGGGAACGAATGTCGGGAAAGCAACCCAAATCGGGAAGTTTTTTTTCATCCTTATCAAGTACAAAAAATGGATTTGTTTTTCAGCAAAGACCAAGTGGTTGTTTGAGGAAAGAGAGACGAAACGTCAGTTTTTGATCAATTTTCCATTAATTCTAAAGCCTTCAAAATCAAGGACATAGAAATAAATGCCGCTCGGTGAGTCACTTCCATTAAAACCGGAACCATCCCAGGTAATTTCCACATTTCCCGGCAGGGTGTTTTGAAAGGATTGCCTGTACACTTCCTTGCCCAAGACAGAAAATATTCTAAATTCCCCAGATCCGTGTTTCCCCAATTCAAAAGAAATTTTGGTGAAATTCGAAAAGGGATTGGGAAAACTATTCAACTCTTTAAAAGGCAATTCTACGGCTTCTACATCTTTGGTATCAGTCAAAGTACCTCCTTCCGTAATTTTAATGGTTTGGTTCGCCTGAATATTTTGATAGGTATCAACAATGCCACTTAACCATGTCAGCTGTATCTCATCAACCGTCTCCGCATCTCCTAATCCAAAATGGACGGGCTTTATACTTTGTCCATAAAAATCTGCTCCCTGATGCCAGCGATAGTAAGATTGTCCATCAACCGTAATTTTTACTTCCGTCCCGAAAGCATTGCGGTTGGAAACCGTACCTTCTAATTTTATTTTGAGCCAGTTTTTGCCTGTTGATGGACCTTCCGAAATAGTATTGTTTTTGTAAAAATAAGGCGTTGACTCTACATTGGCTACTACCATATCTAAATCTCCGTCGTCATCGTAATCAAAAACTTCCAGCCCTCTGGCCCTTTCATCTCCGTTCGTATTGGACGCTGCCGACCAATCCACGAATCCGGGAGTCCCTTCTTCCATCAGCATGTTTTTAAAGAAAAAGTTGGGGACATCTGTCTGTACCTCCCCATTTACAACTTGACCACTAACTACCCCAGTCACAGCCGCCAAATCTTCGTCGCCATCGTTGTCGTAATCGAAGAAATGAGTTCCCCAACCCCAGCCCGAATTTTCGACACCCATTTGGGACGCCACATCCTCAAACCGTCGAACACCTAGGTTCTTTAATAGAGGATTAGGCTGATAGTTGAAAATACTGGTCACGTAAAAATCAAAAAAACCGTCGTTATTATAATCGCCAATTGCCATTCCCATACTGGCGCCATTGTAGGCAAGTCGGTAGGCAAGGGAAGCTTCATTATAGTGCAGCCCGGAGGTGTTTGCAAAAAAATCATTGATTTGGGTATCATTGGCACAATAAATATCTAAAAACCCATCTTTTCCAACATCCAAGGTAATGGCACTCCATGTAACCACCCCATCACCTTGAATATTTAAAAAGGAAGTCATATCGGAAAAAGTCCCGTCTCCATTATTTAGATAAAATATATTTGGCCCATTCAGCATGCTCACATATAAATCCAAGTCGCCATCTCGGTCGTGGTCAAACCATAATCCGCTGCTACTGTAGCAAGAATGACAACCAGCCACCCCTGCTTCATCTGTGACATCTGTAAAAGTCCCATCGCCATTATTATGATAAAGTTGATCCAACCGGCTATTGGCTAAAAACAAATCGGGATATCCGTCATTATCATAATCGCCCCAGGAAACACCTAATTTCTCGCCCATGGAGGCTGTTACATCTGTATTGACAAACTGAGCAGTAAAACCCGCTGCCATGGTGACATCTTCAAAGGTACCATCACCTTTGTTTCTCAACAAACGATTCCAGGTATCTTCATCGTTTGGGTCGAAAGAATAGAAACCTGAAAAGTAAATGTCTAAATCACCATCCTTATCGTAGTCAGCTACAGCGACACCGTTGTTGTTGCGAACAATGTCCAAACCTGTTTCCGCTTCAACACGGGTAAAAGGCTGGGCGGTTGTTTCAGGGAGGAGCAAGGGAATAACCAACCATAAACAAATTATTGGTTTTATGAAATTTTTCATGACATAATGATTTTTTTAATTCCAAATAGATGCCATTTCATATACTTCCAGATAGGGTATTTTCACCAAAGACCTTCCAGTTTTAAATTCTAACCCGCTGTTATTTTTAGCTTCCGGTAAGGATTCCACAATGGTAAATGCGCCCTTATCTGCGTATAATTCGATGGAAGTTCTGTCAATTAAAATTTCCAGTTCAATCGTTTTGGTATCGGTATTTGCACTTTCGTAAAAGACATCATTTAGCTTATTGAAATTCATGTCATAACTGGCAATGGAGTTACCGTTAAAAAGGAGTTGAAATTGGGTGCCCTGTATGATTTCCACTTTCATTTTGATATGGAATAAATCTCCTGAAACCTCTTTCAACTTTTCATTGGCGGCTTCTCTGCTTAAATTGCTCCAGCGATAACTCTTGGTATGCAACTGTTGAATTTCTTCGATGGGTTCATTGAACAGGCGGACGCCGTTGCGGGTAGAACGGAGGGTCAACTCTGTAGGAAAAAGCATCATTTGCCCAAAAGGCATTTTCCCTCCGTGGGTAATGCCTCTTCCCCAGCCAAATTCGATGCGCCTGCCATCTGATTCAGGAATGTTGTTGTAGGTTTGGGCAGCATAAAGATTTCCCTGAACGTATTGGAATTTACCAGAGGTGGGCTTAAATTCTCTTCCGTCAAAATCGCCCAGCATATAGGTCGCGGAGGCGCCATACATCACCCATTTGGTATTAAATTTATTGCCATCAATAGGTAATTCAAACAATTCGGGACATTCCCAAAAGCCACTTAAATGGCTCTGATAGGTCCAGTGTTTGAAATCCGGCGAATTGTAAATGGAGTGTCCGTCTTTCTCGAATAGTACCATAACCCAATTTTGAGTGGGTTCGTACCAAAAAACCTTTGGGTCGCGGGTATCTCTTGAGTGCCATTTCTCCTTGCTGCTGAGGACGGGATTGCCTTTGTATTTCGTAAAAGTTCGGCCATTATCATTGCTGTAAGCAATACATTGGGTTTGGATAGCATCTCCATCCCCTAAATTTTTATGAGCGGTATAAGTAGCAATAATAGGTGGGGCATCTCCGGTTTGGAAGCCTGCTGTATTGTTTACATCTATTGTAGCTGTACCGGAAAACATCACTCCCAATTCATCTGGATACAACACATCTCCTAATTCCTTCCAATGCACCAAATCAGTACTGACTGCATGCCCCCAATGCATGTTTTCCCAAAGAATTTCATAGGGATTATGCTGGTAAAATAAATGATATTTCCCTTTGAAATAAACCAAGCCGTTGGGGTCGTTATTCCAGCCTCGTTTCGAGGTAAAATGAAACTGGGGCCGATTCTTTTCCCGATATGCGCTGTCTTGTCCTGCCCATTTATCGGATTGATAGATTCTTTCAAGCCCAGCGACTTTCTCCGGATAGCTAATGGTGAGTTTCTTTCCGTTATATTTGGATACATCTGCAAAAACCCAATAATCGGGTTGTCCGTCACTTAATCTAATTACAAATTTCCGAACATTGTCATTGTTAATATCAAAATTCATTTCCTGCCTGTCATCCGACATTTGAATGGGCAAGTTGAGGTATTTTTTATTTATTTCAAAGGTGCGGCGGATGGCGAGGTTTTTCTGTGCGAAAAGTGCTGAAAAACTGAAGGCGAAAAAAAGGAGGAGTTTGATTTTCATAATGAAGTATGTTTTTTAGAAATTGGCAATCTGGCATTCGTTATTCGCGTCTCAAAACTCAGGAAATGTAGTAAACTTACAAATCCCAAGTTTCGAGGTACGAATTTTGAACTACAAATCAATTATATCCTACATTTTGCACATATAATCCCTGGCTAAGCGTAATTTGGGTTGAGGGAATGGCTAAATACTCATCCCTGCCAGCCGTAAAATGAGCATCTACCAGGTGAGCAGTCCGGTTTTTTTCTACTTCAAAATACTTGTTCAGCACTGGTTCAGCAATGCCCCAACGAACCAGGTCAAAAAATCGCTTGGATTCAAAAGCGAATTCTAGGCGTCGTTCAAAACGCAGAATTTCTCTTGCATGGTCTTGTGAACCTAAGGTTGGGTACTCTCCAACGCTCCATTTTCCCGTAGGACTGCCATCCGCAAAGCCTATTCGCGAAAGGCTTTCAGGGCTAATAGCTCTCATCCTTATCTGGTTGATGATGGGCAAGGCTTCGTCCATTCTGCCTAATTCTATCAAAGCTTCTGCCTTCCACATTAATACTTCCGCGTAACGGATTTGGTCCGTGTTTCTCGAAATGCTAAAGAAAGCGGTGAATTGCCGGAAGCAGGGGCAATCCGGTAATTCCTGGTCTTTCATACCCAATTTAAAACCATAGACCCCGGGAACACGAGCGTATGTTTCATCATAAATTCGATTGGGGTCATACTTGAATGGCATTCCCAAAATCCCGATAGTATGGGCAATTCTTGGATCCATGTTATTGGACATCAAATCATCATCAGTCTCGATTTGGGGACCTTCATTGAAGGTGTCGAATAAAGGCAAACCATTCACATCGGTTTTGTAAGCATTTGCCAGGTTTTGGGAAGGGGGATTGAAAGAGCAACAACCATAACCGGGGCCCATTGAAGAATTCAAACTGGTAGAGAAATTTCCTCTTCCTTCAACAGAACCATCGTTGATGGAACGCATGATGGCCCAAACGGACTCAATACCACTTTCCGACTCCCACAAAAAGTTTTTGGCATAATCGTCATGCAAAGCAAATTGCCCCGAAGCTTCAATGGTATTAGCCAATGAAACCACCTCCTCCAACTCGCTCTGATTGATGGTGGTTACCTGGTTATTATCATCCTGAACGTATGCCTTATAAAGCAGCGTTTTGGCTAAATAAGCTCTGGCAGCATTTTTGGTAGGCCGGCCTTTATCTGCCTGAGTATCGGGTAAATCCGCCACGCCTGCCCGAAACTCGTCTGCAATGTATGCCCAACCTTCCTGGTCGGTCTTTTCCCTGTTAGAAATTTTGACTACATCCGTTTTAGGGACGGTTTCATCGATAAAGACGGGAAACTTGTACAATTTTTTCAGAATAAACTCGAAATGCCCCCTTATGAAACGCAATTCTGCAATTCGTTGCGCTTTACTTGCGCCTGCCTCCCTCTGATAAGTCGCATCATCAAAAGATTCAACCCGACGCAGGGCATCATTAACCCTTGAAACACCTGCATAAATCCACTCCCACATCAAATTTCCATGACCATTATTGGCGTTATTTAAGGTAAAGACCTCAAATTGGTGAAGTGGGAACTGGTCTCCAATACCACCGCCGCCTTTGTATCCATCATCCGAACGGGAGGTGCCATAAGCCCATAAATCTTCGAATTGTTGGGCTAATAAATTATCGTTACCCAGAGCTGCATAAGCGGCAATAATCATTTTTTCTGTATTTTTTACCGTATTCAAATCACTATCGGAAAGAACGCCCGTTGGGGAAAAGTCCAGAAAACTATTCTTACAGCTAAAAGGTAAAACAATAGCCATTAGCAATAATAGGGTTGGTTTTATAAAATTTAATCTTTTCATTGTTTTAATATTTTTGTGGTTCGTCATTCGTAGTAAATTCTAAAGTTGAAGCGCTCCAATACCTATTGAGAATTGTTAGTTATGAATGACGAAATAACTCCACATGTTACGAAATAATTAAGTAGTCATTGGTCAATAATCGGCAGCGGTCATTTGAATAAATAGTTGCTGTTCAAAGATTTAAAAAAATGAAAGAGCCGATTATTTACATCCAGGCGCTTAGAAAGAGGCGCTTAGTCCTATAGAAAATTTTTGTGGCTTAGGAAACTTGCCATTGATCCTACTTTCAATTGACCAGCCCGATGACGGCCACCGGTTTGACCCACTACGGTCCACAATCCACAATAGATTTTCTCCAGTCACATAAACCCTTAGACCTGAAAAAACACTTTTTATTAAAGTTTGGGGAAAGGTATAGCCAAGTGTTATTTGCCGGAAAACAAGATAGTTCCCATTTCTCACATTGTAGTCCAAAGAAAATCCAAATGGTTGCAAGCTGTTGGAAGCTGCCGGGATGAAGGAGCCCGTATTAGTAAATGACCAGGCATTTAATTGATTTATGCCCCCATTTTCTCCATTTATTAAAGAACCATTTTCCATCCTGATTACATCTGCTGGAATTCTTCTTCCCACTTCCGCCTGGAAAAACATGCTCAAATCAAAGTTTTTCCAGTTGACCTGAATGTTGTAACCCATGTCCAAATCCGGTACTCCATTGTCTTTGCCGTATTCCTGGTCCAAGGTGTTAATTACTCCGTCATTGTTCAAGTCCACAAAGCGCAAAGCGCCGACCCTTTTTCCTGTCTGTTCGGCATGAGCATCTACTTCCGCTTGATTTTGGAAAATTCCGCTCGTCCGGTATCCAAACAGGGCATTGGGGGCATGACCAATAATATTTTGTTCTTCATTCCCTGGGAAGGAAGCAAATAAATCTTCCGGCACAAAGGTGATGTTGGCATCGTAGGCAGAGAAAGTAGCCCCAACGGAAAAGGTTAAATCTCGACCGGGGCGACTATTGTATTGTAGGGCCAATTCCCATCCGTTAGTTCGCATATTGGCGCCATTTACAAAGCGTTGGGCACCGTCGCCAAAAGCGCCTACGGTTTTTCGCACAATTAAAATGTCTTTCGTCTTTTTGTTGAATACTTCAAAAGTGCCCGTAATTCGGTCATTGAACAAACCAAGGTCCATACCGAAGTTGAATTCGGCCGTAGTCTCCCACTTTAAATCATCGTTTCCGGTTTGGATCGCCACAAAGCCGGAAGGAAGAATACCAGAATCGTTATTACCAATATCGTAAGCCGTAGCAGCATCCTGGCAAAGGGATTGTGCACATCCGCCGCCCCAGGGCAAAATATTGCTTTGCGGGGCATAAATCGCCTGAAATAAATTAAATCGGGCGCTATTTAAAATATTCTGGTTGCCGGTCTTTCCCCAGGAAGCTCTTAATTTCAAATTTGAAATAAATTTACTATCTTTCAAAAATCCCTCCTCACTCAGCCGCCAGCCACCGGAAAAGGCCGGGAACACCGCAAACCGGTCATTCAAACCAAAGCGGGAAGAACCATCTCTTCGGAAGGTGGCAGAAAGAAGATATTTATCATTAAAATCATAACTCAACTTTCCGAAATAAGAAAACAAACTGAACCCCGTGGAACTACCCGTGGAGGATCTTTCCCCGGCAGCGGCATCTAGTTGGAAGTAGGCATTGGTTTCCTGTGCAAAATCCTTGGCAAAACCTGAAAAAATGTTCTCATTATTTTTAACGGATTCTGTACCGGCGAAAGCCGTGATAGTGTGCTTTCCAAAATCTCTGGAATAAGTCAAGGTATTGTTAAAAACCCAGTTGATGCGGTCTGTCTGTCTTCTCTGTAATTCAGCAATTTCGTTTTTCAAAAAGCCCCGGCGATAGGTCCTGAAAATATCCTTGGTGTTGATATTATCGTAATCTACCCCAAAATTCGTTCGAAAAGAAAGTCCTTTAATTATTTTAACTTCGGCGTAAAGATTACCGACTCCTTTCACATTAAAAAGGACGTCGTCCCGGTTATCGAAGGCCAAAGCCACCGGATTGTCTCTATCGGCAAAACCGCCTCCCGGAGGGCCGGCGAATCTACCATCTTCCGTGCGCACGGGGATGATGGATTTTACCCGGAGGGGAAGTTCATCCGGCTTGCCCCCAAAACCGGTATCCAGCAATTTGCGTTTCCCTGTGGTTACATTTAAATTTTCACCTATGGTTATTCTCCCGTCCAAAAAGTTATAATTGGAATTTATCCGAACACCAATTCGCCGGTAGCCGGTTCCGATAACGACTGCTCTTTGTTTAAAATAATCGACGCCAAACCGAACGCCACCTCTTTCACCTCCCTGAGAAAAGGAGATGTCGTAATCTTGAGTAACACCGGTTCTGGAAACTTCATCCCACCAATCCGTTCCTTTGTTAATATCTCCTCCGAAAACGCTTTGCGCATGCCCGGAGGGTCTTTCCATGTCCGCTTCATCCAACCAGTCTGGGAAAATTATCTTATCCAATACGGGCACGCCGTTTCCTTGGACACCCGCACCCAAGCTAGGATCAAAATGCCATTCGTACGTGTAAATACCGGTGGCATTAGGGTCTGAACCGTCGTTCACCGCCCCCTGCCATTCTACCATAGCCCGTTGTCGGTTGTTGGTCACATCGTCAAAATCGCTCCAATTTTCGACGGTGGTTCTGACATTTAAGGTAATAGTTGACTTTTTGTTGTTAGCTCGCTTTGTGGTAATAACAACGACCCCGTTTGAAGCTCTTGCGCCATAAATGGTAGCCGCAGAAGCATCCTTCAAAACCTGAACCGATTCAATATCATTGGGATTCAACCACGCCAAGCCAAAAACCTGCTCATCACCGGTGCCGAGTTCATTTGTTTCAAAGGGTTGTAGTGGTACGCCATCTACGATGTACAATGGGTCATTATTTCCAAGTGTACTGACCCCTCGTATGCGTACTCTTGCGCCTTGTCCCGGGTCGCCGGATACATCCACAAATACACCAGGAAGTCTGCCCTGCATGCTCTGTAATACGTTGGGGGTCGCCAATTCTTTTATATCGCCCACATCCATGACCCCGACAGCTCCTAAAAGGTCTTTCTTTTTCTCGACGGCGTATCCTGTCACCACCACTTCTTCCAATACTTGTCCACTCTCCAAATGGACGGTAAGCTTATCCAAACCTCCTGCGATTGACACATTTTGTAGAGTATAACCTGTGTAGGAAATTTCCAACGATTCTACATCATCACCCACTTGAAGGGAAAAAAATCCATCAATGTCTGTAACTGTTCCGGTTGTCGTTCCAGATACCAAAACGTTTGCACCAATTAGGGGATCACCCGTTTCCGAATCTGTAACTGTCCCCGTAATCGTTCGCTGTGCTATGGCGAACTGTACGGAAAACAAAATGGCGATTAGTGAGAAAAAAGCTAGTTTCATAATCTCAAATTTTTTGTTTTTAAATATTTTTTTGAAAACAAGCATGCAATTTTGATTTAGATTTAAGTTTCTTCAATGGTTGATTCTATAGTTTCTTGAATTTCAGCCCCTTGTGAACTAGAAATGGCGGGTTTTTTCCGAAGCAATTTTGTTTCTAAATCTTCAAGGGAAACCCCCTTCGTTTCGGGCATCATTTTCCAAACGTAGAGCAGTTGGAGCACCATCATTCCGGCAAAAAATGCGAAGATGAACCCACCCCCAAATTTGCCGGCAAAAAACGGAAACACCCCCGCGACCAAAGCCGCAAAACTCCAGTGCGTCCCACTTCCGAGGGACATTCCATACGACCGAACGTCGTTTGGAAAAATCTCTGAAATGAATACCCAAATGCAAGCCCCCTGACCTATCGCATGAGAAGCAATGAATACAACTAGCCACACCGGAACCATTAGCCCGCTAAAAGACTCTGTAAAAAAGGCAACCGCCACTCCCGACAAGGAAACGATGTAGCCAACCGAGCCGACATACATCAAAAAACGGCGCCCAAACCGGTCAATCAGCATTAATCCCAACATGGTAAAAAGGAGGTTCACCAGCCCGAGTCCAGCCGTCGAAAGCAACGCGGTATCACCCCCCATTCCAGTCATGCTGAAAATTCGAGGGGTATAGTATATCACTGCATTAATGCCGGATAATTGGTTGAAAAAGGCTATTAGAAAAGCTAATAAAATGGGGAATTTATACCGGCCGGAGAGGAAATGTTTCAAACCAATGCGCTTGCTCGTTTCGGTAGCTTGAATGGCAGCAACGGAGGACTCGACCGTTGCCGGATTGATTATTGTCAAAATGGCTTTTGCCTGATCTACTAAACCTTTTTTCACAATCAACCAACGTGGACTTTTCGGCACCAACAAAATTAATATTACAAACAACAAGGCCGGAACCGCCTCCACCCCCAACATCAAACGCCAAGCCTCCTTCCCTCCCTCGCCAATTAAATAGTTAGACAGGTAAGCTATTAAAATGCCCAACACGATGTTGAATTGGAAAATCGCTGTCAAGCGGCCACGAACTTCTTTTGGCGATATTTCAGAAATATAAATCGGGGCTGCAACGGAAGATGCCCCTACTCCCAAGCCGCCGATAAATCGAAAAAACATCAGCATGTAAACATCGGAAGCTAAGGCTGAGCCAACCGCTGAAACGAGGTACAAAACAGCAACTCCAAACAGGGTGTTTTTCCGGCCGATGCGTTCGCAGGGAATGCCGCCAAATAAGGCTCCAATTACGGTTCCGTATAGGGCCATTGCCACCGTCTGACCCAACACCGCATCACTCAATCCCCACAATTCCTGAATAGCCTGTTCACCACCGGAGATTACGGCAGTATCAAATCCAAATAAAAAGCCGCCAAGTCCGACGGTAATGGACCAAAAAACTACTTTCTTGAGATTCATAAAATGAAATTTTTTTATGGCTCAAAGGTAATTGGTCAATTGCCAATCGGATTCCAATATTATATCAAATGCTTTTAAAATTATTACATTTTGTTCTGAAAACACAACTGTTTGAAAAACAATAATTTACAACTTAGCGTAAAAATTACAACTAATTAAATTCCTTTTAAAAATGTTGCACCGGATTTCAGGAATGTTGCATAAAAGATGCTAAGAAAGGTTTTTAAATTCGGATGGTGTACAATGAAAATGACTTTTGAAAACTGTGGAGAAGTATCCTGGCGAAGTATAGCCGACTTTGTAGGCGATCTCCGAAATAGTCAATTCGCCTTTTTCTAATAATTTCGTTGCTTTGGATAGCCGCATTCCTTGGATATAATCCGCCACGCTTTGCCCAAATAGCACTTTGACCTTTCGGTACAACTGCGTTCGGGACAAACCGAATTCTTTCATCAGGTCAGGCATTCCAAAGTTTTGCCGCGTGTAATTTTGGTCAACGAACGAAACAAATTGTTGAATGAATTGACTGTCTAATTTGCTAATACCCGCAATCAATTTTTCAGGTAACTGCCCTCCTGTTTTGAAATGTTGCTTCAGAAGAGCTCGATTGAGAAGCAAGCCTTTGATGCTTTCCTGTAGAAAATGAAGGTTAAAAGGTTTGGTGATGAAAGCGTCAGCCCCTGTTTGAATGCCCTCAATTTTTTGCTCCATGGAACTGCGGGCAGTCAATAGAATGATGGGGATATGAGAAGTGCGTAGGTCTGATTTTAATATTTTTGTTAGTTCTAATCCATCTATGCCCGGCAAGGTAAGGTCACAAATTATTAAATCAGGAACCATTTTCAAGGCCTTTTCTAAACCTGAATTACCATCCGCCGCTTCATGGAATTCATAGGTGCTGCCTAGTTTATTTTTTAGAAATAGCCGCAGGTCATCGTGGTCTTCGATGAGGAGTAATTTATATTCTTTTGCGTTGCTATGGGAATGTTCCCCCCCCACTTGTCCTGTCTCCAACGTCGGGAAAGGCTCAGAAGATGTGGAAAAGGATAATTTCTCGACATAAGTTGATGCTTCATCATAGGAGGTTGGTGCCACAGGAACTTGAGCCAATTGGTCGGTTTTTAAGTGGCAATGGCCAAGGGGCAGGCGAATGTCAAAGCGGGTGCCTTTCTTTTTTTTACTCGACAAATTGATATTTCCACCCTGCAATTCAATCAATTCTTTGGAAAGACACAAGCCCAACCCCGTGCCTTGGGCGAAGTATTTTTCGCCTTGGTAAAAGCGGTCGAAGGCATGTTGAACGTGTTCCTTGGACATGCCTCTCCCATTATCTTCTACCGCTATAATAACCTGATTTTCAAAAACATTTCTAGTAAGGCTCAAATGAATCTTACCTCCGTCTTTTGTGAATTTAAATGCATTGGAAAGGAGATTGAACAATACTTTATCCAGCATGTTCACATCAAACCAAAGTGGAATTTTTTCCTCTTTCGCGAACAACCGAAAATCAATTTTCCGCTTTTCCGCTACGTTTCGGTAGGATTTCATGATATTCCAGACAAAGGCGATGAGATCGTTTTCGCTTGCCCGAATTTTCATTTTATTGTTTTCAATTTTTCTAAAATCCATCAACTGATTGACCAAACGAAGCAAGCGCAGGGCGTTCTGACGCATCAGGGACAAATCTTCTTTGTTGGCTTTTTTCTGAACTCTACCCGAAGTCAAAATGCTTTCAACCGTACCCAAAATCAGGGTCAGCGGGGTTCGAAATTCGTGAGATATGTTGGTAAAAAAACGGAACTTGGCTTTGGTGGCTGCTTTAACTTTTTCCGATATTTCCATGATTTGATTGCGCTGAATACGAATTTCTTTGTTTTGCATTTCCAGTTTTTTGTATGCCTCCCTACGATCACACAACGATTTGTACAACCAGGCACCCAACAATATGGTGATGACAAGGGTAATTACGAAAATGTACAGAGCTACCTTCTGATTGTGAAACACCCGACGCAGTTGGTCAATCATTTCCTGCAAGCGTTCTATGCTTTTTTGTCCTTTTAAAATTTTGTCCGACTGTAACTTCATAATTTGTACATTCCTGCTGTCAATAACGGTTGTTTGCAAAGTGTTTTCCTTGTCGAAAGGACGGTGATTCAAAATATCGCTGGCGAGCCGGATAGCTTTTTCTCCGCCAGTAGGATAAAGTAAAGTGGCATCCAAAATACCGCTTTCCACCAATTGAATTCCACCATTCGGACCCGGCAATCCATCCACCCCAATAAAGTGAATTTGGTGTTCCAACCCCAAATGTTGCGCAATTTGGTAAGCCCCTACAGCCATCCGGTCGTTATGGGAATAAACCAAATCAACATCGGGAAACTTTTTTAGTACAGCAGGCAATTCCTTCAACACATATTCCTTTTCCCATTGTCCATTCACCTCTCCCACCACTTCTATTTCCGTAAAATCTTGGATGGCATCCACAAATCCTTGATGCCGGTTGGAGGCGGGGGAGGATCCAGGCAAGCCCCACACTTCGATAATCTTTCCTTTGCCTTCCAAAAGATTGGCAATGCAACTCCCTGCCGTTTTCCCGATTTCATAATTGTCAGCCCCGACATAGGCAGTGTACAGGTCGGAGTTAGTCTTTCGGTCAACCAAAATGACAGGGATGCCGCTATAAAAAACTTGTTCTACAATGGGCGTCACCGGTTCTGCCTCATTTGGAGAAACAATGAGCAAATCCATACCCATGTCTAGCAATTCCTCGATTTGTTCAATTTGCTTCTGACTGTCGTCTCGGGCATCTTTGATGACCAATTCCAACTCCGGATGAAAAGAAAGCTCCCGGAACATTTCCTTTTGCATCATCTGACGCCATGCATCGCCGCCAGTGCATTGGGAAAAGCCAATGCGGTATTTTTTAACCAATTTTTCATGGTGACAGGAGGGTAAAAAAAGTAGAAACCCAAAAAACCAGGCAGGCAGGAATCTTATCTTCATTTGAACTTTAAAAGATTTTTGATTTTCACTCCAAAAATGATATTTATCCAAATTTACTGAAATATGTTTAAAAAAATGGAGTATTTGGAAAATAATAATCGGAAAAAAGAAATAACGTTAGATTTTCATCCTTTCTAAAATGCAGACCTCGAAATAAGTGACTATTTTTTGCTTTTAATTCCACCTTTGGTTTGCCTAACCCCAAGTGAGCAGTCAAAAATTAAAAATCACAATCGCTTTACCATTTCCAAACACATTCTTCCATTGTGGTAAGGCGCTTTCCATGGCCCTGCCTTATCTTCGGAAAGGATGGGTTTTCCATGGCGGTTAACCCGCCAATGCCATTCACCGTGGTTTTCATCCCGAAGAAAGTCCTCGATGAAAACCCAGCTTCGCATAGCAGCTTGCTGAAATTTTACCTCCTTGGAAAGTTGCCAGGCATTCCAAAAACCAACCACTGCTTCGGCCTGTGGCCACCAATGCTTATCGGTGTCAACAATCCCTCCCGGGCTGGCCTCATTAAACAAACCACCATCCCTGTCCAAGCCCTCCCTCAAGGTGACATCAGCCATTTTCAAGGCGGTTTGAACGACCCGTTCCTCGAGTTTCTTTTCTCCCAAAACTCCTGCCGCCTCCACCAAAAGCCAACTGCACTCGATGTCGTGTCCAAAGGAGATACTGTCCGATTTTGGATTCCAGTTTTCATCGAAAAATAGCTTTAGGTGACCTGTTTGCTTATCGATAAATTTTTCCAAAAAACATTCAATCAATCTCTCGAGGGCAACCCTCGTATCTCTATCGGACTTTGCTTTGAAAAGCATCGTGTAAGCCTCCAAAATATGTAGGTGGGTATTCATCGTTTTAGCCGCATTTTGGTCTTTTTCGCTGAGGCGCAAATCTTCCAACCCCTGCCAATTCGAACTAAAAGCCTCAAAATACCCGCCTCTCTTTTTATCGGAACTGTGTTTTTCAATGAGCTGGAAAAGCCCTTTGGCGTGATTTAAAGCTGTTTTGTTTTTGGTCAAAAGGTAATATTCCGCAAAGGCATAAATAGCAAAAGCCTGCGCGTAAATTTGTTTTTTGGTCTGAATGGGGTTTCCCCGGAAATCAAGCATCCAAAACACTCCGTCTTCTACGGAGTCCAGAAAGCAAGTCGAAATATACCGGAACGCCCTGTCTGCCATTTTTTTATAGGCCGGCTTTTTTGTCAATCGGGCGGCAGCAGCGAAGGTCCAGAGGATGCGGGTATTTAAAATGATGCTCTTATTCGCTTTGGGGAAACGTTTTCCACGACCATCCATTCTGCCGTAGAAGCCACCGTTTTCCAGGTCAGCCATGTGAAACATCCACCAACTCAACAGGCTTTCCAACTCTGCTTTCAGTTCTCTTTTCAGAAGATATTCATTCGATTCGGTGGAAGTTTTTTTCTTTGCATCCATTATTTATCCTGGCTGGTAATCCGGTAAATTATAATCGTTGAAAAACGACAAAAATTTACAGTTCGAAAGATGAAAGGATTTTCAAGTTCTTATCAATCAAGGCTTTACGGATTGCCACACTTGCCGCCGAACGCAAGCCGTCGGGAGGTGTGTTTATCACATAGTCGAGCAATTTTTCAAGGTTGGAGGTGGCGACGTGCATCCGGGTATCAGAAGAAGCGTAGTAAATGAACACTTCCTTTTTATCATTCAAAATCCAACCGTTGCTAAATACGACATTGGAAACATCGCCTACCCTTTCTTTCCCTTTTGGTGCGATAAAATGTCCTGCCGGTGCATGGATAACTACCCAGGGTTTGTCCAAATCGGTCAGGAACAGGTACAAGACATAGCGCAATCCGGCGGCGGTATTGCGAACGCCATGGGCCAGGTGCAACCAGCCTTTTTCGGTTTTAAGGGGCGGAGGTCCCTGCCCGTTTTTGACCTCCTTGATGGTGTGGTAAACCTTCCGGTCAACCATCACTTCTTGGCTGACTTCGGCGCGTTCCATACTTTCGGTCAATCCCCAGCCAATGCCTCCGCCGCTACCCACGCTGATAAAACCATCTTGCGGGCGAGTGTAAAGCGCGTATTTGCCACCCACAAATTCGGGATGAAGCACCACGTTTCGTTGCTGCCCGGAGTGGGTAATGAGGTCGGGAAGACGCTCCCAATCCACCAAGTTTTTCGTTCGGGCAATACCACAATTAGCAATGGCTGCGGAGGCATCTTCCGGGCGCGTTTGGTCTTTTCTTTCCTTGCAAAACAGCCCGTAAATCCAGCCGTCTTCGTGGGGGGTAAGGCGCATATCATAGACGTTGGCATCGGGCTCTTCGGTCTCAGGCATAGTGAGGGGGTAATCCCAAAACCGAAAATTATCAACCCCATTCGGGCTTTCCGCAATGGAAAAAAAGGATTTTCGGTCCTTGCCTTCCACACGGACGACGAGGAGATATTTCCCTTTCCAAAATAAGGCTCCCGAATTGAAGGTGGCATTCACGCCCTGCCGTTCGAGGAGGAAGGGATTGCTTCTTTCCTCCAAATCATACCGCCAAAAAAGGGGCGTATGCGCAGCAGTGAGAATGGGGTATTTCCAACGGTCAAAAATGCCGTTGCCTCCTTTTTGAACTTTATTTTTCCGGTTGAGGAGTTGTTCGTGCTTTCTAAAAAGTTTTTTAACTTTTTTTTTAAAATCAGCCATTGCAATAAGGATGAAAAATCGTTATTTTTAAATGGTTGAGGTTGTTGAGAGGTTTAGAAGTTTAGACAATCTCAACCCTCAACCATCTCAACAAAAAACGGACGACTTATAAATATTACCAATTTAATACGCCAATTTGAAAACCTGATTTTCACCTAAAAGGCGGCTGTATCCAAATCTTTGGGATAGTCTTCCAATTTGTCCAACCAGTTCCATTTTAAAATCAAAGAAGATATTGCCACTATGCTCAAGCTGATGAGCAGCTTATCCCAATGCTGAATGACCAAAAAAACGGGCGAAGCAGTAATAGCCGTCTGCCAGATGATGCCAATAACTACGTTGAACATATCTCTTCCAAAGTTTTTATTTTGTTCCACTTCCGGATTTTCCGCCTTTACTTTTTCATGAATGGGTTTCCAAAATCCCCAGGGGCGGGTTTTCAAATAGAAATTCTTCAAAA
>Ga0114931_10004813_pt1 | contig 16779 bp, 15 predicted proteins | sample 2SBtaG_FD_89579 | JGI IMG/M metagenome (GOLD analysis project Ga0114931, IMG submission 89579) | Deep subsurface microbial communities from Kolumbo volcano to uncover new lineages of life (NeLLi) - 2SBTROV14_V59a metaG | ecosystem: Environmental > Aquatic > Marine > Volcanic | place: Kolumbo...
GCCGAATGGTCCACCTTTTGGGTCAATCTTCCCCGAGAGTATTCAAGGCAACTAGCGAGCAAGGGTTCGATTGCCATCGAGGGAGTAAGTCTGACGCTGGTCGAGGTGGAGGACGAGCGATTTAGCGTTGCCCTGATCCCCCACACGCTGCATGTGACGACGCTTGGCTCGAAACAACCTGGCGATCGCGTGAATTTGGAGACCGATGTCTTGGCCAAGTATGTTGAACGTCAATTGCAATGGGAGAAGCGCTAGATTTAGCCGCTAGAATTTTTGATGGGTACCGATTACAGCAAGCCTTCGCGGCAGAATAGTGCACAAAAGTCTTCCCCGGGGTTGTTGCCCCCACAGTTGCGGCAAACGAAAACCTTTCTCATGCAGCGGTTTCGCGAGATTGGAATCCAGCCTGCAACCCGGCATGGACAGAATTTTCTGATCGATCTGAATCTACAGCAGGTGATCGTTGACGCGGCAGATCTTACGCAGGACGACGTGGTGTTGGAAGTTGGTACTGGCACCGGTGCGTTGACCTCGCTGATGGCTCAACAGGCAGCGGCCGTGGTGACGGTCGAAATCGATGGGCATCTTTTTGAGTTGGCCAGCGAGCTGCTCTTCGACTACGACAACGTCACGATGCTTAAACAGGATGCGCTGAAGAACAAAAACCACTTTCATCCGCACGTTTTAGACACCCTTGGCGAAAAGCTGGCCGAGGCACCAGGACGCCGGTTAAAACTGGTGGCCAATCTCCCCTACAACATTGCCACGCCGGTGCTTTCGAATCTGCTTTCCTGTCCTTATGTACCGCATACGATGGTCGCCACGATTCAGAAAGAGCTGGGCGACCGGCTCGTTGCCGAGCCTCATTCGAAAGACTACGGAGCGCTGAGCGCCTGGATGCAGTGCCAGGCGGATTCTGAAATTGTGCGTATCATGCCGCCGAGCGTGTTTTGGCCTCCTCCGAAAGTGCAATCTGCGATTGTGCGAATTGTCGTGAACGAGGAGCGGCGAGCCACGGTTCCCGACTTGCGGTTCTTTCATCAGTTCGTCAAAACGATTTTTATTCACCGGCGCAAATTTTTGCGTGCCAATGTCGTGGCAGCGCTCAAGGGGCACCAAACCAAGGAGCAGGTCGACGAGATACTTGCCGAGATGAAGCTCCCGACGGATGCGCGGACCGAGCAACTTGATGTGCCGACATTGCTGAAGTTGACAGAGTTGGTGCGGGCGAGGGTTCCTGATTGGGAACTTTGAAGGGTGGAATGGAACCACAAAATACGCGAAAGGCACGAAAACAGGATGGCGTAAAATTGGTGGGCGGTGCCCACCCTACGAACTCTCCTTGGCGCGAACTGCATCTACTGGCACGCGAATCTGTCCTGCTACTTGGACAAAGGGTAGCTCGCCGATTTGTAGCAGTCGGCGGACCTCGCGTCGGGAGACCTTCCAACGTCGAGCCAGATGGGTGAGTGTGATACTGTCTTCCAGGTCTGCAGGCGCCTCGTGATTTGTTGGGGATTTCATCGGGGCCATGGGGATGTCCTCCTGAATCTGAAAAAGGGAGATACAAACATCAGCTACTGCACTTGAGATTCACCACGGAGATACGATTATATCAAACAGACCGATTGGGTGACAAAGAGTTGCTTCGGTCTGCGGAGGGAGGCGGCTGAACCTGTCTGGAATGGCCGTGTCTGTGGTAGGATGGAAAGAGCAAAGCCGAAAATGGAAAGCGGAAAGCTGGATAGAAAAGCATGACTCGTAAGGCAATTATTCATCGTCAGACGGCTGAAACTCAGATCGAGTTGGAGCTGGAGCTGGATGGCAGCGGAAAATCCGATGTGGAAACGGGCGTTGGTTTTCTTGACCATATGCTCGACCTGTTTGCCAAACATGCGGTGGTTGACTTAAGGATCCGTGCCCAGGGCGATTTGCACGTCGATCAACATCATACGGTCGAAGATACCGGCATCTGCCTTGGACAAGCGCTTCGCGAAGCTCTCGGCGACAAACGAGGCATTCGTCGTTACGGACATTTTACGTTGCCGATGGAAGAGGCCTTGGTTACGGTCGCGGTCGACTTGAGTGGGCGGTATATGCTTGCCTATCAGGCACCGGTGCCGGCTGCGAAGATTGGCGACTTCGACAGTGAGTTGCTGGAAGATTTTTGGCAAGCCACCGCTGCCAACGCCCTGTGTAATCTGCATGTGATGCTTCACTACGGGCGGAATAGCCACCATATTGCTGAAGCAATTTTTAAGAGTGCTGCCCGTGCTTTGCGGATGGCTGTCGAGACGGACCCTCGTATGCCTGGCGTGCCGAGTACCAAAGGGACGCTTGATGGCTAAAGCGTGAGTGTTGGCTCAACTGTCGACGTACGTTTCTAAGAACCGTGTTAACTGCTGGAAATCGCTCTCTGGTTCGATGTAGCGGACGACGGTGACCAGTGTTTCTGGATCAACCAAGTCGTCGAAAGGAACGTATTCGAGCTGAAGTTGTCCGGAAACCGAGACCATGATGCCGTTGAGTCGCTCTTCGACTAGTGCCCGATAGGCCCCGACGCCGAGCTGACTGCCGAGCATGACGTCAAAAGCGTGGGGCTTGGCACAGCGAGCTTCGTAACCCAACTGCAAGGCATTTACTTTTCGGTTTCGACCGGTCTGACGGTTGTATTCCTTCGCAACCAAGTCGGAGAAGACGTTATGCAGGTTGATGGCACTAATGTTGATATGGCCATGCTCGTCGCGATCGACGCCTTCGAGATAACTGCTGGGAAGAAACTCTGCCAGCCCTTCGGCGATGACGATGACACCGTACTCTTTGCCTTCCCGTTCGCGGGTGGTGATTGTTGCGACGATGCGAGGAATCACTTCGTCCATATTCATGATAGGGCGCATCCTTTTTTCACCTGTCTTGGGGTCGACGGTCTCCTCCATCGTGCGATATTTGCCGATGATATCTTCAACGCTGATCACGAGGCTTGCTTCGCCTGCGATCGCGACTCCATAAGCTAGCCAACCGGCACTACGCCCCATCGATTCGGCAAGAAAATAGCTGCGGTTGGCCTCGGCATCGGCAAGCAGATTTCTTACCTCCTTGGCCAAGAAGTCGACCGCTGTGAAATATCCAAACGTAAAGTCGATACCTCGATAGTCGTTGTCGATCGTCTTGGGAAGATGGACAACTGGTATCCGGTGGGCATCAAGGGGCAAACGCTCTTGGTACAGTTTGAATTTATTCGCGGTCTTGAGCGTGTCGTCGCCACCGATCGAAACTAGCAGGTCGACGCCAATCGAGCGCAGGGCTTCGTAGACCCGTTTGAGCGGCGAGCTACGTTCTTCGTCGGCCAAGTGCGAGGGATGGGAAACATGCTTTCCCGGGTTAGCCCGGGCGGTTCCGATCATGATGCCCTGCGAATTGCGCGTGCGGCGGAGCATCTTGTGGTCCATCTTTACATAGTCGCGGCCTTCGACCAATTCGCTCTTCGAATCGAAATCGATGAGTTGCGAATAGCCGTGCTTGATGCCGACGACTTCGATTTCGTTGCGGAGGAACGCAGTCGCGGCCGCCGAGATCACGGCATTCGCCGCAGGAGCAGGTCCGCCGGCAAACAGGATCGCGGCACGACGAAAATTGTGCGGCATCTTGGCGGGGCGAGAAAGCGTATTATCAGCCATATTTGAAGTTCCATTTTAGAATGAGGTTTAGCTTATTTTTACATAACGCGCAGGTCGAAACAAGCCTTGAGGACGGTTCCATAGGGCCATTCACTTTTTCAACCTAGAGAAAATGAAGGCTTTCGTAACCCGACGCGTAAGCGAGTGATGCGCTGGATTGGTGGTTCATCCCTCGCTTACGCGTCGGGTTACGCAGAAACGCTGCTTACCCAATGTTAAAAAGTAAAAGGCCCTGGGCGGTTCCCGCGGAGGATTGCAAAGTCAGACAGAAAGGGTTCGCTCGACAAAGGTGGTGTCGATGTTGCCCTCGACGAATGCGCTGTGGTTGAGGATTTCCTGGTGGAGAGAAATCGTGGTGTGAATGCCCTCGACGCCAAGCTCGGCCAAGGCTCGTTTCATCGTGTTGATCGCCTCGGCACGCGTAGGCTGGTGGACGATAAGCTTACCAATCATCGAATCGTAATAAGGTGGAACTTCGTAGCCGCTATGGGCATGAGAATCAAACCGAACACCAAACCCGCCTGGCACAATGAGCCGATCGATCTTGCCGGGCGAAGGTTGAAAGTTTTTCTTTGGGTTCTCGGCGTTGATGCGACATTCAATCGCACAGCCGCGGTGTTTTACGTCCTTTTGACGGAGGGCGAGTTTTTCGCCACTGGCGATGAGGATTTGCTGCTTGATTAAGTCGATGCCGGTCACCATCTCGGTGACGGGATGCTCGACCTGGATGCGAGCATTGACCTCGATGAAATAGAACTTGCCGTCTTTGTCGACGATAAACTCGACCGTGGCGGCATTGTTGTAATCGGCCTGCTGGATCATTCGCTTGGCAGCCTCGCACATCGCATCGCGAGTTTTTTGATTGATCGAAGTGCTGGGGCTCTCTTCGATAAGCTTTTGATGCCGGCGTTGAACGCTGCAGTCTCGTTCCCAGAGATGAATCACATTTCCATGGTCGTCAGCCAGCACTTGGACTTCCACATGCCTGGGCTGCTCGATGTATTTTTCGAGATAGACGTCGCCGTTTCCAAAGGCCGCCTCGGCCTCGGATTGGGCTTGCTGCAACGCCGATTTGAGGGCGAGGTCGTTTGCTGCGACACGCATTCCTTTGCCACCACCGCCGGCGACCGCTTTGATGAGCACCGGAAATCCTACTTCATGGGCGAAACGCATCGCCTCGTCGGCACTTTCGACCAAGCCATCGCTGCCGGGCACCACGGGTACTTTGGCCTTCTTGGCCATTTCGCGTGCCGCATTTTTGTCGCCCAACATCGCCATGGCTTCCGGCTTGGGACCAATGAAATCGATCTTGCAACTTCGGCAGACTTCGTTGAAGTGAGCGTTCTCTGCCAAAAAACCGTAACCGGGATGAATAGCTTGCACGTTGCCCACTTCGGCAGCGCTAATCACGTTGGCAATGCGCAGATAGCTGTCGACCGGGCGGGCGGGACCAACGCAAAACGCTTCGTCGGCAAGCTCAAGGTAGTGCGAACCTCGGTCAGCTTCGCTGTAAATCGCAACGGTTTCGATGCCCAATTCGCGGCAAGCGCGGAAGATCCGCAAGGCGATTTCACCCCGATTCGCAACTAGAATTCTTTGATACATTTGGGGAATGACGAATGACGAATGACGAATGACGAAGCTTCGCCGGGATGGAATTACAGACAACTCACAGCGAACGATTAGCTAGCAGGTTCGACTCGGAATAGTTTCTGGCCGTATTCGATCGCGTCGCCGTTTTCTACCAGTATTGCAGCGATGCTTCCCGAGCACTCGGCGGGAATCTCGTTGAAGACCTTCATCGCTTCCAAGATACAGACGACGGAATCGGGCCCCACCTGATCGCCCACCTTCACAAACGGGGACTCTTCAGGATTCGCAGCACTGTAATAGGTTCCGACCATGGGGCTGGTGATGAAGATTGCGTTGGGATCTTCTTCCGGAGTGCTGGCAGCATCGGCTGCTGGTGCTGCGGCAGCAGCGGGAGGTGGTTGTGCGGCAACAGGCGGGGCGAGCATGGAAACAACCGGCTCTTGGCCGCGACGTAAACGAATACGTTGATCCCCCTGGCGGAGGTCGACTTCGCCAAGATCGTGCTCGTTCATTAACTCGACCAGACGACGAATCTTTCGTACGTCGAAGACATCGCCTGGCCCTGATCCACTGCTACTCATCGCGTATCTCCCGCGTTAGCTAAGTACTCAAAGTGAAAACGCTAGCAGAAGCAAGCCCGCTAAACACGCGAAAATTCGCGAAAACAAAAAATTATTATCAACAATAACCTCTCGACATTTTTCCAGAGATTGTTGGCAAAAGCTCTTGGTATTCACACTTTTCGCGCACTTTAGCTTGTTTCGCGGGCAGGCCCCTTTTCAGTTTGAGTAAGTACGAGTTTACAATCTTCGTACCTAAACCTATTTTTCTTTCAATCAACGCTCAGCCGACGAGGCACTCTTCCAACAGTTTTGGCACGGAAGTCAGCACTTCATGCCCGGTGCGTGTGACTAGTATGTCGTCTTCGATTCGTACCCCACCCCATCCAGGAAGATAGATTCCTGGTTCAACGGTCACGATCATTCCTGCGACAAGTTTCGTCGACTGGCCCTGGCTAAGTCGTGGTGCTTCGTGAATATCGAGTCCCGTTCCATGTCCCAAGCCGTGGCCAAATCGCTTGCCGTACCCCGCCTTACTGATGATTGCACGAGCAACGCTGTCGACTGCCTCGCAGGTCACGCCAGGCCGGATCGCTTTGATCGCAGCTAGTTGCGCCTCAAGCACGACTCCGTAAACTTTGCGTAGTTTGGGCGAAATTTTACCTGTCACCAAAATCCGAGTCAAGTCGCTCACATAGAGCCCTTCGTTGACTCCCCAGTCGATCAACGTGAAGTCGGCGGCCCCAATCTTCTGTGTGGTAGGACTGGCATGGGGTAAGGCAGACCGAGCCCCGACGGCAACAATCGGCTGGAAGCTCATGCTAATCCCCCCAAAGCGACGTGCCTGATACTCCAAGTCGGCCGCGACCTGCAGTTCGGTCATCTCGGGAGTCAGGGTTGCTCGAACCACTTCCAAGGAGCGTCTTGCCTGATCGCAAGCAACCCGCGTGCGAGCTATTTCCTCTCGATCCTTGATCATACGAAGTTTTTCGACCAAGCCTTGCAGAGGGACTAGCTCGCAGTTTTTCGTTGCCTTGGTCAAAGCGGAGTGAAGAGCAATCGTCATCGAATCTGCCTCGACTGCCAACTGACTTACTTTTAGTCTGTTGAGCAACCGAGACACAAAGGGCAGCATCTTCTTGCCTGGACCACGGATACAGAGCTCTACATCGGAACACTCCTCGCCAAGTTGTGTTGTGTATCGCTCGTCGCTGACGACATAGTCGCGGTCTTTTGTGACCAACAGGTAGCTATCGTCACCAGTAAATCCGGTGAGGTAAGCGACGTTAGTAAAATTCGTAATCAGCAGAGCGTCGACATTCTGTTTAGGAAGCTTGCGACGAATTTTTTGACGGCGTTGGGTGAAGCGGCTCATGACAGGTTTGTAGCATTTTAGGCGACTAAAGCAAAGAGTGGGCAGTAGCCGAAGAGTCTTGCTTGCCTACTGCCCACTGCCTACGGCCCACTCTTTCTGCTACGCTGAGAGGCATGAAAAGCAGCGGGGGAACCTCTGAAACGACAGCGATTTTGCTAAGTGGCGGCTTGGATAGCGCAATTTTATTGGGGCATCTCCTTGATCAGGGCGTTCGGGTCCAGCCGATTTATATCGCGACTGATTGCATATGGCAGGCAGCTGAACAACAGGCTATCGAGCAATTCCTGGCGGTGCTGGGAAGCGACGCTACCCTTCCGCTGGTCGAGTTGGCAGTTCCACTGGCAGACCTTTATGGGGAGCATTGGAGCATGACCGGCAGCAATGTGCCCGACGAATCGACCTCGGACGAAGCCGTTTTACTATGGGGGCGGAACCCATTGCTCTTGGTGAAAGCCATGCTGTGGTGTTCGATACACGGCATTTCGCGATTGGCATTGGCAACGCTGCAGGGCAATCCGTTTTCTGATGCTTCGCCGCGATTTTTTCGGCAATTCGCCATGTCGCTCGCCACCGCAACTTGCACCGATGTGAATATACTAAGACCTTTTGCCGAGATGAGCAAAGCTGAAATCCTGGGACTGAGAAGCGACTTGCCCCTGCATCTCACGGTCTCCTGTCTTGCGCCAAGAGCGGGAAAACATTGTGGTGTTTGCAATAAGTGTGCCGAACGTGCCGAAGCTCTGCGATTGATGCCTGGTGGTGACCCTACAATTTATGCCAACGAATTAGGTCTGGTCGATCAAATTTTTTGAATCGTTTTTTTCAAAAGGTTAAATCAATATGTTTCGAGTTACACGTGAAATCGACTTCTGTTACGGTCATCGGCTGTTGAACTACGAAGGCAAATGCCGCCATTTGCATGGTCACAACGGTCGGGCAGTGATTTCGATCGAAGGACCTGAGCTTGACGATCGTGGTATGGTGCTCGACTTTGCTGATATCAAACACGCGGTAAGCACCTGGATCGACGAGAACCTCGACCATCGGATGATTCTCAATCGTGCAGACCCTGTTGTGAAAATCCTGCAAGAGATGGGCGAGCCGCTTTACTTGATCGACGACAATCCGACCGCTGAGAATATCGCGAAGCTAATTTACGATGGTACGAAGTCGGAGGGGGTGCCGATCGTTGAGGTGCGATTGTGGGAAACTCCGCGGTGCTTTGCTACTTATGCGCCTTAGAGTGTTATCGCCTTGTGCTGCGTGGCAGCACGGCTGGGGTACAATTCATCGATTTGAATAAATGCAGCCCAGGCGAAAAAAAAATCGCCCGGGCTGCGACCCCCCTGGGTGTCTCGTGCAATCGATAAGAGATTGCGTTGTCTCTTGCGTGGCTGTTGAATTATCGGCCATCGCGTTTGTCTGCTTGCGTAAAGTTTACCAATTAGCCAAAGTTTGCCACCCCAGAGTCGGCGCAAAGCCCAGGGATTGCAATCCCTGGGCTTTGCGCCAACAACCTCGTCGCGACTGCTAGCAGCTCATCTCTGAAAAAAACATCTCATAAACTTTGCGGCTTACGCCGATTGTGTGGATAGACGGTATGGCGGGGGTCGGCGTGCGCTGACAATTCCCTGCACGTTTTTTCTGCCGCCAACAGTTGAGAAAGGATGCGCACCGTGTCACGCATTACCTCGTTTTCAGAATGGTTGCTTCGTCAAGGATTTATCTGGGGGGGGCTGGCTGCTCTCGCGTTCTACGCGATCGTAGTTCATGGTGCCGCCGATGGATCGTTCCTCGATCGATACTTTGCTGGGCACCCAGTGGCCTACTTCGCGACGGTACTTTTTTTCATTGGAGCTGCCGAGCTGATCATCAAATGGCTAGGCTTGACGCTACAGTTTGCCTCGCTCGATGGCATTCAGTTGCCAACGGCAGCAGCAGGTGGGCAAAGAGTTGAAGAGACCGAGGGGCTGCTAGCAAGCCTGAACAATATTTCTGGCACGATGCAAGACAGCTACTTGGTACGACGGTTACGCGAGGCGCTAGAATATGTGAAAGCCAAAGCCTCGGCCGATACGCTCGAATCGTACCTCAGGCATCTGGAAGACGTCGACCAGGGGCGGATGCATCAGAGTTATGCGCTGTTACGGATTATCGTGTCGACGATTCCGATTCTTGGTTTCTTGGGAACGGTCATCGGCATCACGCTCGCGATCGCCAAGATGAACCTTTCGGGCGCTGCGATGGATGAGTCGCTGCCAGCTGTGGTAGCGGGCTTGAGCGTCGCATTCGATACTACCGCGCTCGCACTTTCGCTTTCGACGGTCTTGTTGTTTATGAAGTTTTGCGTCGAACGCGTAGAGTACCGGCTGCTGGCGGCCGTCGATGCAAACGCGTCAGAGCAATTAATCGGGCGGTTCCGTCATTACGGTAGCGAAAACGATCCTCACTTGGCGTCGATTCGTCGCATGTCTGAAAAACTACTCGAAGCCGTTGAATCGAATTCGACGCAGCAGACCGAATTGCTACATCGCGCATTTGAAAAAAGCGCTCAGCAGTGGTCCGACGTGCTCGCAAGTACGGCCTCGACTTTAGACGAAGCGCTTTCGAGCGCCGTGGTCGAGGGGCTCACTCGCCATGCCGAGGCTCTCAATGAAGGCGTCGATCGCCATGCCAGCGATCTGGAACAAACACTTATCCGCCATGCGGAGCTGCTCAACGAAGGACTCGTCCAGCACACCGCGGCACTCACCGAGGCAGAGACCAAACTGGCGGAAGAAAACCGCCGTCACTTGGGCGATGTCGAAGCTGCCGTGGGAGAGGCGATGTTGGTCTCCTCTTCGCGTCAAGAAAAACTTATCAAGCAGAGCGAAGTGCTGCTTAAAGAAATGCAGGTGGCGTTAGTCGAATCAGCTGGCTCGACGGTTGCCCAGCAAGAGCTACTCATCAAGCAAGGTGAAATTCTGCTCCGGGTCGTCGAGGCGACCGGGCAGATTAAACACCTGGAAGATGCACTGAACAAGAATCTCGGCGCACTGGCTGGCTCACACGACTTCCAACAAACGGCGGCCGGTCTTGCGGCAGCCGTTCAGCTACTCGGCGCCCGATTGGGAACGTCGTTTGGTGTGACCGCAAGTGTTGAGCTCGAGAATGATCGCAACCAGAATCAGGCGGCATGAGACAACGGGCGACCAACGAATCCAAACCGGTCGGCTTGTTCCCATTTCTAGCCGTCCTGCTTTGCACAATGGGAGCGCTGCTGGTGCTGTTGGTTGTGCTGGCGCAGCGTGTTGGCGAGCGAGTCTTGACTCAACAGTCGGAGCCGCCCGAGGCGAGCGAGCCTTTGCAAAACGACCTGCCAGAGCAAAACGTACAAGCAGCGGATGAGGGAGAGGCCGTGGCTTTGGCCGAGCAACTGGAAGAGGCCCATGCCTATCAAGAGAAACTTCGCCAGCTACGCGAGCAAGCCGAGGAACGACTTCAGCAGGAACAACTTCGACTGAGCCACATCGAAGAACATACTCGCCGCATCGAACACGAATTGGCCCATTTGGCAATCGCGGAAAAACAAATCGAAGCCACTGAGAGCGATCAGTTGGTCGATCAGCAAGAAGCTAAAAGCGAGCTAGTTCATCTTCGCGAACTCATTAAAGAAACCGAGGAACAGCTCGAAGAACTGCGCAAAAATGCATCTGGCCAGCGATCCTACGCCATCGTGCCCTACAAAGGCCCCAACGGCACCTACCGTAGGCCTGTTTACATTGAATGTTCGAAAGAGGGTGTGGTGATTCGCCCCGAAGGGATCCGATTCGCTGTCAGCGACTTTGCGGCACCGGGTTGGCCAGGAAATCCGTTGGCCGCCGCACTGCGTGCCTCTCGTGAATACCTGAACGCGAAAGCCGCGAAAGCCGGCGAGCCGGAGCCGCCTGATCCTTATCCGCTGTTGATTGTCCGACCTGATGGGATTACCCAGTATCAACTGGCTCGAGCCGCGCTTGCTTCTTGGGATGCCGACTTTGGGTACGAGTTTGTCGACCGCGATTGGAAACTCGAATACCCTGACTTACCTGACCCGCAATTGGCTCAATTGCAGCATCATGCACAACTCAACGCCCGAGAGCAACTGGCCCGATTAATTCGATCTGCACCAAGTCGATATCATGGCATCGGCGTGGGAGGTAGCAGCTCGATGGCGGCTGGCGGCACGTCTGGCGGCCGTGGATATGGAATGGGGGGCAAGTCTGACGAGCCCCATGGTTTTGGAACATTCGCACAATCGGGCGGCGGAGATTCAAGCGGCGGAGATTCGACCGATGGAGGTTTAAGCGGAGACAATGGCTCAGCCGGTGGCCAATCGTTTGCAGAGGCAGGAGTTCCGGCCGGCGAAGCCCAACACGGGGCCCTTGGTGGCGACTCGGGAGAAACTGGCAACCGTAGTCAGAACCTCAACCAAGCGAATGGGGACGGTTCGTATGCGGGCGGAGATTCAGCGACGTTGTATGCAGGTGCCGGGAATGCAGGTGCCAGGTATGCAGGTGCCAGGTATGCAGGTGCCGGCTCGAACGAAAAGTCCGGCGGCGAAGCGGGCCAAGGCGACGGACAGAATTCGCAGGCAGGAGCCGATACCAACGGACTGGCGCAAGCGGGAGGACAAGCTGCCGGGGGAAGCTCGGCGTCTGGAAATTTGGCGTCTGGGAGCTCGGGGTCTGGGAGCAGCACGGGCGGCTCAGCCCCTTCAGGCGGAAAGCCCTCTGGGCAAGCGGCCGCAGCGGCCAGCTTGAGCATATCGAACCAGAACGTAAAGAACATCGCCGAATCGCGAGGCAAGAACTGGGCGATCTCTGGGGGGGCTCGTGGCGCGGTGCCGATTCGTCGTCCCATTCATGTGGTCGTACGAAAAGATCGGCTCACGATTTTGCCGAGCAAACACATTCGTGGAGGGAGTGATTCCAACGGCGCTGTGATTTCACTCAACCAGTCGGCCCGTCAAGTTTCCGACGAGTTTGCCGAATCATTACGATCTCGCGTCGACCAATGGGGCCTCGCCGGCAACGGCTTGTATTGGCGACCCGTGTTGGAACTGAACATCGGCCCCGAAGCTGAGGAAACGGCTCGTGGTTTAGCGAAATTACTACGGAATAGTGGCGTTGAGTTGTCTCGAAAAGACACAATTATGAGGAGATGAGACGCGAGTACGTAGGGTGAGCAGTGTCCAGCCTACGTACTCGTGTCTCTTGAGGAGATCTCAATAATGCGGCCCGATAGAATCCATGAAGACGAAGGTTCGAGCGACGATAGCTTTCTCGATGTTATCGCGAACGTCGTGGGCGTGCTGATCATCCTGGTAATGCTTGTTGGAGTACGTGCTTCGCACAGCGTACTAGTGGCTAAGACCGAACCCGTTGTCATTCCCCAGAAATCTCAGCAGGATAAAATCGGAAAACTGGCCCCCGCGGAGGACCTTACTCAGCTACGCAAAGAACTCGACCATGCTCGGCGCGAGACGGTCGCTTCGCAGCGCGAGATCGAAGAAATGGCCATACGGGTGGTCAAAATCAGCCAAGAATCGGCGGCTCACGATCGACGTCGTGTGGAACTCGCGATGCATCGATCGATCCTCGAAGAAGACTTGAAACAACGCCGGAGCAAACTCGATTCTCGCCGGCAACAAGAGTTCGACGTACAACGTGAACTAGTCGAGGCGCAAATCAACCTCGACCGAATGACCAATGAGCAACTCACGCTCGCTACGGCACGTCCTGCGATAGAAGAAATCGAATGTGTGCCGACTCCGTTGGCGAAAACTGTCGAGGAAGAAGCAATCCATCTGCGGATCCAAAAAGGGCTGGTCTCGATAGTACCGCTCGAAGAGCTGTTGCGCGAGGTACAGAATCACGTGGAAGATTTTCGACGGCGTCTCCAATCTCGTGATGAAGTTGTCGAAACGTTTGGCCCCCTGGGCGGCTATCGTTTGAGATTCACGATCGCGAAGCACACAGCAGCCGGATCGGTCGGCGGACCAAGGGTGGGTCAAATGCAGCGAGTCGCCATTGATCAGTTCGCCCAAATCCTGCCTGTTGCAGAGGAGATCGGCCAAAACGTAGAACAGGCACTTATGCCTGGCTCGGAATTATACGAGCGACTGCACAGCTACCGTCGTCAGACGCCGCCGGTAGTGATTTGGCTCTATACCGATAGTTTCAACGAATTCCGTCCACTCAAACGGGCACTGTGGGAAATGGGGGTCTCTGTTGCAGTTCGCCCCATGCGACCTGGGACACAAATCGGGGCTTCTCCCCATGGAAGCAAATCGTCGGCGCAGTAAACTCATTCTTCGTGTGCCGTGCTACTCGTAATTTTCACGGGTTACTAGGGGTGTGACGACCAATGGAACAGGATTATATGCTAAGCGGTCGTCGAGCCTGGGAGACCGAGTTAATCCTTCCAGAAAACCTTGAAACGGGCCGCCGAGAGTTGGGTGTAGCGGACGGTGTGCTGGATGTTCTTGTGGCCGAGATACTGCTGGATGGCCCGTGTGTCGTGGCCATCGTTGGCGAGCTTGTAGCCTGTCGCATGGCGAAGCATGTGCGGATGCACCGGGAAATCGAAATTGGCCTTTTCGCCAGCTCTGGCAATCATCTTTCGAACTGCTGAGGCCGTTAGTGGCCCTTTTCGTTCCATGACAAACACATAGGGCGAGCCCGGATAGTCTCGCTTCAAACGACGCAATGCCCGGATTTCTGGACCGCTAATTGGATGAACGGATGGAAGGCCGTCTTTTAAACGGCTGACGTGCATCCGTCCCTGGTCTAGCTCAACCACATTCCATTGTAAGGAAACGAGTTCCGAGACTCGAAGACCGTGGCGGTAGGCAACAAGAATGATAGACGAGTCGCGATGGCGATGCCGTCCAACCTTCGACGCGGCTTTCATTAGCCGGCCTACTTCCTTGTGCGTGAGGTATTCACGTGGTCTCACATCGGAGTTATTTGGCTTCGAAGGCGGTAACTTTCCCGAAAACGATGCTTGGCGTCGATTGGTTGAGGTGTTCATACCTCGAAGAATCGGCCAATCGACAACTCAAACTTTCCCGAAAAGGGTCAGAGGCGGGAGAGTCACCTGTTGGCCGAAGGCCTCTCGTCACCGTAGCCTATGGCAACGCCATAGGTTCAGGTCCCCACCGAAACCGTTTGGCCGAAGGCCATATTCATCGTGTCTGGAAGCCTAATCCTCTAATCCCAAACGTATTGCTCGTCGTATGCGATCTCGTACTGCGTCAACATTGCTCGGTACTCCTCTTGAAACGTCTTCGTCCGATGATGCTCCTCTTGATTTCGCACGTACACTTCCGCTTCGTCGCGATCCCTGGGACTGACCGAAAACATACCGTAACCACGTTGCCAGTAGAATCCCTTGTAGTTCGCGCCCAGCGTCTTGACGAATTTAGACGACTCGCGCTTCACCTGTTCGACGAACTTCACCGGTGCATGCATCTTGCCCATGTCAAAGAAAATGTGAACGTGATCGGCAACGCCACCAATGACAACCCAAGGAGAACCGAGACTACGGATGATCGTGGCGAGGTAGGCATGGACGCGCGGCCGAATCGCCTCGTCCAAGAATGGTTGGCGATTCTTCGTACTGAATACCAAATGCGCGTAGAGCTTCGTGAGCGATTGGGGCATTGGTTTCTCCTAATGCATTGCAATAGGGTGAGGGTGAATATGGCCTTCGGCCAAACGACGCATGGATGATACCACACCTGGGGTGGCGCTGCGCTTACCCCAAGCTACGGTGGAGAGAGGCCTTCGGCCAAAAAAGCTCGCTTCTTCTCACAGTCGTAACGTAACACCCTCCCGTACTACGCACACCGATCCTGGATCGGCCGCGGCGGACAATCGTTCGAAAAGAATCAAACGACAGGCAAAGTCTACCGCTCACGACTGTCGGTGCCACCCGCCGTCAACCAATAAACGCAGCACCAGCACGACCGGAGGATCGCGGCCCGGCCCAGCGTAGTCTTTGCGTCTCAAGGTCCAAAATCCGCCGAAAAAATCGCGCGCCTCGCAAGCTCGGCGAAGGTAAAAGAAAAAGAGTAAAAGGAAGAAAGGATAAAGGGTTAGCTTAAACGTCTTCTCCGCATCAACAGTCCAACGCTTGCCAACGCTCCTAGCAGCAGCGTACTTGGCTCAGGGATACTTGCGACGCGAAAACCAATGAGGCTGCTCTCGTCGGTCGGGTTGAGGTCGATGTTCCGGTTCGACGACGACAAGTTGTCGGAGACGCCGTTCCAGCCGCCCCCGCGAACGCCGCGAGCAGACGAACTTGAATCGTTCACCAAATCAAAATCAGTCTCTTCCCATTCAAAAGCATTGCCGCCCTGGCCCATCGTGCCATAAGGGCTCAGGCCGCCCGCTTGTGTAATGTCTGCGGGGCCCGTGGAGAATGCCTGGCTGTAAACGGCTGTGTTCGCTGCCGTACCGCTGGCAACGGCGGTGGGCACTGAATTGCTGCCTGTGGGATAGTCGAAATAGACAGCGCCGGTTGGATCGTAGTAGGCCGCTTTGTACCACTCGTCCACACTCGGCAGAAAATACTTCGCCTGGCTGTTTCGGTAGAGATTGTTCGGATTGTAGCCCGCGTCGCCCGGCGTCCAGAGTTCAAAGGTGCTGCCGTTGAACTTGTACGCGGGCGTGCTACCGCTATCAGTGTTGAGCCAGTTGACGAACTGGGCTGCCTCGAACCAGCTAATAGAAGTGGCCGGTTTGTTGGCACCGCGATTGTCGTGCGTGAGGCCAAGGCCAGCATCTGCGTTGGCCTTGTTGATCATGTCCTCGGAGATTTCGAATTGGCCGATGCGGTACGTCTCGGCCACCGAACCGGCGGGGTTCGGATTGCCTGTCGTATCCGCGGCGTTCCCCGGGTTGCCGATCGTGACGAAATCGATGTCGAACGTGTTCGCACCACTGCCAAACGTGTCGGCGTTTGCAGTAGAGATGCAGCAGAGTAGAGACAAGAATGCGAAAGCTGTGGTGGTCTTCATTAGTCAGTCCTTTCTGGGATGGAAATCAATAAGAAGTGAGAATAAGAAACCGAACGTAATCGCCAGTTATCAGACGAAGAAATGGCTTTGCGGAGCCTAAATTCTAATGTCGGGGGGGTGACCAAAACAAGCGTTTTGCTAAGTCATTATCCATTATGGGTTTCGGCCTTAGCGTATAATTTGGCTCCATTGGTCGTCACTCCCCTACTAGGGCTGGACCGGTGGGTCGAGGTATTGCCAAATCGGACAATTTCACATCCGCCAGACGTCGGCAGACATCGGTAGTAATTTGCTGCAGCGTCTCTTGAATGTGGCCTTGAGCTGAACGGGGAATGCACTCCAGCGGGGGCAACATGGGAGTTAACGGCCCATCGGTCGCTTCCAATATTTGCAGAAAAGAGATCTCGCTCGCCGCCCGGGCAAGGGTATAGCCGCCATCAACACCTCGTGTGGATTTGAGCAAACCATGATTCACAAGACTCCGCAGTACTTGAAGTAAAAACCGCTCGGGCATTTCTCCCGTCTTTGCCA
>Ga0114931_10004814_pt1 | contig 16779 bp, 8 predicted proteins | sample 2SBtaG_FD_89579 | JGI IMG/M metagenome (GOLD analysis project Ga0114931, IMG submission 89579) | Deep subsurface microbial communities from Kolumbo volcano to uncover new lineages of life (NeLLi) - 2SBTROV14_V59a metaG | ecosystem: Environmental > Aquatic > Marine > Volcanic | place: Kolumbo...
CCAGAGCCCCGACGGACCCCCACAACGGGCCCCAGTGGTCCACCGCGATCAAAGACCCAACACCTGGCGACCGAGTGGCGCGCCCGCCGCCGACGCGAGACAACCGCTGGGGCCCAATGCGGCCCGCTCGTCATCCGGAGCGATCAACCCGCACCCGGTACCACAACGCCGCCAAAGCGTGCAACTCCAACCACAGGGCCAAACGCTCGCCTCGCGCTGGCATCCCGCTGGAGCCGTGCAACCGATGGCAAACGGTCACGGCAACGAAACAATCATCGTTCGCGGCCAATATGACCCGTTTGGCGGTGGCTCCAGCGCCACGCCCGCGGTTCGTCCGCCAGGCGTCTCGCCACGTTTCCCCGCTCCGCCGCCAGCACGAGTTCAACCATCGCCGTATGGCGCGTATACCGCGCCCAACGCGCCGGCACCGCGGCCTGTGTACCAATCGCCGCCGGGCACCGCTCGGCAAAGTTCTCCGTCCTACAGTCGGGCACCAGCGAACGCCGCTCCGGCGCAGTCGCCCTACGGTCCCGTCTATGGTGGTCCACCGCCTTCGGCAACGGGGAACAACGTAGCCCCCGCCATTCCGCCCGCGGACGCTCCCGGACCGGGTACGTTGCCGCCACCCGACCTGAGCGGTGGTAATGCCCAAATCTATCCCGACGGCGGCGTCAACTTCCTTGAGCCCCCGCCGCGTGATCTGGACGTTGACGTTTTGTTGCAGGAAACCCAAACCGGCCGCTTGTCGTTCGGAGTGGGGGTGAACTCGTCCGCCGGTCTGCTCGGCAATATCGTCATTGATGAACAGAATTTCGACCTGTTTCGTTTTCCCCACAGCTTCGACGAAATTCGCAACGGCACCGCTTTCCGAGGCGCCGGCCAGCGGCTGCGCATCGAAGCCGTTCCCGGTTCCCAGATTCAACGATACCTGTTCAGCTTAACGGAACCGTATCTTTTCGACACGCCGGTCAGCTTCGGCATCAGCGGCTTCTTTTTTGATCGCCGCTTCCGTGAATGGGATGAACAGCGACTAGGCGGTCGCTTGTCGCTTGGCCGACGGTTGACCCCGGATCTGACGGCCACGGTCGCCATCAGCGCGGAAAACGTGAACATCCGCAATCCGTCTCTGCCCACGCCTCAAGATCTGACCGATGTGTTGGGCGACAATGACGTTTTCATCGCTCGGTTTGGTTTAACCCACGATACGCGCGACAGCACGTTCCTACCGACCCAGGGCCATATGATCCAATTGGCCTACGAGCAGGGCTTCGGCGAGTTCGACTTTCCGCGAGCCACCATCGACGCGCGGCAATACTACCTCATCCGTCAACGCGCCGATCGCTCGGGAAGGCACGTGCTGGCGCTCCGCGGACGCCTGGGCTTTACGGGCAACCACACGCCCATCTTCGAGCGCTTCTTTGCCGGTGGGTTCTCGACCATGCGCGGCTTTGATTTTCGCGGCGTTTCGCCTCGCGAGTTCGGCATCCCCGTCGGCGGGCAATTCCAGGCGATCGGTTCGGCCGAATACCTGTTCCCCATCACGGCCGACGATATGCTGCGAGGGGTGGTCTTCGTCGACTTCGGCACGGTCGAAGAAAGCACTAAGTTTGTCAGCCAGGATTTTCGCGCCTCACCGGGTTTCGGACTGCGAATTACCGTACCGGCCCTTGGCCCCGCGCCGATTGCCCTTGATTTCGCCGTTCCCGTATTGCACGGCGAAGGCGACGAAATCGAAAACTTCAGTTTCTTCGTCGGGCTAACGCGATAACACCGGCAAACCTCGGCATACGGTCCAGCCAAGCCGCCGTACTTAGAAAATCGTCGCGTGAGCGGCGGCTACCAGTAATAGCAGCCGCCGTAGCCGCCGTAGCCACCAACGGGCCCCGTATAAGCATAGAAACCGGAACCGTAGAAATTAGGACCGGCATACGGCCACCCGTAGCCCCCATAACCTCCGAAGCCATAGTTCCACGGGCGGTTGAAGCCGTAGTAGTACCGGTAAGGGTAATACGGCGTCAGCGCGCGACGGTAGTAATAGTACGGCGAACGGTAGTACGACGAGTAGGGGCGATAGTAGTACGCGTACGGTCGGTAATACGCACCATACGGTCGATAAGGATAGGCATACGGCCGATATCCGTACGAATGCTGATGATGAGAGACCAACTCGACATGCACTGCGTCGAAGTTGCGATGCGCGGCCGATTCAGCCGTCACACCGCGCACCACCGGCGACGCCGTGCGACCCTTGCTCGTGCTCGGCGCCGGTTCCGTCGCGGGCGACGCCACACCAAGGCCGAAGATCAAAGCCGCTGCGAGGCAAGCCCGTCGTCGCCAATCATTCATCGCTGCCACCCTGTGGTAAAAACCTTGGGCCGGTTTTTCGCTTTCGGCTCGCAGGCGCTGCCCCAACCTATGCTTCCATGCTAAGCAACCGGTGATCCAAGGGTCAAGCGTTTCGCTAGAACCGGCATTTAATCTAGTATAACGACTTCATGCGTCGAGCAGTCCATATCGCTCGTCAATCGGCCGCTGAAACTCCCGTAGCGTGCCGTCGAGCACCTCGCCCACGTCAACACGCCGCCCGGCATGGGCCGACTCGAGCAGAGCCATCGCGGCGGCCAGATCACTCAGACCCTCACGCCCGTCGGTCTCAGGGGGTTCGCGACGGCGAATGCCCTCTAGCCAGGCGTTTTGGCTCAAGGCAAAGCTGTCGCGAAGTCCCAGCGGGAAATCTCGTGACGTTTGTCGTGGCCCGGCTTGCGGTTCATAAAGCGTGGCGAGCTCGGTCGAGGTTCCGTCGTCCATGGCAATCTCGGTGCCAGAGACGCGGGCCCGCGTACCGTAAAACACCGTGCCGTCGCCGACGAGCGTCGGTTTGCCATGTCCGGCCCAACTCGCGCCCATCTGGATTTCAACGCCCTGCAAAGTTCGTGCCTGCGCGAAGAATGTGTCGTCGGCATCGCAATCGATCGCTTCGACAACACGGCCCTTGGTGGCATCACGTGTGAATCGGCGAGGTTCGAGAATTGCTGTCTGAGCAGCAACGGTTTCGATTTCACCGCCGACATATCGGAACTGATCGAAAAAATGTACGCCAAGGTCCAAGCTGATGCCCCCGCCGTCGATCACTCGATGCCGCCAAGGCGTTTGCGCGACAATCCGATCCGGCGCCCACCAAAGAGCAAAATAGCCCAATAGGATCATTTGCAATCGCCCTCCAAGCCCAGAATCGAACAGCCATTTCAACTGCCGGGTGGCGGGCGTATAGCGAAAGTTCTCAAAGACGGCCAACACTCGATCCCGTGACTCGGCCAGTTCGCACATCCGCCGTCCGGCCGCCACGGAAACGGCCAGCGGTTTTTGGGTCAGAAAATCCTTGCCTTCGGTCAACGCCGACTCGGCAACTTGATGGTGAAGACCGTGCGTCGTGAAGTCGTTCACGGCATCAATCGGCCCGGCAGCGATCATCCGCCGATAATCAGAGAACAGCTCGACCTCGACGTCGCGCTGAAAGTCAGACAGATATTCATCACCGACGGCCAGCGGGTCGCCGGGGAGATTGCTTACCGGCGCTCGCTGCGGCGGCCCTTGGCCTCGGCAAACATATTTTCGCGCGTCATCCAGCCGGCGGGCGCAAAGTGCCGTGATGCGAAAGTCGTCCACGCCCGCTTCGCGCAGCAGACGATATCCACGCAAATGCGCCGCAAGAATTCGTCCACAACCCACAATGCCGATGCGAATCATGCCGACATGCCTTTTCGCCTCTCCAAGGCGTCCCGCCCGTCCAGCACGGCAACGGTCCTGAGACTTCGCCAAGCCTAAACGGCCAATTCGTAGGGCAGCGCACCGAGCATGTCAAACGCCAGGTCAACGCAACGGACCGCCGGAGGCGAGTCGATCATCCTCGGGAAGTGGACGACGGGCCGTCCGCCGGAAGCACTTTCCACTCAAGGATTCCGCCGGAAACGTCCGGCTGCAATTGCACCTCGATCCGCAGTGCCGAGGTTTCGAGCGGGGCGAATTTGGTCTGGTTGAAGCGGTCTTTCGCAGCGGTGAACGGCTCCGTGTCGGCAACCGGCTTCCACTGCTCTGCGTCGCGATAGAGGATGCGCCACGATTGAGGAACCCGACACAAGCCGTGACCGGTATCGTCGTACCAATAGACGGCAACTCCCTCGACTCTCACCGGCTCGGCAAAGTCATACTGCACCCACTCCTTGGTTCCGCGATGGTCCCACCAAGTGAATCGCGGCAGCGATTGGTCGTAAGAGTTGGCAGGTTCGCGTTGATCATTCAGGGCCGTTACAACATCACGGGGGCAAACATGCGAGGCACGCGGAGTGCTACGCGAAGCGATGCTCGGCGCGCGCGGAGCGATCGATAACGCCGGGTCCCGCGGCAACCAAACGATCATCTCGCCAACCTGGCGATTGGCCCAAGCGTAGTAAGGAATCGCCAAAAGCGGCGTCTGCTCCGTGACGAGGTGGCCCTGCTCGTCCCGACGTTTGGCCACGGCACGACCTTTAACAACCGTCACGCCACCGAGCAGATCCGCGCGATGTTCGGCCGAAAGTCGGGCTTCGTCGGGCAACGACAGGTTGAACACCGATCCGCCATGGTCAACCGCCTCGACACAGTAGACCACCGGCCCTCTTTCGATCGCCACGCGGCCCGTGTCCGCTTCAACATGGGGATTTGCGACTGCGCGACGGATTGGCATCGCCAGCTTTAACCGTAGCGTATCGCCGCCGGTCCAATGCCGGCGCACGACGGCAAAACCTTTTTTTAGTTGCCAAGCGACCGGCTCGCCGTTGACTTCGATGCTCGGCGGCGTATTCAGGTCATGCAGATATCGGTAAAGATCGCTGGGCACCGGGCGACCTTGCGACCAACCGGGAATGCGAACGTGCAAGGCAAAGTCGATCCGTTCTTCGGCCTTTACTTCGAGCTGCACCTGCCCATCCCACGGATAGTCGGTATGTTGAGAAAGCGTCATCCGCCGGCCATCAAGCGACAGCCGCGACTCGCTATCGAGAAACAGGTTCACGTAAACGTTCGCTTTGTCGTGTGCATAGATCGAACCGCCAATCGACGGTAGAAAACGCACGATGTTCACCGGGCAACATGACGTTCCGAACCACGGACTTCGCCCCGAAGCGCCGTGATTGAATGGCGTGTAACCATCGTGTTCGAGCGGGTTGGGATAAAAGAATCGATCCCCGGAAAGCGAAACTCCCGAGAGAAAACCGTTGTAAATAATTCGCTCCAACACATCGATGTATTTGGCATCGCGGTGCAGCAGGAACATGCGTTGGTTCCACAGCGCGTTGGCAATCGCGGCGCATGTTTCGCAGTATGCCGAACGGTTGGGCAGTTCGTAATCATCGCCGAACGCCTCGCCACGCCGATGTGCCCCTATGCCGCCGGTCAGGTATAGTTTTTTGGCCACGACGTTCGACCACAGCTTGTCCAGGGCGGCGATGTAGCTTTGCTTTCTGGTCAGCGCCGCGACATCGGCCACCGCGGTGTACAGGTAGCCCGCACGTACCGCATGGCCAACGGCTTCGGTCTGTTCGACGACAGGTTGGTGGTCCTGTAGGTAAGGGCCATACAACGCCCGGCCGTGCGCATGACCTCGTTCGTCGAGAAAGAACTCGGCCAGCTTCAGATACTTGCGCTGCCCGGTAATCCGGTACAACTTGACCAGCCCAAGTTCAATCTCTTCGTGTCCCGGGACGTCGCGGATTTTATCGGGACCAAAGGTGCGGCAGATCAAGTCGGCGTTTTTAATCGCCACGTCGAGCAAGGACCGTTTCCCGGTCGCCTGATAATACGCCACGGCGGCTTCATAAAGGTGGCCGACGTTGTAAAGTTCGTGGCTGCTTTGAAGGTGGGACCAGCGAGTCCGGCCCGTCGCCGGGTTCGTCGCGTCTTTGCCGGCAAGCGTCCGGTACGTGTATAAATATCCGTCCGGCTCTTGGGCCGCGGAGATCTTGGCGATGAGCTGATCGAGATAGCGGTCCAATTTCACATCCGGCTTGATCGCTAAGGAGTACGCGGCCCCCTCGATCACTTTGTAAACATCCGAGTCGTTAAAGAAGATGCCGCGAAAGCCGCCTTGCATCAGCCCGCCCGCCTTGGCGAAATTGTCGATGCGGCCGGTCTCTTCACACTTGCGGAAATCGTACCAGACCGTCACGTCGCGGTTCGTATTGAGCTTTTGTCGCCAGAATCCCTTTCGTATCTTGACGGTCGAAAACGGCACCGCCACAAGCTTGCCCTCGCCCGCCTCTTCGCCCGCACGCGACACCGCGACCGCCTGCGCAAGCACCAACACCACGACAGCCGCGTTACGAATTGCACGCATCGTATCGAGCCCTTGCATCACAAACGAAAACCTTCGGCCAAACAGCCCGTACGTGGAGCCCGGCAAACGCTCTTTCTGAAAGTCCGCCGGATGAGGTTGAATCGCATCATGATCAAAGCAATCAGCGCAGGCAACATGCCCGATCGATCGGGCACTCCGTCGCCACCGAGCAGACCGCTTCGTAGGCCGAGTCGGCGGCAACCTTCGAATCACCCGAACGGCGCGAGGCCGAAAGACCGTATGGTCAGCTTCCTGAGGGCGTGCTTTGAACCGTCATGTGGTGTAAAGCACACTATTCATATTCTATCAGGCTGAAAGACTCGTGCGGCGCGAGCCGCTTGGCTCCGTCGAGCGCGGTCAGCTCGATCACGAAGGCGCAACCGGCCACGTTCGCCCCGGCCTGTTCCACCAGCCGTAGACAGGCTTCAAGCGTGCCCCCGGTGGCCAAAAGATCATCGACCATCAAGACGTTCTGCCCCGCCGAGATGCCATCGATGTGCATCTCGAGCGTGTCCGTGCCGTATTCCAACTCGTAATGAAAGGCATGGGTGTCAAAGGGCAGCTTCCCGGGCTTGCGAACCGGCACAAAGCCGACGTTCAGTTCCAGTGCCAAGGGCGTGGCAAACAGGAAGCCACGGGCTTCAGCCGCGACAACCACATCAATGGCCCGGCCACGGTAATGCTCCGCAAAGCGGCGGATCACCTCGCGCATCGCATCGGGCGACGCCAAGAGCGGCGTGATGTCGCGAAAGAGAATGCCCGGCTTGGGAAAATCAGGAATGTCGCGAATGTACTTTTTCAGATCGAAGGCGGTTTGTTGGCTCATGAGCTTGGCGTGGCAAGGCGGTTTTTACGGGTCAAAACGAACGTCAAAACACCGTTCCGGTGGACGGCAGCAGAACCAGAATATAGCAGACATCGCCCACCAAGGGCACAATTTCAGCCCCCTGCGGGATCGAGTTTTGTAGTAACCGCATGGGAAACAGCGCTCTCAGTCGAGTACAATCGATCCGCTGAGGAGGCGCATAGCAGCCGCACACCGGGGATCCTCTGACCATGACGTTGCCGCTCAAACTAGTGGCTTTCGAGCGATATATGCTCGCCGACGATCGGACACGTCATCCGATGACGTTTACCGTTCGGTTGAAATTTTCGGGCCCTTTCGATTCCGGCGCGTTTCGGGCAGCGGTGCGAGCCGCCGTGCGGCGTCATCCTCTGTTGGCCGCCCATCTGGATGATTCCCTGCCGAAGGAACCAGCCTGGGTTGCGGCGGACGATCCCTCTGCGTGGATCGATATCGGCAGTCTCGACAAGCCGTTGGAATTTCCCGGAAGTGAGCGGATTGATTTGCGCCAAGAAACCGGGCTTCGCATTTGGGTTCGAACCGGTGAAAAGCGGACCGAGATGCGGTTTCAGTTTCATCACAGTTGCACCGATGGCATCGGCGCCTACCGACTGGTCGAAGATGTGTTGTGTGCCTACGATGCAAACGTCCGGGGCGACTCGCATCAACCGCGGTTTCGCCCGCTTGAGCGAAACCGCCTGCGACAGCGCAACCGTTTCGGGCTGAACTGGCGACAAACGGCGTTGCGTCTGCCGCAGGAGGTTTGGGGGGCCGTCGTGGGGGCGGCGATGTTCTTTGCTCGCCGACCCGCGTCTCTGGCCACTGCTGAAGTTCCGCAAGTCGATGAGGCTTCGCGTCTCGAACTGCTCGATTATCCGACGCATTCGTTCACGGAACAAGAAACCCGACAACTTCGCGACGCCGCGCGGCGGCACCGCGCGACGCTCAACGATCTGTTGCTGCGTGATCTTCTGCTGGTCTCGTACCGCTGGAACCGCCGGTTGGGCGTCGCCCGCCGTCGATCGTTGCGGGTGGCGATGCCGATCGACTTGCGAGGCCCCGGAGACGATCTTCTACCGGCGACGAACGCCGTCGCCATGGTATTTCTGGACCGAATCGTTGGCTGGTATTTTGGCCCGCGTCATTTGCTGTGGAGCATCAAGTGGGAAACGTCGTTCATCAAGCGGTTTCGCCTTGGTTTGTCGTTTATTCGCATTTGCAAGTTCGTTTCCAAAATTCCCGGTGGACTCCAGCGGCTGACGCGTGCGGATCGCTGCTATACCTCGGCCGTGATGAGCAACATGGGGCGCCCACTCACTGAGGCCCCTCTCCCGCGATGCGAGGGCAAGTTGCATTGTGGCGAAATGATCCTCGATGCCATCGAATCGGCCCCGCCTGTTCGGCCCGATACGGCTGCCGGCCTGACCGCGGTGACCTACGCCGACCGGCTCACGGTTGTGATGAACTACGACCGATTTCACTTCACGCCGCAAGCAGCCGCTGATTTTCTCGACACGCTGATCCGACAAATGAAACAGACGGCCGCCTCCTCCGCCCAAGGAAGGGTGTCTTCCAAGAAAAGCGGAACGCAGACGCCTGGACGTTATCCCGATTCTCTGGCAAGCTAGCTTCAAGCTCTTTCCCGCTTCGGTAGCGAGCCATCGGGCCGCGATGGCAAGCCTTGGCGAACCTGCCAGCAAATTTCCAGAGACAGCCGAATACAATGCGACTCGCCGGCATGGTCCTGAGAAACACGCTTCGCCGAAGATGGCGGTCCGCGCTTACCGTGATCGGCGTCTCGATCGCCATCGCCACGGCCGTTACCCTGCTCGGTCTTGCGGCCGGGTTTGAAAAGGCCTTTCTCGAAACCTATCAGCGACGCGGAGTCGATCTGATCGTGGTCCGTGCCGGCGCGGCGCAGCGCCTTAGCAGCACGCTGCCCGAATCGCTCGGTGATCGCATCGCCACGCTGCCCGGCGTTCAACGCGTGGTGCCGGGCCTGATTGACGTGGTCGCCTACGAGGACCATGACCTTTACGGCGTCCTCGTTCACGGTTGGAAACTGGATCGCCTGATGTATCGCGACTTTCGCATCGTCGACGGGCGGTTGCTCAACGAAAACGATCAGCGGGCCGTGATTGTCGGCAAGGTGTTGGCTCGGCACCTTGGCTTGAAGGTCGGCGACACGTTTGACGTCGTCGAGGATGAACCGTTTCAAGTCGTCGGCGTTTACGAAAGCTTTAGCGTCTATGAAAACGGCGGCATGGTCATGCCGCTTGCCTCGCTACAAAAACTCATGGCCTGGAAAGGTCAGGTGACGGGCTTTGCCATTCTGGCCGACGATGCGCTCTCGCCCGGCGACATCGGTCGACTGCGAACGCAGATTGAATCGCTGGCTCCCGGCATCAGTGCCATGGACGCCAAAGACCACGTCGAGACGACCACCCAGATTCAACTGACACGTCTCTTGGCGTGGTCCACTTCGGCCATTGCCCTGGTGATCGGCGCCGTCGGCATGCTTAATACGATGCTCATGGCGGTGCTGGAACGCACTCGCGAAATCGGCATCTTGCGCGCCGTGGGCTGGCGCAAGACACGCGTGATGCGGATGATCCTGCTTGAGTCAGTCCTGCTAAGCGGCTTCGGTGCGATTTTGGGGATCGCCGCAGCCGTGTTGAATATGCGGGTTCTCAGCCGACTTCCGGCCACGAGCGGCTTCGTCGCCGGTGGGATTGCCCCGCATGTCTTGGTCGAGGGGCTACTTCTGGCCATGCTGGTCGGCCTGCTCGGCGGATTGTATCCCGCATGGCGAGGAATGCGTCTTCCGCCGCTGGCCGCGCTGCGCTACGACTGACACAGTCGCCACATCGCATGAAGGCCACGCACCGCCTGCAATTGACAGAATCAATATGGCACCGCTGCGCTGGCAAAAGTTGGTCCGCTGACGCACCTCCCGCCGATGCTCGGCCATAGTAGGTAGGTGCCACGCGACCTCAAACGCAATGCGGCACCCCGCCAACGCCGGAACGCTTCATCTGCCAAAGACGAAATAAACTCGGCGACATGGTCGGCGTGCCATGAACCAGCCAAACGACTGTTGCCAGACCCAGAATAGCTTGGCATTGCCACTCCCGGCGTCCAACGTCGGCAGTGCGGCAAGCGTCTGTAACAATCGAACCAATGGTGCGTTCTAAAGAAGGTAGATCGATTTTTTGGAGTGCCCGGGAACCGGCTTTCCGGGTGCCGGGCCTTTTGCTGGCTCGGCGCCCGCTGCGGAGATTTCAACAGGCCATTGGCGACTGGTCCCGAGAACGATTTACGATGGTTGCTAGACAAACGGGAAGTCTGCCGCTTAAACTCCCTAAACACCGCATCTATTTCATTTTTACGAAACACGACCGGTCTGCATCCTCCTGACGCGACCGACTTCTGACCGCATCACAGAAGAAGAGCTATGGGAATCTGTTCACCCACTGATCTAGTACATGAGAATTTTCACCGTTTTACGACCCTGGTCGACGTCTCGCGCTGGCATGCGCGAGGCAAAGCGGATGCGCCGGTCTATATCTATTTGCAGGACGGCGAAGATGACGAGCTGGTGTTTACCTACGGCGATCTCGACCGACAAGCCCGGGCAGTCGCCGCGCGATTGCAGCAGGTCGGAGCTACGGGGCAGCGGGCATTGCTGGTTTATGAACCGGGTTTGGATTACATCGTTGCCTTCTACGGCTGCTTGTATGCGGGCGTGGTGGCGGTGCCCGCCTATCCACTGGATCCGCTACGCGTGGCCCGGACATTGCCTCGTTTGCAAGCCATTGTCGGCGACGCGCGGGCGGCATTCGCACTGACGAGCCGCTCGATGCTTGGCTGGTCCGAGCACCTGCTGCGGCAGACGGGTGACTTCGATTCGGTCATCGCCACCGACGGGCTCCGTGAAACCTTGGCCGACGAATGGGTCGAACCTGACATCGGCGGCGAGACGCTGGCTTTTTTGCAATACACCTCCGGTTCGACCGGTTCGCCCAAGGGGGTGATGCTCAGCCATGAAAACCTGATGCACAACCTGGGGCAACTCGATGCGCTCGACTCCCAAGGTACGCGTGGTGTGTGCTGGCTGCCGCCGTACCACGACATGGGATTGATCGGCAATATCCTGTTACCCGCCTTTCGTGGCAAAGACGTCGTCTTGATGTCGCCGCTGGCGTTTGTTCAACGACCGATTCGCTGGCTTCGTGCAATCTCGCGATATCGAGGTTCGTCGTCTGGAAGCCCCAACTTTGGCTATGACCTATGCGTGCGCAAAATCCGTGACGAGGAATGCCGGGAATTGGACCTGAGTTGCTGGAACATGGCGTTCAACGGCGCCGAACCGGTCCGCCAGCAGACGATGCAGCGGTTCTCGAAGAAATTCGCCCCCTACGGATTCGATCCCGCCGCCTTTTGTCCCTGCTACGGGTTGGCCGAAGCGACGTTGTTCGTCACCGGCGGCGTTCGGCGGCAGCTACCTCACGTTGAAAGGTTCAACGCCAATGCCCTGGCGAACCATCGTGCCGTTGGCTCTGACGATCGAAACGGCGACGGTCGTACGCTGGCCAGCAGCGGTCGCGTGAACGGTGACCAAACGGTGCGCATCGTTGATCCGGAAACATGCCTTGCCTGCCCGGATGATGCAATCGGCGAGATCTGGATTTCCAGCCCGAGCGTCTCGCGGGGCTACTGGAATCGCCACGATGAGTCCATTGCGACGTTCCAAGCTTATCTTCGCGAAACGGGCGAAGGCCCTTTTTTACGGACCGGCGATCTGGGCTTCCTTCGCCGGGGCGAGCTGTTTGTCACCGGGCGCATCAAAGACCTGCTCATCATCGGCGGCCGAAATCTCTATCCCCAAGACATCGAGGCGACCGTCCAGCAGTGCCACGAAGCGTTGAAACTCGACGGCGGCGCGGCCTTTTCGGTCGAAGCCGACGACCGCGAGCAGTTGGTCGTCGTGCAAGAGATCCTGCGCCCGCGGAAATGGGATCTAGATGAACTGATTCATCGCATCCGCGAGGCCGTCTTTGCGGAGCATGAAGTTGCGGTCGACGCCGTGATTTTGATCAAGCCGGCCACCCTGCCCAAAACCACCAGCGGCAAGGTGCAGCGTCGTGCCTGCCGCGAGCAATTTCTCAAAGACCAGCTTCGGTCCTACGCCGCATGGCACGCCAAACTCGATACGGGCGCCTTGCCCACATCAAAGCAGCAAGGTGCCGAACCGCGTGGTGCGACGGAAGCGGCGCTTGTCAAGCTATGGACGGAAGTCTTCGGCACAAACGAAGTCGACCGGCACGACAACTTCTTCGACATCGGCGGACATTCGCTGTTGGCCATGCAATTGATCTCGCGCGTGCGTGAAACCTTCGGGGTCGACCTGCCACTGCGGCGGTTGTTCGAATCTCCGACGCTCGCCGCCATGGCAGCGGCCATCGAAGAAATCGGCCCCCGGCCTGGCCATCAGGCCTTCCAACCAAAGCGAACCATTGCCGCGGAAATGCGGCAGCCGCTCTCCTTCGCCCAACAACGATTGTGGCTGCTCGACCGGCTTGAATCGGAAGCGACCACCTATAACATTGCCGCCCAAGCACGGTTGCGCGGCGTGTTGGACTTGGCCGCGCTCGAAGCAAGCCTGGCTGAGCTGGTTCGCCGGCATGCACCGCTGCGAGCAACGTTCGAGATCGAGCGCGGCATCCCTTTTCAGCACCTCAGCCAGAACAGCTCGCCGACGATTGACTTCACCGATCTGCGACCCGTGTCTCCTAACCGGCGCGAAGCCGAATTGCAACGCATCGCCGACGAACATTTTTCGGCCCGCTTCGATCTCCGCCGTGGACCGCTGCTCAGATGTCGTGTGATCCGATTGGCCGACGATGAGCATCGCCTCTTGCTCGCGCTGCACCACATCGCGGCCGATGGCTGGTCGATGAACCTTTTGGCGCTGCAGTGGTCGACCTTGTACGAAGCCCGAGTGACCGGCCAGACGGCACCACGGTTCGATGCCGGCTTGCAATACCGTGATTATGTCGCGTGGCAGCGACAGCGGCTTGACCAAGGGCTCGAGCAACAGCAGCTTGCCTATTGGACCAGTCAACTTTCCGGTCTGACACCGCTCGCCTTGCCGCTGGATCGCTCGCGCCGCGACGAACATCATTTTCACGGCGACGCGGTTGAAACCAGCCTGCCACCGGCGCTGGTCAAGTCGCTCACGACGTTGGCCCACGGCGAAGGAGGCACGCTCTACATGGTGCTGCTTGCGGCGTTCAACGTGCTGCTTCACCGCTACACCGGGCAAACCGACATCGGCATCGGCTCACCCATTGCCGGTCGGACCCACAAACCGTGGGAAAATGTGGTGGGATTGTTCGCCAATACGCTGTTGCTGCGAACTTCTCTGGCAGGCGATCCCACGTTTCGTATGTTGCTGGGCCGTGTGCGGGAAGCATCGCTCGACGGCTTCGCGCATCAGGATCTTCCGTTCGACAAAATTGTCCAAGCCTTGCATCCTGAACGAGAGCAAACGCACACACCGCTGTTCAATGTGTTCTTTGCCCTGGAAGAATTGCCCGAGCAGCTACCCCAAGGTGGCCAGATGCGGGTTGAACGGATCGAAGCCGAGTACCGATATATGGTGCCCGTTGAACTGAGCTTGTTCGTCGAACGGCATGGCGACGGCCTGCGGATGGTGATGGTCTACGACACGGGACTGTTTGACCAAAGCACCGCGCGGCGGATGCTCGGCAGCCTCGAACTGCTGCTCGGCGCCGCGGCCGACAACGTCGACCGGCGTTTGGCCGAATTGCTGCCGATCACGCCGGCGGACGACAAGCAGCTTGCGCAGTGGAACCAGACCGAAAGTTCAATTCCCGCCGATGCGTGCCTGCATGATTTATTCACCGCACAGGCGCAGCGCACGCCTGATGCCTTCGCTATCGAGTACGAGGGCAAGCGTTTGACCTATGCGGAGCTAGACTGCCGCAGCAACCAACTCGCCCGGTATCTGCGCGACCGCGGCGCGAGGCCCGAGGGGCTGGTGGGAATTTATCTGGACCGGTCGTTGGAAATGGTGATTGCCCTGCTGGGGGTACTGAAGTCGGGCAGCGCCTACGTACCGCTCGACCCGATCTATCCCCGCAAACGGATCGAGGCAATGATCGCCGATGCCGCGGTCGATCGATTGATTACGCAACAGAGACTCGCCGGCGACCTTGACGGCACGGCCGAACATCTTGTCCGCATCGACACCGACTGGCCGGCGATCGCGTGTTATGAAGAGACACCGCTGCGGCGAACCGCCGAGCCCACGGACTTGGCCTATACGATTTACACCTCCGGTTCGACCGGCAAGCCGAAAGGGGTTGAAATTCCTCACCGCGCGGTAGTCAACTTCCTCGATTCGATGTCCCGCGAACCGGGGCTCTCGACCCGTGACACGATGCTGGCCGTCACGACGTTATCGTTCGACATCGCCGTGTTGGAGCTGTTCTTACCGCTTGTGGTCGGTGCCCGGGTTATCATCGCCCCACGACAAAGCGTGCGTGACACGGCGGCGTTGGCCGCGCTCATCTCGCGAAGTGGGGCTACCGTGATGCAGGCAACTCCGGCCACGTGGCGGATGTTGCTTGATGCGGCCTGGCAGCCGGACGCCAAGCTAAAGGTGCTTTGTGGCGGCGAGGCTTTGGACCGCTGCCTTGCAGCGAGATTGCGGGCCGCGGGCGGCGAAGTTTGGAATCTCTATGGCCCAACCGAAACCACGGTCTGGTCCACGCTTCAGCGAATAGACAACACCGACGGCACGATCCCCATCGGCCGGCCAATCGGCAACACGCAGGTTTACGTGCTCGACGACCACCGGCGACCGGTTCCTAACGGCGCGGTGGGTGAACTTTACATCGCCGGTCATGGGCTGGCCCGAGGCTATCGCAACCGGCCCGAACTAACCGCCCAACGATTTCTCCCGAGCGTCCGGCTCCACGATCACGGAGCGCGGATGTATCGCACCGGTGACTTGGCGCGTTTTCGTAGCGATGGCAGCCTTGACTTCCTTGGGCGGATCGACCATCAGGTCAAATTGCGAGGTTACCGCATCGAGCTGAGCGAAATTGAGCATGTGCTTCGGCAACACGTCGACGTTCGCGATGCTGTGGTCATGGCGCATGAATATGGTCCCGGCGATACACGACTCGTGGCGTACGTCACATCGAGGGCGTCAAACTCATTCAACGTGACGCAGCTCAAGGCACATGCCAGTGAGCAACTGCCACAGTACATGGTGCCGACGAGTTGCGTGCTGCTGGAAGAATTACCTCGGACGCCCAACGGGAAGATCGATCGACGTGCCCTGCCCGATCCGGGGCGAGGCGCCGCCGTCGGGTTGCGGAAGATCACGCCACCGGGTGATGAAATCGAGCGGCGTATGGCCGACATTTGGCGCGACCTGCTGGGCCTTGAAGAGGTGGGCATCGATGACAACTTCTTCGATCTCGGTGGACATTCGATGCTTGCCGTGCGACTGATGGCGGGAATTGAGAATCGTTGCGGCACTCACGTGCCGCTGGCTTGCCTGTTCCAGCGGCCGACCATCAAGAATTTGGCCGAGCTCGTGCGGCGAGGCGGAACGAACCATTCTCGCGAGGTGCTCGTGCCCATTCAAACCACGGGAACGCGAAGGCCGCTGTTCTGTATGCACCCCGCGGGCGGCACGGTGTTCTGCTATCTGGCGCTGGCGCGTCAGTTGGGGGCGGACCAACCGCTCTATGGACTGCAAGCTCAAGGCGTCGACGGCGAAGGGGATCCGCACGACTCGGTCGAGTCCATGGCGTCGCGTTATGTGCAGGCCATCCGCCACGTGCAACCGCAAGGACCCTATCAACTGGCCGGATGGTCGCTCGGCGGAGTGGTGGCCTTCGAAATGGCCCGGCAATTGGAATCGGCGGGCCAGTCAACCGATCTGCTGTGCGTGTTCGACTCGCTCATGATGTCGCCACAGCGCCCGTTCGACGACCATGACATCGTGGGCTTGCTCGTCGAAATGCTTCCCGGTGACGACGCGCTTTCGCTGGCCGAGGTGCGAAAAATGGACGACCTGGAGCAAATGAAATACTTCCGCGGCCGGGCCGAGCGGGCGCGGCTTGTGATGCCCGATTCCCACGAGCAGCGTTTACACCGCGTCTTCGAGGTGTTCGAAGGCAATCTGCAATCGATGTTTCGTTACCGCCCGCAAGCCTACGAAGGTCAGGTCACCGTATTTCGTGCCATGGAGCATGTCACGCCGATGTTCATGGATACGCAGCTCGGCTGGCAACACTGGGCTCGCGGCGGAGTTGAAGTGTTCAACATTCCTTGCCAGCACTTGCAGATATTACAGGAACCGTTCGTCAAGCAGGTTGCTCAAACGCTCAAAGCACGTCTTGAAACGGTGGCCTGCTCGCAGAGCGGCGTATGAAGGCGGCACCCTCCGACTCGCTCAACCTTTCGGCGCGGCAAACCCGGAAGATACACACCGTGCGTGGACACCAGTCGTCGTGGATGCCAC
>Ga0114931_10004815_pt1 | contig 16778 bp, 15 predicted proteins | sample 2SBtaG_FD_89579 | JGI IMG/M metagenome (GOLD analysis project Ga0114931, IMG submission 89579) | Deep subsurface microbial communities from Kolumbo volcano to uncover new lineages of life (NeLLi) - 2SBTROV14_V59a metaG | ecosystem: Environmental > Aquatic > Marine > Volcanic | place: Kolumbo...
CGTTGCCGGCGAGGCGACGGGGCTCGGGCTACTGCCCGTCACCACCGGTCTGGGGAGGGCCAAGACGGTCGAGCCGGTTACCGGACGCTGTCGTCTCACCGGTCACCCGGTTCGCGGGTACGAGATGCACGTTGGCGAGACCCGGAGCGCCGGAGCGCGACCACGGCCCTTCCTCGAGATGGCCGGACGCGACGAAGGGGTGGTCTCCGCGAACGGCCGGATAATAGGTTGCTATGTGCACGGCCTGTTTTCCTGCGATGGGTTCCGACGTGCATTCCTCAGTCGAATTCGGGGTCGAATTCGGGGTCGAATTCGCGGACCCTCCGAGGATGGGCCGGTCTACGAGGACGCGATCGAGTCGGTGCTCGACCGGCTGGCCGGTCACCTGGAACGCCATCTGGACCTGGAGGCCATTCTCGAGATCGCCGAGGGGCGGGGTCCGGATCGCGGGAGGTCTTGTCACGCCGCCGCGCGCGGACGGGCAGCGTCAGGTCGGGGTGCTAGAGCGTGAAAAGGGGGCGCAAGAGGCCGCGTCTCCGGAGTCCGATCACCGCCGTTCCCGACTGCCCGTTCGGCCCGGAGAGCCCGTTCGCGGCTCTCGGACGGCGTCGCGGGGCCAGCCCGCGAGTGTCACCACCTCGCCTCTCAGTGGACGAGACAGACGGCCAGCGTCAGCCCCGCGAGCGCGATGCTCGCGGTGAGATAGAGGCGTAACGCCGCGTGGATCTCCTCGACGCCCACCGGCCGAGCGACGGTCGACGCCGGGTCGCTTCCCGGCGCGCCCATCCAGGCGTCGGGTACCTCGCGCCCGGCATAGCGTCTCGGCCCCGCCAGGGCGATCCCGAGCGCGCCCGCGACTGGCGCTTCCTGCCAGCCGGCGTTGACCGAGCGGTGGCGTGGCGCGTCGCGCCACATCGCTCGCCAGGCCGTTCGGCCACTCGTTCCCGGCACGAGGGCGGCGGCCGCGACGAGCAGCACGCCGGCGAGGCGCGCCGGGAGCCAGTTGGCCGCATCGTCGAGACGCGCCGCGGCTTTTCCGAAGTGCTCGTGGCGAACGGTACGGTGCCCGAGCATGCTGTCGAGGGTGTTGATGGTCTTGTAAGCACACAGCCCGGGCAGCCCGAGAACGAGATACCAGAAAACGGGGGCAACGAGGCCGTCGGAGAAGTTCTCGGCCAGAGATTCGACACCCGCTCGCGCGACCCCGGTGCGGTCCAGAGAGGCGGTGTCCCGTCCCACGATTCGACCGGCCGCTTCCCGGGCGCTCTGGAGGTTCTCGCCGAGCGCGATCCCGACCGCCCGCACGTGGTCGTAGAGGCCTCGGAACGCGAGCAGGCTGCTCGCGAGGACACCCTCGACGAGCCAGCCGAACTCGAAGGGGGTGGTGAGGCCCCGGACGATCGCGCCGGCGAGCGCCGCTCCGAGGGTGAGGGCGGCGGCGGTCAGGAATCCGGCGGCCAGGTGTCTTCGAACCGAGTCACCGGCACGGTTGAAACGCCGGTCGAGCCTTTCTATGAGAAACCCGAGCAAGGCGACGGGATGGGAAAGCCGGTGGTAGAGCCAGCGGGGATCTCCTCCCGCCGCGTCGACGAGCAAAGCGGTCAGCACGGCGAGGCAGGCGTGGTCGATGGGCCAGAGAGGCATCGGCTGGCGAGTGTCCTTTGCGCGCGGCTCCAGAAGCGGTGAGGGGGAAGGCGGCCGGCGTCCCGAGCGCTTGTCCCGGGGGCGAGACATTCGTCGGGGGCGCGAGTGAGTGTGCCCGCTTTCGCCCGAGCCGAAAAGCGGGGCCGGCACTCCTGAAACGGGCGCGCGGGCAGCTCGGCGCTTCAGCGGCGGCGGCGCAGCGTCGTCCAGAGATCGGCAGGAGAGGGTGATGGGAAAGGTTGGGGTGATGATCTGCGGCCATGGTAGCCGGGACGTGCGTGCGGTCCACGAGTTCGGTTCTCTGGCCCGCGGTCTCGCGGCACGGCTGCCCGAGTACGATGTCGAGAGCGGATTTCTCGAGTTCGCCACCCCGGTCATCCGGGAGGGTCTGGACGCGCTACGGAAAAGGGGAAACGAGCGGGTCCTCGCCGTGCCCGGCATGTTGATGGCGGCCGGGCACGTCAAGAACGACATCCCCTCGGTGCTTCGCACCTATGAAGCCCGTCACCCCGAGATGGAGATCCGCTACGCCCGAGAGCTCTCCATCGATCCCAAGCTGCTGCGCGCCGCCGGAGACCGGATCGAGGCGGCGCTCCGCGGAGCCGAACACCGGGTGCGGGCCCTCGAGACGCTGCTGATGGTCGTCGGCCGGGGCACGTCGGACTCGGATGCGAACTCGAACGTGAGCAAGGTGATGAGAATGCTATGGGAGGGCTTCGGGTTCGGTTGGGGCGAGACCTGCTACTCGGGAGTCACCTTTCCGCTCGTCGAGCCGGCTTTGGAGCATGCGGTCCGGCTCGGGTATCGGCGCATCGTGGTCTTTCCCTACTTTCTGTTCACCGGGGTGCTGGTCGAGCGGATCTACGCCTACACCGACCGGGTGGCTGGCCGGCATCCGGAGACCGAGTTCCTGAAGGCCGATTATCTGAACGACCATCCTCTCGTCGTGGATGCCTTTCGGGACCGGGTGGAGGAGGCGGTGGCCGGAGAGAACCGAATGAACTGCCAGCTCTGCAAGTACCGCGAGCAGCTTCTCGGGTTCGAGGCGGAGGTCGGGTTGCCTCAGGAGAGCCATCACCATCACGTCGAGGGCGTCGGGGTCGGCACCACGTTCCATTCCGATAGCGCCGGCGGCCACCGGCATTCGCCGGGACACTCGCACGCACCGGGCCGAGGGCATACCCACGGGCAGAAGCACTCGGGTCACGACCATCGGGAAGGGGGGAGTTCCGGTCAGAACCCCCCGGAGCATCCGGGAGAGCATGGCCATCATCCCTATCCGCACGCGGACCATCCCCTCGGTCCTCGCACCCTCGTTCCAGGTCTGGGGGCGCCCGAGCCGGCAGCCGGCCCGGCGCTGGAGGAAGGCGGCGGGGCCGGGCCAGGTGCGTCGACACGGGCCGGGGCTGCCAGCAGCGAGACACCACCGGACTGACTCGATGTATGATTATTTGCGCCACCCGGCAGATATCTACCGTCGATCTTTCGAGCTGATTCGAGAAGAAGCCCCCATCGATTCACTGCCCGAGGGGCTGCGCGACATTGCGGTGAGGCTCGTGCACGCGTGCGGGATGCCGGACATCGTCCCCGCTCTGGTCTGGCAGGGGGCCCCGCGATCGGCCGCCCTCGACGCGCTGCAGGCCGGCGCCCCGATCCTCGTCGACACCCGGATGGTGGCGATGGGGATCCTCGCCGACCGTCTGCCGGCGCGGAATCCGGTGATCTGCACATTGGGAGAGGTGCCCGCCGTGGCCGACCGCGCGGCGCGGCCGACCACGCGCTCGGCGGCGGCGGTCGATCTCTGGCGTCCCGATGTGGCCGGGGCGGTGGTGGCGATCGGCAATGCTCCGACCGCGCTGTTTCGATTGCTGGAGATCCTGGCCGAGGACGTGGCGCCGCCGGCCGCGATATTCGCGTTTCCGGTCGGCTTCGTGGGCGCCGCGGAAGCCAAGCAGGCGCTTGTCGATGCGGGTCTGAATACGGCGGTGCTGACCCTGCTCGGCCGGCGGGGAGGCAGTGCCATGGCCGCGGCCGCGATCAATGCGCTGGTGGGTCGGGAGACGCACTGATGCCCTGGGTGACGGTCGTCGGGATCGGGGAGGACGGGCTCGCGGGGCTCTCGGAACGCGGCCGGCGGGCGGTGGCGGAGGCCGAGGTGCTGGTGGGCGGAGCCCGCCATCTGGCGATGGTGCCCGAGGACGGGCGGGAACGGCTCATCTGGCCACGCCCGTTCGATCCCTTGCTCGAGACCTTGCAAGCCCGCCGCGGGCAGCCGGTCGCGGTGCTCGCGAGCGGCGATCCCTGCTGTTTCGGGGTCGGCCCGCTCATCGCGGGGAAGCTCGGAATGGAGGCGGTCCGGATCATTCCCGCCCCCTCGGCGTTCAGCCTGGCCTGCTCGCGGATCGGCTGGAGTCTCCCCGAGGTCGACACGTTGACCGTGCACGGCCGGCCCATCGAGTCGGTGCATCGCCATGTGCAGCCCGGGGCGCGCTGGCTCGTCCTGAGCGAGGACGGTGGTACGCCCGCGGCGCTGGCGGACCTGCTGGCGGAGCGAGGCTACGGGCGGAGCCTGCTACGGGTGCTCGAGCACCTGGGTGGCCCGGGGGAGCGCGTTCGAGAAGCGCGCGCCGACGAGTGGGGCAACCGACGCGCGGCCGATCTCAACATTGTCGCGGTGACCTGTGTGCCGGGAGCGGACGCCGGTCTCCTCGGTACCGTCCCGGGGCTCCCCGACGGGGCGTTCGTGCACGACGGCCAGCTCACGAAACGCGAGGTGCGCGCCGACACCCTCGCGAACCTCGTCCCGGTCGTGGGGCAATGCCTGTGGGACGTCGGAGCGGGCTGCGGCTCGGTCGCCATCGAGTGGATGCGGGCGGTGCCTCGTGCTCAGGCCATCGCCGTCGAGTGTGATGCGGGGCGTGCCCGGCTCATCGAGCACAACGCCGGTGCCCTCGGCGTGCCTCGATTGCGAATCGTGAAAGGCCGGGCGCCGCAGGCACTTCGGGATCTGGCCACGCCGCATGCGGTATTCATCGGGGGGGGGCTCGGCGAGGACGCGGGGCTGCTCGAGCGTTGCTGGGCGGCGCTTCATCCGGGCGGACGGCTGGTGGTCAACGTGGTCTCGCAGGAGGGGGAGGTGGCCCTGTACCGCTGGCAAGCGGAGCACGGAGGGGTGCTTACCCGGATCGGGATCACCCGTCCGCGGCCGATCGGACGTTACCGGGGCTGGCAGCCTGCCATGCCGGTCACCCAGTTCGCCGCGATGAAGAGAGAAGCGCGGTGACCGCGACCCTGTACGGGATCGGAGTGGGGCCGGGCGATCCGGATCTCATTACCCTGAAGGGCCTGCGGGTCCTCGAAGCGGCCCCGGTCATCGCCTATCCCGCACCGGAGTCCGGCGATTCTCTGGCCCGCGCCATCATGGCGCCCCATCTCGATGGTCATCACGAGGAGATCGCGATCCGGATGCCGATGACGAGTGACCGCTTTCCGGCGGCGGCGGCTTATGACCGGGCGGCTCGGCGCATCGGGGAGCGGCTCGACGCGGGTCTGGACGTGGCGGTGCTCTGCGAAGGAGACCCGTTCTTCTACGGTTCGTTCATGTTCCTGTTTGGCCGGATGGCGGACCGTTACCCGGTCGAGGTCGTCCCCGGGGTCTCGTCGCTCACCGCGTGCGCCTCGGCGCTCGACGCGCCGCTCGCCGCCCGGAACGATGTGCTGAGCGTCGTTCCCGCGACCCTCGATGCCGCTTCGCTCGAGCGCCGCATCCGGGAGGTCGACGCGGTCGCGATCATCAAGGTCGGACGGCACTTCGCGAAGGTCCGCACGGTGCTCGAACGCCTGGGAGCGAGGACCCGGGCTCGTTACGTCGAGCGGGCGACGATGGTGAACGAGCGGATCCTGCGGCTCGAGGACGTGGACCCCGGCTCGGTCCCATACTTCTCCATGATCCTGGTGCACGCCAGGGGCGAGGCGTGGCGTGTCTGACCGGATGAACGTCTTCGTCTTCACCGAGAGCGGCCGGGAGACGGACGAGCGGTTGCGCGAGCGTTTTCCAGGGCTCTGTCTTCACGGCTTTTCCGGGCGGGTGAGGGGGGCGGAGCGGGCGTTCGCCGACGCCGGCGCCGCGATGAGAAGCGCCTTTGGCCGCGGCGAGCCGGTGGTGGGTTTCTGCGCGGCCGGCATCGTCATCCGGGCATTGGCCCCGCTGCTCTCGGAGAAGACGCGTGAGCCACCGGTCGTCGCGATAGGGGAGCACACCGGATTCGTCGTTCCCCTGCTGGGGGGACACCGGGGCGCGAACCGGCTCGCCCGCGAGCTGGCCGGCTGCCTCGGCTTTCAGGCGGCTGCGACCACCGCCGGCGAGGGTCGCCTCGGGGTCGCACTGGACGCCCCCCCGTCGGGCTGGGTGCTCGCAAACCCGGGCCATTACAAGCGCTTTGCGGCGGAGCTGCTAGCCGGAGAGGCCGTGCGGAGCGAGCCGAGCGCCGCCTGGCTCCGGCGCGGGCGGTGGGTCATCGCCCAAGACGCGCGGCTCACCATCGAGGAGACCGTGAGGGACGTGGCCGGCAGCCCGGCGTGTCTCGTTTACCATCCGAAGCGGCTCGCGCTCGGGGTCGGCTGCGCGCGCGATACCGAGCCCGAAGAGCTGGCGCGCCTCGTCCGGGATACGCTCGCCGAGCACGGTTTGAGTCCGAGGGCGGTGGCGGGCGTGTTCTCGCTCGACCTCAAGTCCGACGAGCCGGCGATGCATGCGCTGGCTGGCCGGCTCGGCGTTCCGGCCCGGTTCTTCGATGCCGCCACGCTCGAGCGCCAGACGCCACGCCTGGCGACCCCTTCGGTCGCGGTATTTCGGGAGGTGGGCTGTCACGGCGTGGCCGAGGGGGCGGCTCTCGAGGCGGCGGGGGAGGGGGCGAAGCTCATCGTGTCGAAACGCAAGTCGCGGCGCGCGACCTGCGCGGTGGCCGAGGCGCCGGCGCCCATCGATCCGTCGAGCCGGGGGCAGTGCCGGGGAGAGCTCTACGTCGTGGGGCTCGGGCCGGGCGACGAGAGGTGGCGTTCCCCGGAGGCGGATGCCGCGCTCGCGCGGGCCGAGGCCCTGGTCGGCTACCGTGGCTACCTCGACCTCGTGGCCCCGGTCGCTCCATGCCAGGTACGTCACCCCTTCCCGCTCGGCCAGGAGGTGCAAAGGGTGGAGGCGGCGCTCACGCTTGCCGCCAGCGGGCGCCGGGTCGCGCTGGTCTGCTCCGGAGACCCGGGAGTCTTCGCGATGGCAAGCCTCGTCTTCGAGCGGCTGGATGCGGTCCGCAGCGCGCTGGCCGCCGGAATGGTGGACAGTGGCAACCCGGGGTGGCTGCGGGTCGCGGTCGAGGTGATGCCCGGGATCTCGGCCATGCAGGGCGCGGCGGCCCGGGCCGGGGCCCCGCTCGGGCACGACTTCTGTGTCATCTCGCTCTCCGATCTGCTGACGCCCTGGCCGGTCATCGAGCGGCGTCTTACGGCCTGTGCAGAGGGGGACTTCGTCGCGGCGCTCTACAATCCCCGCTCGCAACGCCGGGTCGAGCCGCTGTCGCGCGCGGTGGAGATCCTCCGCGCCCATCGGCTCCCGACGACTCCGGTGGTCGTGGGCCGCAATGTCGGACGGAAAGGGGAGCGAATGTCGCTCCACTCCCTTTCCGAGCTTCCCCTGGAGTCCACCGACATGTCGAGCGTCGTGATCGTGGGGGCGAGCACCACCCGGGTGAGCGGGTCGCATGTGTACACCCCGCGAGGTTACCGGTGCCGGCCGGGGGACGGGGCGCTCCCATGACCGTGCACTTCATCGGCGCCGGACCCGGGGCCCCCGATCTGCTGACCTTGAGAGGAAGGGACCTCATCGCCGGCTGTCCGGTCGTGCTCTACGCGGGCTCCCTGGTGCCGCCGGAGGTGGTCGCCCACGCGGCCCCCGACGCTCGGGTCCTCGACACCGCGCCGATGACGCTTCCGGAGATCGTGAGGGAGATCGAAGCGGCCGACGCTCGCGGCGAAGACGTGGCGCGAGTGCATTCGGGCGACCCGTCTCTCTACGGTGCCATCGGCGAGCAGATCGCCTGCCTGGAGGCGCTCGGAATCGAATACCGGATCACTCCCGGCGTGCCCGCCTTCGCGGCGGCGGCGGCCGCGCTCGGCGGAGAGCTCACCCTGCCCGAGGTCAGTCAGACCGTGATCCTGACCCGGACCAGTCAGCGGAGCAGCCCGATGCCGGAGGGCGAGCGCCTGGAGGCGCTGGCCGCGTCCGGGGCCACCCTCGCCATCCACCTCTCCGTGCGTAATTCCCGCGCGGTGGAGGCAGCGCTGTTGCCCCGTTATGGCCCGGATTGTCCGGCCGCCGTCGTGGTGCGGGCAAGCTGGCCGGACGAATCGGTCCATCGCTGCCGGCTCGCCATCCTGCACGAGACCGTCCGGCGCTACCGGATCCGGCGCACCGCCCTGATTCTCGTAGGCCCGGCGCTGGCCGGTCCTCCCGAGCGCTACAGTAAGCTCTACGATCCCGGGCACTTTCATCTGCTGAGGCCGAAGAAACGTGGCGCTTCGCAATGAGAGACCGTGCGAGAATTCGGGACCGGCCACGGCGCCGGCGAGCCGGCTGGATTCCCGCCCGATCGGTTATCGCATGACTCGCGAGCGCCCCTTCCCTTTTCTCGCAACGTTCGACCGCTCGACCACCCGCCGATGGACTATCTGCCGATCTTTCTCTCCATTCGAGGCAAACGCTGCCTGGTGGTGGGCGCAGGCAAGGTGGCGGCCGGCAAGGTGGCCCTGCTCGCCGGCTGCGGGGCGAGCGTTCGGGTTGTCTCGCCGGCACTCGGACCGGAGCTTGCCGGTGCCTTGTCGGAGGGACGGTTCACCTGGCGCCAAGGATTGTTCGAAGCGTCCGATCTGTCCGGAGCGGAGATCGTGATCGCCGCGACGGAAGACGAGGCGACGAATGCCGAGGTCGTTCGGCTTGCCGAGCGCGGCGGGGCGCTCGCCAACGCGGTCTCGGGGCCCCGCCGGGGTCAGTTCATCGTGCCCGCCATCATCGATCGGGCGCCGCTCATCGCCGCGATCGGAACCGGCGGCACGTCCCCGGCTCTGGCCCGCTACGTCCGTTCCCGTCTCGAGCGCCTGATCCCGGCCTCGTTCGGACGCCTCGCCGTGCTCGCGCGGGAGTTTCGGGACGAGGCGCGTGAACGGATCCGCTCGCCGGAGCGTCGCCGCGCGTTCTGGGACAGCGTCTTCGAGGGTTCCATCGCCGAGCTCGTGTTTGCCGGCAGGGCAGCCCGGGCCCGAGAGCTGCTACGAGCGGTGCTCGGCCAGGAGGCCGCCGAGGAGGTCGAGGGCGGACGGGGACTCGGTTCGGTAGCGCTGGTGGGTGCGGGGCCGGGTGACCCGGAGCTTCTGACTCTACGAGCCATGCGGCTCATCCGGCAGGGCGATGTGGTCGTCTACGACCGGCTCGTCTCCGCGCCCGTTCTCGAGCTCGTTCGCCGGGACGCCGAGCGGATCTACGCTGGCAAGCGGCGGGGGCGGCATCACATCCCCCAGCCCGACATCAACCGGTTGCTGGTCGATCTCGCGCGCAGGGGCAAGCGGGTCGTCCGCCTGAAAGGGGGCGACCCGTTCGTCTTCGGTCGGGGCGGAGAGGAAATCGCATTGCTTGCCGAGGAAGGGATCCCGTTCCAGGTGGTGCCCGGGATCACTGCCGCCAACGGTTGCGCCGCCTACGCGGGGATTCCGCTCACCCACCGAGACCATGCCCAGGCCTGTATCTTCGTGACCGGCCATCGCAAGGATGGCACCGTGGCGCTCGATTGGGAGATGCTCGCCCGCCCCCGCCAGACGGTCGTCGTCTACATGGGGACCGCAAGCCTGGCGGTGATCTGCGCGGAGCTTGCGGCTCACGGCCTTGCCGAAGGCACCCCGGCCGCGCTCCTGGAGCGGGGCACCCTGCAGGGGCAGCGGGTGCTGACCGGAACCCTGGCCACTCTTCCCGCGATCGTCTCCGGAGAGCAGGTTGCGCCCCCGAGCCTCCTCATCGTCGGCGAGGTCGTGCGCCTGCGGGAGCGCCTCGCGTGGTTCTCCGGATCGATGGGGTAGCGGCGCTCCTGGAACGCCAACGCTCCAGCCAGGCGAGTGCTGATGCGACGTCCGTTGCCACCTCTCCCGGCTCCGGTGGGGGCCGGGCGATGGCGATGAGCGGGAGATCGAGTGTCCGCGCCGCGTCGAGCTTTGCCCGCGTGGCCTGACCGCCGCTGTTCTTGGTCACCAGGCCGTCGATTCCGTGCGCCCGCATGAGCGCGAGCTCGTCTTCGTATCGGAACGGGCCGCGGGCAGTGACGACCTCGTGACGGGGGAGGGCGAGGGGCACGGCGGGCGCTTCGACGAGCCGGACGATCCAGTGGATGTGGGGAGCCTCTGAAAGCGGTTCGAGCCCCCGGCCGCCGATGGTGAGCAGCACCTTGCGTGGCCGCCGCGGGAGACCCGCGAGAGCGGGAACGACGTCCGCGACCGAGGCGACATCGATCCAAGTGGCTCCGGGTCGGGCCGTCCAGCCAGGCCGCCAGAGCTGAATTCGCGGGACGCTGGCACGCTCGCAAGCGAGCCGGGCGTGGTGCGAGATCTGGCTCGAGAACGGGTGGGTGGCGTCGATGACCCACTTGACCCGGTGCATGTCGAGATAGCGCCCGAGTCCCTCGGGACCGCCAAAGCCACCGATGCGGACGTGTCCGGGCAGGTGGCGAGGGTCTCGTGTGCGCCCGGCGAGAGAGGTCACGACGCAGAGCTCTCGATCGCCGGCAAGGGTCTCTGCGATCTGCGCCGCCTCGCCGGCCCCTCCGAGCAGTAGAAGATCAACCATCGAATCTTCCAGCGGCCCCGACGAGATCGCCGCACCGGTCGAAGATCAAGAGCTCGACCTCGATCTCATCAACGAGCACGGCTCGCACCTCCTGGCGGGCGAGCTCTGCCACCCGGTCGGCGAGCGCGACATTCGCCGAACGGGCGAGCTCGAGGATCTGTCCCGCGGAGCTGGCCGCGCTCGCTTCTTCTATCAGCCCTCGGGCGGCCCCGAGGTGCGCCATGTGCCGGGCGAGCACCGTCCGGTCGACGGCGCTCCGTCCCGAATGGAGATCGAGGTGTCCCATCGCGAGCTTGGAGAGCTTGCCGAATCCGCCTCCGACGCTGAGCCGGGGTATCGGGTGGTGTCGCAGGTACTTCAACATCCCGCCGGCGAAGTCGCCCATGTCGAGCATGGCAAGGTCGGGGAGGCCGCGGAGGTGCTGGAGCGCCCGCTCGGAGGTCCGGCCAGTGCAGGCTCCGACATGCCGGCAACCGTTCGCACGCGCGACGTCGATACCGCGCTGGATGGCGTGGATCCAGGCCGAGCAGGAGTAGGGCACGACCACCCCGGTGGTGCCGAGGATCGATAGCCCGCCGGCGATGCCGAGACGCGGGTTCCAGGTGCGCTGGGCGAGTGCTTCACCGCCCGGGATCGAGATCTCGATCTCGGCGTCGCCGTGGCCGCCGTGAGCGTCTACCGCCTCCGCGATCGCGTTGGTCACCATTGCGCGAGGGCGCGGGTTGATGGCCGGCTCCCCGACCGCGAGCGGGAGTCCGGGCAGGGTGACGGTGCCCACCCCTTCACCGGCACGGAAGACCACCCCGGCCCCGGGCGGCGCCGGACGGACCGTGGCGACGACGAGCGCGCCGTGGGTGACGTCCGGGTCGTCACCGGCATCCTTGACGACTCCCGCGCTCGCCCAGCCTTCACCGAGCCGCTGCGTCGCCAGCGCAAACGAAGGTGTTCGCCCGCGCGGTAGGGTAATGGTCACCGGGTCCGGAAAGCTGCCGCTGAGGAGCGCGGTGTAGGCCGCCTTTGCGGCGGCGGTTGCGCAGGCACCGGTGGTCCAGCCCCGGCGCAGTTTCCCATCGGGCTTGCGCCCCATATCGCATTCCTCAGAGCCGTCCAGTGCTTGCCGATCCGAGAGGCTCGAGCCATACCCGTATATCGAATCTTCCCGAGACCTCGCTGCCCGAGGGCGGCGTGCCGGCCGGTCGCACCGGTGCCGGGTCCTGCCCTCGAACGGCGTGCTCGTCCCCCCGCGCAGGCCACCGCGTCTCACTCGATTATGGACCTACCACGGGCGCACGCGCCGGAGGCTAACACCAAACTTTTCGCCGAATCGACCACGACGCCCTCGTGGTCATCTCGGAGGGGTTTGCCCCGGGGACGCCGGCCCCGTGCTCCGGGCGGCAATGAAACAGATAGCCCTCCGGACGACGGGCCGAGAGTATCCGGAAGAGGCCCGGCATACGTACACGTGGCCCCGCGAGGCCCGTCGGCCACTTCGGGGAAGCCCTGAACCCGTCCACCCCGTCGGCCCTGTCCCGTTGCCGACCGGGGCTCCGTTTCGGGTCTTTTCGCTCCACAGTGCCCGGACGCGCTGGCCCGTATCTTGTACCATGCAAGACGTGAACTTGCCTTTCCGGGAGGGGATCCCTTTGAAATTCGGCATCTTCTATGAGCTACAGCTTCCTCGGCCTTGGGGTCGGGACGACGAGCGCCGGCTCTATGACAACGCTCTCGAGCAGCTCGAGCTCGCTGACCGGCTCGGCTACGACTATGCGTGGGAAGTCGAACATCACTTCCTCGAGGAATACTCCCACTCGCCGGCACCGGAGGTGTTTCTCGGGGCCGCCAGCCAACGTACGAAGCAAATCCGACTCGGTCACGGAATCATTCAGCTGACGACGAACCACCCGGCGCGGGTCGCCGAACGCGTTGCGGCGTTGGATCTACTGAGCAACGGCCGGGTCGAGATGGGTATCGGGGAAGGTGCGAGCGTGACGGAGCTCGGCCCGTTCGACGCGACCCTCGAGAAGAAACGCGCCATCTGGGAGGACGGTGTGCGGGCCATCGTCCCGATGTTCGACGACGGTGGATGGGAGTACGACGGCGAGTACTTCAAGTTCCCCTTGCGGAATGTGATCCCGAAGCCGGTGCAGAAACCGCACCCCCCGCTGTGGGTCGCTTGCTCTCAGCTCGAGACCATCGAGATGGCGGGACGCCGCGGGATGGGCGCGCTCGGGTTCCAGTTCATCAGCGCCGGTGCCGCCCACGCCTGGGTGCACGCGTACTACAACGCGTTCACCAAGCGCCAAGAGCTCCTTTGCAACTATCGGCCGAATCCAAACATGGCGCTGGTCACGTATTTCATGTGCGCGGAGACGGACGAGGAAGCACGGCGCCGGGCCGACGGGATCCCGTTCTTTCAGTTCGCATTGCGTTTCTATGGTGCCGCCGGCGCCGGACGTCAGCGCCCGAACCCCGAGACCGTCGACCTGTGGCAAGAGTACGAGAAGTGGAAGCGCGAGAATCCCGAAGGGCTCGATCGTGCGCTGCGGGGTGGACTCATCGGCTCACCGGAGACGCTGCGCAACAAGCTCCGTAAGTTCGAGAGCTCACACGTCGACCAGATCATCTTCCTGAACCAGGCCGGAAAGAACACGCACGAGCACATTTGCGAGAGCCTTCAGCTGTTCGCCGACGAGGTCATGCCGGAGTTTCATGCGAACGTTCCGGCACAAGAGGAATGGAAGCGCCAGGTGCTCTCCGGCGAACTCGAGCTCGAGGCGATCGATACCGCGCCGCATCGCGACCGCTACGGGCAGAACTCCGTGCAAGTCGCCACGCCGTACCAGGCAGCGGCTGCCGCTGATTGATCGAGTCCGGCGCCCTTCGATCTCGATGGAGCGGCGTATCTCGACGCCGTCGCGGGGTGTTTGTCCGTCTTCGCGGGCGGGTCGCGGTCCCCTCGTGGGTCGAACGGTACTCCCCCGCTCGGTGATGGCTTCGGCCGCAGCCGCCGGATTGCTCGCAGGCCCTGCGCGGGTACGGTCTGCCCGGATCGAGGCGCCCGCGTCGTAGCACGAAGAGACGGCCGCGGACCGGCAGCGGGACGGCCGGACGCCTCTTTATCGCTCCGGTGGCGAGTAGCCGGGCACTCGGATCTCGGGGTAGAAGACGTAGTCCCCCCCGCCCGCGGAGGCGTGGCAGTAGATGCACCCCCCCGAGGTATCCGGCGTGGCGCCCTTCACGATCCGCCCCGCCATCGCGACCTTCCGGCGCCCGGTCGATCGCTCGAACAGCCGCCCGTCCGGGCGGTACTTGACCCAGAACCAGTCCTGGTTGTCGGGGTCGTAGCCCTTCTCCCGGCGGAACATGACGGTGACCGAGGAGAGAAAGCGGCGCCGATCGCGAGACACCGCGTCGACGGAAACGCCGGGACCGTCGTAGTTGCGCTTCACCACTACGAAGCCGGTGTGGCCGGCGACGGTGAGGTCCTGATATGCGACCTCGAGAATCGTACCGTGCGGCTTGGCGCCCCCGAAAAAGGGCCGGAGGGGATGGGAGTGGGGTCCCACGAGCTTTTCCGCCGCCAGGGCGTCCCACACGCGACCGGCGTAGGCGACGTCGGCGGCCGTGCCCATTGGAGGCGCGCCGCGTGCTGATCCACCGACCGTGAGCAGGATGCAGATCCGGGCGAGGCACCGGCGCAGGCGCGCGTGGCGGCGCCTCCGGGCGTCTCGATCTCGTCGGTTCGGGAACATTGGCCCTGCGGGTTGGTCTACCAGTAATGAGGGGCGGAGGGACCCCTCTCCAAGCTCGAAGAATACTCCAGGAGAAGATCATGATGCGACGATCCCTGTTGCTTTCGGTTACGCTCGTGTGTCTCGGTACCAGTACCTTCTCGGTGGCGGGCCCGCCATTCGGGGGACCTGGTGACCTTGCCGACGCCAAGGCGGTGTGGCGGGCGCTGTCCACTCGCCATCTCGTTGGACCGGGCCGGATCATGTCGACGCCCTATGTGGGTCAGCCGCCCCACGGCAAGATCCTCGATACGCTAAGCGGCCAGCTCACGGTGAACGGCCATACCGGTCCCGTCATCATCAAGCGGAACTATCGCGGCTCCGATGCGACCAAGCAGTCGGTTGCCAACGACCCGGAGGAGTATCTCGCTTCGGTCACCGTCATGTTCAAACGCGAGCGGGGCTATGACCCGGCGGACCGGGACTGGTTCTGGGCCAAGTACAAGCCGGACGGCAGCCTTCACACCAATCCCAAGGGAATGAAGCTTGCGGGGCGGGTGGCCAAGGGCGCGCCCAAGGGGTGCATTGCCTGTCACCGCGGGGCGCCCGGCGGCGATTTCGTCTTCAACAACGACCGGTACCGGTGAGCCCGGGTCTGGAGGAGGGATGATGAGAAACAGCAGGATATCGGTCGCTATCGCGGCGGGAGTGGCCATGCTGGTAGCGGGATGTGCACAGATGCAGTCCGCACCGGCCGATAAGATGGCGTTCTCCGGGCCGACTAGCGTCGCCTACGCGGCCAAGCTCTGGCGCGCAATGAAGGCGGCGAACCTCGTGGGCCCGGGCGCGGTGCACGGGACGCCCTATACCGGGCAGCCTCCCCACGGGAAGATTCTGGATACGCTGGATACGTCGTTGGCCGTCGGTACCCATCGAGGGGCGCTCATCGTCAAGCGTAACTATGTCGGCGCCGGCGTCTCGAAAGGCTCGGTCGCTGCCCATCCGGACCGCAACCTAGGCTCCATCACCGTCATGTTCCGCCGCGAGAAGGGATACGATCCGGCAGACCAGGACTGGTTCTGGGCCAAGTACAAGCCGGACGGCAGCCTCCACACCAATCCCAAGGGAATGAGGCTCGCGGGGCGGGTGGCGAAGGGGGCGCCCAAGGGCTGTATTGCTTGCCATCGAGCGGCCCCAGGGGGGGATTTCGTGTTCAATCACGATCGTTACGCCCGCCGCTGAGGGCTCGCCGCGCCACGCAGGCCACCCCGTGCGCACCGGCGCGGGAGTGGACTGCGTTCGCCATCCTTCGCTTCGGGCCCTGTCTCCCGGCGACGGATGCGCGTGCCGGGCGAGCTGATGCGCTTTCGTCCAACCGGGTTGACCGGTGGCGCCGTGGCGCGCGCCGCCCACCGGGCTTGACTCCCGCGGTATCGCCACCCGCTCCTTCCCGCGAAGAGCATCGGCTCGCCACGGCCTGGCTCGAGTCTTCTGACGATGCTTCATGCGCGCCACTGCGCCGGCCGGGTCCGCCTCCTCGAGGAACCGCAGCCGGTACTGCGCGGTGAACTGGCGCCGTTTCGGCTTGGCGACGACCTGAGGATCCGGGCGCCGCGCCCCCGCGCTTGGGGTCTCGCCGCTACGCTCCTCCCCCCAAGCGCGGGGGCAGGAGTTCCCTCCCATGTCATCAGCTCTCTCTTTGCGGTCATCGGTTCTCACCTCGTACCGCCCTACGTTAATTCCCCGGGGTGTCGGTGTCTCAGTCATGTTGGCAGAGTGGCCTTCGCGGTGCGCTGCCCGCCCCTGTGTTCGCGTATCCGGTGTGCCGCCTGCGTGTCTTGCTGGGACACCGACTTCACCGCAACAAACCGCATCCCGGGTCGGCCCATCGCCTCACAGATCGCCTCCGCGTCAGCACGGTCGGTCTTGTTGCTTTCGACGTATGGCGTGCCAAACTGAGCTGCAATGAGCCTCACGACGAAACCTCGCTTCTGCCGCTCACGCCCCCAGTGGTGTGCTGACGCGCACGCCTCCATGCCGACTTCGGCGCCCGGCGCGAGATGCACGCACAGCGCATCAAGCCACCGTGCGCTCGAGCTTGCCTTGCCACTGTGGCTGATCGTGACGGTCGATCGCGTCCACGTGAAAGATTGGCTTGGCAATATCCACTCCGGCTCGGGTAATCTTCAAGTCGGGCTTCTCCTCATCCTCTGAATGGTTGGCTAACACCTCCCATTCTGGCGCATCGACGCCGGTTGGTTAGGGTGAGGAGGAGTCCATCCCATTGGTTACGACGAGCGCGGGCTGAGCTGGCATGTGTCCTCGTTCGGTCCGAGCTGGATATCGTGGTTCAGACCATTTGGGACGAGCGCCGCAATCAGCTTGGCACCCGGAAGGTGGAACCGGGCCGGGGACACCGGCCCCGCGTGGAGGTGGGGCCGGCGGCGGCCGATGGCGGGCAGCGATGAGGGTTGGCCGGTGATCCGCGCCGACAGCTTCGCGGACTTTGCGTGTGAAGGGTTGTC
>Ga0114931_10004816_pt1 | contig 16775 bp, 12 predicted proteins | sample 2SBtaG_FD_89579 | JGI IMG/M metagenome (GOLD analysis project Ga0114931, IMG submission 89579) | Deep subsurface microbial communities from Kolumbo volcano to uncover new lineages of life (NeLLi) - 2SBTROV14_V59a metaG | ecosystem: Environmental > Aquatic > Marine > Volcanic | place: Kolumbo...
CACCCCACCTCCTCTTCGATATCGTACCTGGACCGCAACTGCCTGCGCAGCACGGACAGGTCGTGCGTCCGCGTGGTGGTCGTGGCCGCCTCCCGGTGGCTTTGGTGTTGAACCCCATGCGGGAAGCCCCTGTTCCGCCAGGACCGAGCGGATCCGGTGATCCGCCCGCACCGACCTCCCACCAACCAATCCGGCTGGCCCGCGGCGAACGACCGGAACCGGACGGGCCCGCCAGCCGAGCGTTCAGGGGAGGGTCCGGACTTCCTCCAACACGGCCAACAGCCTTCGCTCCCCCAGCCGGTCCAGTTCCCGTACCAGGGAGCCCATCAGGCCCGGACGGCGCCGGATCATGGCCTGGAGTTCACTTGACACCCGGCCGGCCAAGGCCAGGAGCCCATCGGCATCCAGCCCCAGGACCGCGGCCAGCAGATAGATGGTGTGTTCGGAAGGCGGCGGGACCCGACCGCGCTCGATCTGGCTCAGATAGGACGGCTGGATGCCAACCTGCCTCGCGACTCCCCGCAGGGAATACGACCGGTCATCGCGCCGGAGCTTGAGGCGCATGTTCCGGAGGAAGGGGCCAAACCGTTGTGCCGTAACGTCTTTCACGAGTAGGGGAGTGGGTAATAATGTTTATTGTTTACTATACAATAAACATTATTCGGCAGAAAAACAGGCCTTGAGAGTCGGTTGACATCGAGGTGTTACGCTTCGGGCGGGGGGGGTGGCCCTTCGTCCAGGTCAAGGACGCCAAGCGCTACGGCCTTTTTCTCCGCGTCTTCGAGGAGCCCGATGAGTTCGGGCAGGACCCGCACATTCACCGTGATCCCCTTGCTGCTGGGCCGCGCCTCCCCGCCCTCGTTGGTAAACCAGATCCGGGCGCCCACCAGGTCGTGGCCCTTGAAGTTGGAGAGGGTGACGCGAATCTCCTCGCGCCGGTTCTTCGGGATACTCCCGATCACCACATCTTCTTCAATCGGCATGCAACGCTCCGAAAAGTCAGTCCGTTCCGCCGGCATCAGCCTTGGCGGTCTCCTCAAGCCGGGCCCGGACGCTGGCCGAATCAACCCAGAACCGGCCCCCATCCCGCCGTCCCACCAGGCGCCCGGCCGTGATCGCCACCAGCACCTGCGGGTGGGTCATGCCCAGAATCGCTGCGGCATCGGCAGAGCTGACCCGTTTGGCCGCCGCCAGGCGGGCCTGGGCCGCCTCCACGGCTTTGCGACCCCCCGTCACCTCCCCACCCCGCTCCTTCCGCTTGGCCTTCAAGCGGTCGACCTTCCGCGCCCCGGGCCACGCCTTGCCCATCAGGCCGCCTCGACCTCGAAGCCGTTGATCACGGCCTGCGGACGCCAGAACACCGGCGCGCCATCCCACGGGCATGCCCGGACGACCCACTCGTGCCCGCAGTCACGACACCCGCTCAGGGCAGACCAGTGGTCTCCGCCGCACGCCGGACACGGAGGACGCCGGGTCTGAACCTGCCGGGGGGCGAAACACCCCTTCGAGCACCACTCGACCGAGAAACCGTTGCGGTCTGTCCCGACCTCGAGCGGCGCGTGGCACTGCTCACACTCCTGCAGAGTCGGTTCGACCAGTCCCATGACACGTTCCCGCCGATTGCTCCGATTACTCATGAAGACGATGACCTCGCGTTCAGGGAGGGTGCACAACCCCTGAATGTAATGGGGGGGGGAAGGCCTTACCCGAATAACGCGCGGCGGAGCAATCCTGTTGCACGAGGCGCGGGACTCCCGGCGGGCGGAGGCCGCGTCGCGCCCCCCGCCCCCCGCCCCTTGGCCCCCGCCCACCCGGTCCGCCAACGACTACCGTCCGTCGGTGGTCGCGGCGGGCGAACGCAGGTACCGGTTGAACCAGGTCAGAATCCGCTCGGAAACATCCATCACGAACTTGGGTTCCCGGGGCCCGTGGGGTGTCCGCGGGTACACGATCATCTCGGTCGGGATGCCGCGTCGCAACAACGCCCGGTAGAACTCCTGTCCCTGGGTAAAGGGGACGCGCAGGTCCCGTGCCCCGTGGATCACCTGGGTCGGGGTCGTGACGTTGGCAATCCGGTAGATCGCCGAGTGCTTCTGGTAGGTCTCGTAGTCCTCCCAGAACTCCCCACCCATGTGGGCGGCCAGGTAGTCGCCGATATCGGTGGTCGTGACCATGCTGATGAGATCCGGCAACCCCGCCCCCATGCTCGCCGCCTTGAACCGGTTGGTCCGGGTCACGGCAAATGAGGTCATGTAGCCCCCGTAGCTCCACCCCATCAGGGCCAGGCTGTCGGGCGACGCGACGCCCCGCCGGATCACCTCGTCGACGCCGCTCAGGAGATCGTCGAGGTCGCCGAACCCCCAGTCCTTGACGTTGGCGTACCGGAACGCCTTCCCGTACCCGGTGCTCCCGCGCGGATTGGGCCGAAGGATAGCGAATCCCTCCTGCGCGAAGTACTGCAGCATGTACACGGACGGATTGCCGGTGAACGACTGCGAAAACGCGCCGGCCGGTCCGCCGTGCACGTTGAGAATCAGGGGATACACTCGACCCGCCCGGTAGTCGACGGGATAGGTGAGCAGACCCTCGATCTCCCGCCCGTCGGGGGAGCGCCAACGCAGCAACTCGGTGCGGCCCATCGCGGGACGCGGGATGTCGCGATTGAGGTCGGTCACCCGATGTCGGTCGAACCCGTGCACCGGAGACCGATAGACATCCACGGGGGTCTCGGGGTCCTGCCAGGTGAACGCCATCATGCTGGTGTGGCGATCGAACGACACGCTGCCGTAGACCCCCTCACCCTCGGTGACGAACTGCGGCTCGCTCCCGTCGGCCGGCAGCAGGATCACCTGGCGGGTGGTATGGACCGCCTCGCTCAGGAGCACGCCACTCCCGTCCGCCGTCCAGCCCAGCAATCCGGGACTGCGGTCCGGCGTCATCGCCAGTCGATGCGGCGTCCCCCCGCCGGCGGACACGACGTAGACGTCGGCCAGGCCGACCGGTTCCGGATGCGATCCGGTCGACGTGAACGCCACCGTTCGCCCATCCGGCGAGAACAGCGGCGTGCCCTCCACGCCCCCACCCGTGATCAGCGGGGTGACGGTGGGATCGTCGTTCACGGTGACGATCGAGATATCGCCGTCGCGACTGGCGGTATTGAGTCGCGGGTCCGCCCGGTGGGCAAACACGATGCGGGAACCGTCCGGGGCCCAGTCGAAGGCGGTCACCTCGAACGTGCCCTCGGTGAGGCGGGTGGCCGGATGCCTGCCTTGAGCGTCCGCAGCAACCGGGACGACGTAGAGATGGTTGTACTTGAACTGCTGATTCACGAGGATGACGTCCCGCTTGGCCTTCCGGGCCGCCTTCTCTTCGGCGGTATCGGGGTCCCGCATCCGGTAGGCGATCTTCGTCCCGTCGGGCGAGAACCGGAAGGACGACACCCCGGGATCGGCGTGGGTCAGCTGTTCCGCTTCCCCACCGGCCAAGCGGATGATCCAGACCTGGTTCTTGCCGGACCGAGCGGAGGTAAAGGCCAGCAACCGCCCGTCCGGGGAAAAGGCCGGACTGGACGAGGATTGCTCTCCCCGGGTGTACTGCACCGGTTCGCCGCCGTCGGCGTCCACCACCCAGATCTGGCTCCGGTACTCCGAGTGTTCGTCATCCATGACCGGAGTCCGAACGACGTAGGCGATGCGGGAGCCGTCGGGCGACACAGCGGTTCCCCGCACCGAGGGGTACCGCATGCTCAACGCCGGCGTCCACCGATCGACGGGGACGGAATCGGCGTCCTGGGCAAGGACGGGAGAAGCGGGAACGACAACGCACAACAGGGCGAACCAGGACAACATGCGACGCGACGTCATGCATACACTCCGGAAAGCGGCAGACCGCAAAGGTAGACCGTGGGCCGGACCCGGGCCAGACCAGCGGGGACGAGAGGGCCGGGTCGACCGGCGGGGGACAGGAAGCGCGGAGAGCGGCCCGCCCGGTCGACGCCGGACGGGCCCGTGGTTTCAGCGCGACGATCCGGCGTCGGTCGCGAGCGCCCGATCGACTTCCGAGCGTTCGGGCAGCGATCGATCGGCGTTGGCCCAGATGGCATGCAGGGTCCGGTAGGCGACGAGCGCCCGGTCGTGATGGCCGGCCTGCTCGGCGGCGCGGGCCAGACCCAGGAGTGAGAGTGCGCGCCGCGGGGCCAGCTCCAGCGCCCGTTTGAACTCGCCCCGGGCCTCTTCGGCCCGACCCAGTTCCAGCAGCGCTTCGCCCAGCATCTCGTGGGTGGGTTTGACGATGACCGGCGGACCGAATTCGAACGGCATGCGGTCTTCGGTGGCGGCCGCGGCCCGGAGATCGGCCAGCCCGCCCTCGTCATCCCCTTCCGCCCGGCGGATCGCGCCCGAGAGTTCGAGCCGGGCGGCTTCGACCGACAACAGGGCCGGGTCATCGCCCACGGCATCGGGACGGCGCCGATCGGCCATGGCCTGCAGGGCATCCGCCCACCGCCGGGCCCCCTTGATGTCGCCCGCGTGTAACGCCAGCAGGCCCGAGGCAAACATGCCGCGCGGGTTGAGCGAGCGCTCTTCGTCCGTCATGTCGATGGTGCTCACCCCGCCGGGATGGTCCCAGGCCCGGGTGGCCACGACATGGGTGGCCCACATGCTCACCAGATACTGCTTGCCGGGTCGCGGGCGTGCCCGGATGAACCGGAGCCGGGCCAGCGCGTCGTCGTAACGCCCCTGCTGCAGGTAGGCGTACGCCAGCCAGTACAGTCCGTGGTAGTTGCGATCTCCGGACACCGCGAACGACACCTCGTTGGCCGCCACCACATCGTTCCACATGCCGAGGGCAATGAAGATGTGGGACGTCATGTGCTGGGCGTGGGACGCGGCCGGGGCGATGCGGGCGTAGGCCCGCGCCGCCCGAAGGCCGAGGGGGGCGTGGACGGGATCGTCGTAGGAGTGGATCATGTAGTGAGCGGCCCCGGGATGACTGGGGTTGTCCCGAAAGACCTCTTCGGCGATCGCCGCCGCGCGCATGTAGGTGGGGATGTGCCGTCCGCCGTGGCTGGTTCCGAGGAGGGCCAACGCGGTAAACGCCGCAGCCTCGGGGTCATCCGGATACCGGGCCATCATCGCCTGCATCGCCTCGGCGTACAGGGTATCCCGGCTGGCCTTGGGTCCGTCGCCGTAGAGGATCTCGACCGCACGCAGGTAGTCCCGTTCCCGTTCGGTGGGTGCCCGGGCCAGACGGTCCTCCGGCGTCGCGCCCAGGCGGGCCAGCACCGCCCGGGCCGCCTCCCGGTCCTGCTGGAACCAGACCGGGTGATTGTAGGTCATCGCCTCGCCCCAGTACGCCAGGGCAAAGTCCGGCGCGATCCGCTGGGCTTCGCGGAAGGCCTCCGCCGAAGGGCCGTACTCGAAACTGTGAAGCAGCAGCACGCCGCGCAGGAACGCTTCCTGGGCGGTGGGGGGCCCGGAGTTTTCGAAGGTGATGGCCCCGTACTGGCCCGCCGCGGGCGGCGTCAGGATCAGGAAAACCACGATCGACAAGAGGAAACCTCGCCCAGGCACGGAGAACGATCCCGCCCGGGGGTGGCAGGAGCGGGAACGGGGGTGGGGACGGGAGGTGCGCATGCGGGGGTGCCTTCCAATAGGGAATGGGGCCAATATACTGTCACGGCAGTCGCATGCGAACGTGCCAGGACCATCACCACCGGGAGCCCGATGACCTGTTTTCCGCGCAACTCCGTCGCCTCCGGCGTGTTCCTGCTCCTGGCGTTGGCAGGCTGTGGGTCCGATTCCCCCGCCACCGGTGACGACCCCAACGCCCGGGCCCGGGCGGTGCTCGACCGGGTGGTGGACAGTACCGGCGGGCTGGACTCCCTCCAGGCGGTCGGGACCCTGGTGGCTCACTACGCGTTCAGCCAGTTCTTCCCCACCGAACCGGGGGCCCCGGACAGCGTCACGGTGGCCGAAGTGCTGCAGGCGCGCGACTTCGTCAATGGGCGGAGTCTCTACGAGTTCCACATCGCCGCGACCCCGGAGACGTGGGAGCGGGTGGTGATGGCCCCCGACGGCGCCTTCCGCGTGAACCTCCTGACCCACGCGACGCAGCGCTTCCCCACCCCGGCTCAGGCGCTGGCCCAGTACGCCGACCTGCAGCTCCGGTGGTATATCCACCAGGCGATCCTCGAGGCCCGCCTCGCCGCCACCCTGCTGCGGCGGCTGCCGGATACCACCATGGACGGCGTCCCCCGACAGGTCATCACCTGGCCCGGATCCGACAGCGAGATCCTGCTCTACGTGGACCCGGTCACCGGGCGCATCACCGACCGGATCTGGCGGTTCGACGCTCCCACCGGTGCGCGGCAGATCCACATGCGATTCGGCGATTACGAGCGGGTGGGCGGCTACTGGATGCCGATGGTCATCACGCTGCTGGACGACGGCCGGGTGGCCGCCCGGTACGATATCCGGGATCTCCGAATCAATGCGCCGCTCAATCCTTCGGCGTTTGCGCTACCTGGCGGACCGTGAACACCGGTGAGGAACGAGGTGGCGCCCGGCCCCCCGAGAGGACACGGGCGCCCGAGCTCCAGGCGGAGCCCGTATGCGCGAGCGGTCACACCACAACCCGCTCGCCTGTCCCCGGAGCGTTTGCCTTCGGGAATCCGGCTGGCCGGCCGACTACCAGTCGCCGGGAGTTCCCGTCCGGAGGACTGACGTATAATGTCCACATGCACATGAATTCGCCGTGAAACGCGGATGAAGCCCTCCGGGAGCCCACCGGCCCCCGACACCCGTTCCCCCAGCCGGAGCCCAACCATGAGAATCCTGACCTTGGCCCTCACCGCGGGGTTGCTCACCACCATCGGATCCGCGGCCGCCGGGCAGACGCCGTGGAAGCTGTTCCAGTTCTCGGGCACCGAGACCTTCGAGTACGACATCACCCGGGACGGACCGGACGGCTCGCAGGCCGGGACGTATCGCATGGCCCTCGAATCGGCGGGCGGATCGCCCACGGCGTCGATCGAAGCCTCCCTGGGGGACGGTTCGTGTTCGACCACGATGCCGATGACGAGTCCCCAGGCGATCCTCCCCCAGATGATGATGCAGTGCATGATGGTCGCCCCGGTCGCCATGGCGATGTTCGCCCCCACCTGGGGTATGTTCGTGGGCCAGAACTGGACGGTGGGAACGTCGATGCAGATGAACCAGGGTGGGAACGCGTTCTCGTTCGAGATCACCGAGACGTGTGCCCACGCCGAACAGGAGGGTGTGCTGGCCCGAATCCGGACCGAGGACGTCCAGATCGATTCCTGTGTGAACCCCGACCTGCCGCTTCCCCTCTCGGTTCGTATGGTCAACGAGGCGAACCACGAAACCATCGAGGTGACGCTGACCCGTTACGTGCCCTGAGCCGGGCAACCCGCGGTGACGGACGGGGAAGCCGCAGTCCATATTTCGCCGGAGGTCGGGTCCCCGGGCCGGCCGATGGATCGTCAATCGTTCGCACGATTCGCCACTCCGCCACGCGCCGCGGCATACCGACCCCACCACGAACTGTGACCGCTGTCCCCGCCGAACAACGCCGACCACCCGAGCCCACGCCGGCCCAGCGCGCCGCCATCGAGGCGGCGCCCGGACCGGTACTCGTGGTCGCGGGCCCGGGGGCCGGCAAGACCTTCTGCCTGATCGGCCGGATTGCCTACCTGATCGAAACGCACGACATCCCGCCGTCCCGCATCCTCGCGGTCACGTTCACCAACAAGGCAGCCGAAGAGATCACCCATCGGCTGCAACTCCGGATCGGAGAACGCGCGCGGGACGTGCAGGGTGGAACGCTGCACGCCCTGAGTGTCCGCCTCCTGCGGGAATTCGCCGCCGAGGCGGATCTGCCCCCCGGGTTCGGCATCGCGGACGACGATTACCAGCGTCATCTGCTCCAACGCTTGGGCGTCCCCCGCCGTCGTCTGAGTGCCACGCTGACGCTGTTCCGCACCCGTCGGCTCACCGAACGGCCACTCGATCCTGGCGAGGAGCGGCTGTTCCGGGAGTACGACGCAGCGCTGCGGGCCCGGGGGGTCATTGACTTCGACGAGATCATTCTCCGGGGCCGCGACCTCCTGATGGACCATCCCCGGGTGGCCGAGCAGGTGCGCGAGCGGTTCGACCAGGTGCTGGTCGACGAGTTCCAGGACGTGAGCCATGCCCAGTTCGCCATCCTGCGGGAGCTCGTCGCCGGGCACCGCCACATCTTTGCCGTCGGGGACGACGAGCAGTCGATCTACTCGTGGGCCGGGGCCGACCCGGAGATCCTGCACCGTTTCGCCGAGATCTACGCCATCGACGCTCCCGTCGTGCTCGATGTGAACCGGCGGTGTTCCCGGCAGATCTTCGCCGCGGCCCGCCGGCTGCTCGAGGTCACCCCCTCGCTCTTCGAAAAGGTGATCGACGCGACCCACACCAGCGCGTTCCCGGTCACGTCCCGCGAGTTCGACAACGACGAAGAAGAGCTGGCGTGGCTGGTCGCCGATCTGCGCTCGGACCACGAGCGCCACGAGTTGCCGTGGGGACACGTGGCCCTGCTGTACCGGACCCACCAGGTGGGATCTGCGCTTGAGGACGGGCTGCTCGCCGCGGGGCTCCCGTGTCGCATGGCCCGGGGTCGGTCGTTGTTGGACAACCCGGTCATCGCCTACACGCTCGCCTCGCTCCGGGTGATGGTGGCTCCCGATGACCCGGTTCCGGTGGAGGCGTTTGCGAGCCTGATGCTTCCGGCGGACCTGTTACAGAGCGTCCGGACCGCCGGGTCCAGGGACACCGATCTTCTGATGGGCCTGCGGGCGTATGCCCGGGCCCGGCCGGGTGAGCCGGATACGAAGCAGGCGTGGCGGTTCGTCTACCATGTTGAGAACCTGCACGCGCTGTGGACGGCGCACGACTCCCTCCCCTCCCTGCTCGAGGAACTCCTGGCCCAGCGCGTCGGCGCCTACGTCAACCCGCTTCAGGAGCACGCCGACGAGCTTACCGACCCATCGGCGTATCCGGGCGCAGCCGATCTCGCCCGCCGCCTCGCCGACGCCCTGGAGGCGGAGGACGGGGAAGGACGCATCGTGTTGGCACGACACCAGGGTCGGGAGCTGGGGATCGTGGACCTGCTCGCCGCCGGGGGGATCGACAACGTGACCGTCGTCGACGTCGATACGACATCGGCCTGTATCGGGCGTGACCAGCTCACGGATCCCGATTTTCCCGTCCGACTGTTCAAGGCGATACAGATCCGCCAGAGCCGGGCGTTCCGCGATACGTTCCAGGATTTCGTCGCGTTCGATCTGGAGACCACCGACAAGGACGTGGACGACTGCGAGATCATCGAGATCGGTGCGGCCCGGTTCCGGGACGGAGTGCTCGTCGACACGTTCGACTCGCTGGTCCGTTGCACGCGACGGATCGCCGCGGGGGCCACCGCGGTACATGGTTACACGAACGACCACCTGCGGGACGCCCCGACCTTTGATGACGTGTGGCCGACGTTCCGGGCGTTCGTCGGCGACGATGTCCTGGTCGCTCACAACGGCCAGATGTTCGATGTCCCGGTGCTCAAACGTTCGGCGCGGGATCTCCCCGGCGTCGAGAGTCTGGTCTTTTACGATACCCTGCCCCTGGCGCGTTCGCTGTTCCGGGAGAGTGCCGCCTTGGAGGCGATGGCCAAGCGGTTTGGCATCGAGACCGGCCGCTCCCATCACGCGCTCGACGACGCCCGCACCCTTGGCGAGGTTCTCGGGGTCCTCAACGCCCACCGCCAGCGGCAGTCCCGGATCGCGGCGGCGGTCGACGGACTCGACCGGCTCGGACTCGCCCTGGCGCTCTTCGACACCGGCGCCACCCGTTCGACGGAGACCGAACGGCTCTTCCGGATCAGTCGGGTGTACACCTTGGGACGGTTTACGGAGTGCCTCGATCGATACGCCCAACGGCAACCCACCACCCCCGAGGCTCCCCCGGTGGAGGAGATCGTCGAGCGGCTCGGCGGGGCCGCCCTGCGCGAGCGGATTCAGCGCCGACGCACCGGATCGGAGCGTTACCCCGAAGCGTTCGGGCGACTGCGGAGCCTGGTGCAGGTCAGCGAGGGGGCGACCCTCGACGCCCAGGTGCGCGATCTGCTCGAGCGGGTGGCCCTCTCAACGTCCCGCGACGTGGATCTCGCGCCGGATCGGATCAATCTCCTGACCCTGCACGCCACCAAAGGGCTCGAGTTTTCGCGGGTCTACATCGTGGGCGTCGAGGACTACCAGATGCCCGGCTACTACGCTTCGGTCGATAACCGCACGGAAGACATCGAGGAAGGACGCCGACTGCTGTACGTGGGGATGACCCGCGCCATCGACCGCCTGGTCCTGACCTGTGCCCGGTCGCGGTCGGGCCGGGACACGGGAGGACGGCGATTTCTCAGCGAAGCGGGACTCACCCCGCCCTCGGGGTGAGTCCCGCTTGAGTTGTCGCGCTGATTATCGCGATGCGCCACCCCCGGTCTCCGGCCGCTGAACGGTCGGATAGGGAACCCCGAGCTGCTCCAGGTAGGAGTCGTAGCGGGTCTCGTCGTAGATGAGCGGTTCGATGTCCGGCCGGAACCGCGCCATCTTTTCCTCGTTCAGGAAGGTCGGCGGTTCGGTCCCTTCGGGGATGAGTGACACCCACTGGTAGTCTTTGGTGGTCACCTCGCGGAAGTACCGCCACGCCTCGGCCACGAGATCCGGATCGGTGATCAGCTCCATGGCCGTCATGCCCAGCACCTCGCCGCCCGCCAGCGCCCCCTTGTGGGCGATCGGGGTCGCCATCGCAATGCCGCTCGCCCAGTTGTGTCCCGTCATACCGGGAATGTTGGACGGGTAGTAGACGCGGGCGGTCGGCACGTTCCACGACACTTCCGCAATGTCGTCGCTCGGCCCACCCATGCCCTGATCCGATTCAACCAGCTCCGTCATGGTTTCGGTCCGCAGACCGATCTCCGGAACGCCAAGTTCGTGCTGGGCTGCGCGCGCCAGCGCCAGGTCGGCTTCACTCCACTCGGGCATACCTGCCCGGCGGATGTTGTTGAAGATCAGCTCGGCCACCGGTTTGCTCATGTTGCCGGGCCACGCGGATCCGAACACCCGCTCGGTCACCGTGGTGCCCGTCATCATGGCGGCCCCCTGGGCCATCATCTGTCCGAGCTCGTGCAACTCGGTAATGTGCGGGTAGTCCAGTTCCCGGAAGTAATACCAGACCGAGGCCTCGGACGGGACCACGTTGGGCTGGTTGCCCCCGTTGAGCACGATGCTGTGCGAGCGCTGTTGCAGCCGCAGATGCTCGCGCCGGAAGTTCCACCCCACATCCATCAATTCCACCGCGTCGATCGCCGACCGCCCGAGCCAGGGGGCGCCGGCCGCATGCGACGACTTCCCGTGAAACGTGAAGACGGTCGACACCAGACCCGACCCCGACAGCCCGTAGCCGGTGCCGAAGTCGCGGGACACGTGGCTCGACAACATCACGTCCATCCCCTCGAACAGCCCGGCCGTGACCATGTACGTTCGACTGGCCACCAGCTCCTCCGCCACGCCCGGAATGACCTTCAGGGTCCCGGGAAGTCCGTGCCGTTCCATGACCCGTTTGGTGGCGATGGCGGCAATCAGATCGACGGCCGGTGCGCTGTTGTGTCCTTCCCCGTGACCCGGGCCGCCCGGGATCAGAGGCTCGTGCCACGGGATCCCCGGGCGTTGCGAGGTCTCGGGCAGGCCATCGATGTCGCTCATCAACCCGATGACCGGCCGACCGCTGCCCCAGGTGGCCACGTAGGCGGTGGGCATCCCGGCCACGCCGCGTTCAACCTGGAAGCCCTCGCGCTCGAGGATGCCGGTCAGGTAGTCCGTGGTCCAGTGTTCCTGGAATCCCAGCTCGCTGAAGCTGAAGACCTTGTCGACGATCTGCTGCGACAGTTCGCTCAGCGACGCCGCTTCCTGCTGGACTTCCGTCCGCAACTGTTCGCGGGACGGCTGGGCGACTAATGAGCCAACCGCCATGGTGGTAGCGAGTACCGCGGCGGCGAGGGATTTTCCAACGGCGGGGCGGGCGGACATGAACGGCACTCCTGAAAGAGACAGGAGCAAATATGTACGCGCCGCGCCCGGGTCACCAGCACCGCGTGGCGGCCGTCCATCGGTCACGCGCCGTCAGTCGTCGGTCCGGGCCCACTGGTGCAGGGCGGCGGCCAGGGAGGGGGCCTGTACGGGTTTCGAGAGATAGTCGTCCATGCCGGCCTCGAGGCACCGTTCCCGGTCACCGGTCATGGCGTTGGCGGTCAGGGCGATAATCGGGACCCGCCCGATCCGGCCCGGGATCGCCCGGATGCGCCTCGTGGCTTCAAACCCGTCCATATCGGGCATCTGGCAGTCCATGAACACCAGGTCGTACGGCATCTGCCGGACCGCCCCGATCGCTTCCGCCCCGTTGGCCACGACATCCACCCGGCAGTCCATCTTCTCGAGCATGCGCACTGCCACCTTCTGGTTGACCACGTTGTCCTCGGCCACCAGGATTCGGACCCCCGGAAAGGTTGGAGATCCGCCAGTCCGGCGGCGTCCCCGATCCTCTTCCAGACGATACCGGGTGATCAGCGATTCCGGGGCGTCGGCCACGAACGCTCCCCATGCCGACCGGATGGCCTCCTGCAAGTGCATCTCCCGCACCGGTTTGGGGAGGTAGGCGGCGAGGCCGGCCCGGGCGGCCCGGGCGGCGTCCCCCCGTTGTGCGGCCGAGGTGAGGAGGAGGAGGACGGTGGACGCCAGATCGGGGTCCGCCTTGATCGTCCGGGCCAGCACTTCGCCGTCCATCCCGGGCATCTGATAGTCGAGTACGGCCACCTGGACAGGGTTCCCTTCGACCTGCCGTCGTCGCAGAAGTTCCAGGGCCTCAATCCCGTTGGTGGCACAATCGACCTGCATCCCCCATCGGGCGAGTTGTTCTCCCAGGACCCGGCGATTGACCTCGAGGTCGTCGACCACCAGGGCCCGGAGACCGGCGACATCGGCCTGGGGGGTCGGATCCGGCGGTGACGGGTCCCGGCGAACCTTGACGGTAAACCAGAACGTGGACCCTTCACCGAGCCGGCTCTCCGCCCCGATTCGTCCGTCCATCAGTTCCACCAGTTGCCGGGAAATCGCGAGGCCGAGACCGGTACCGCCGAACTTCCGGGTGGTCCCGGCGTCGGCCTGGGTGAACTTGTCGAACAGCAGGTCGATCTTGTCTTCCGGAATGCCGATGCCGGTATCCTGGACCGAGAACTGGATTTCGATCACCTCGCCGTCTCGCAGCCCGGGCTGGACGGAGACCAGGACGTGACCGGCCTCGGTGAACTTGATCGCATTGCCCACCAGGTTGGTCAGCACCTGGCGGATCCGGCCGGGATCGCCCAGCACGTGTTGCGGCGTATCCGCTCCGAAGCGGACGATGAGTTCCAGATTGCGTTCGTCGGCCCGGGCCGAAAGCAGTTCCGCCGTTTCCTCGACGGCAACCCGCAGATCGAAGGGGATGACCTCGATATCGAGTTTGCCGGCTTCGATCTTCGAGAAGTCGAGAATGTCGTTGATGATGGTGAGCAGGGCGTCTCCCGAAGAGCGGATCGTCTGCGCGAACTCCCGCTGTTCCGGGGTGAGTTCCGTATCCAGCAGCAGGCCGGTCATGCCGATCACGCCGTTCATCGGCGTCCGGATCTCATGGCTCATATTGGCGAGAAACTCGGACTTGGCCTGGGCCGCCTGTTCGGCCTCGTCGCGGGCCCGTTCGAGTTCATCGGCCTGCTCGCGAAGTCGGAGCGCCTGTCGCTCGAGACGGGCCCGGGCCTCCCGGACTTCCCGTTCGGCTTCCTTGCGTTCGGTGATGTCCATGAACATCCCGATCATCCCGTCCAGGGATCCCTCACCCAGCAGGGGCGATCCGCAGACCAGCGCAAAACGCCGTCCGCCCCGCCGACCGATCAGCTCCACCTCGTAGGTGGATGAGACGTTCGAGGATCGCTTGGCCTGCTCCCGCCGCATGACGGCCACCGACTCCTCGGTGAAGAACTTGTGGTAGTTGGTTCCGGTCACCTGGGCGGGGTCGTCGAGTTCCAACATCCGGCACATCGGTTCATTGATGTACACGGTGTGCCCCTCGGTCGTGATATGCCAGACCCCGACCACACTGTTTTCGGTGATAGCGCGGTATCGCTCCTCACTCTCCCGCAACTGCGATCGTACGCGGGCCCGGTGGATGCTCGCGGCCAGGACATTTGCCGCCGCCTGGAGGAACTTGATCTCCGCATCCCCGAACGTACGGAGATGATCGGCGTACACCGCCAGCACACCGAACGGACCATGTTCGTCCTGGATCACGACACTCGCCGAGCTCACGATGCCGCGGGCCACGGCGAGTGGGTGGCGGGGGAACCGCGTCTCTGTCCGGAGATCCTCCGCGACCACGGGCTGGTTGGTGCGCAGGGTGTACGCGGCCTGGCTGTCGCCGTCGCGATGCAATCCACTCCGCGCGATCTCGTCGGCTTCCCAGCCGATCCCCGCCCGGAGGTTCAACCCGCCGGTCTCCTGGTCCAGTTCGAGGATTCCGCAACAGGTCGTGTGCAGCGTTGCCGTCACCACCACCAGCGCGTCGTCGAGCAGTTGATCGATCGAGGTCGCCCCCAGGGCCCGCTGGGACAGATCCGCCACCGCCGCCTGCATCCGGGCCTTGGACCGCAGTTCGTCGTTGATCCGGCGCCGATTGGTAATGTCCCGGGCCACCGCCAGAATGAGCGGACGTCCCGCCTGCACGAACTCGGCGACCCGGACCTCGACCGGGAACGTCGATCCATCCTTCCGGCGATGGGTGCCCTCGATGGTGGTGGCCCCATCGCGTACCAGCTGTTCCCGGACGGTATGGGCGACCTCGGGATCCATTCCGACTTCGATCTCATCGACCGACATCCCGATCAACTCGTCGCGGGTATACCCGAGACTGCGACAGACCCGGTCGTTGACGTCGACGATGATGTTGTTGTCGTCCTGCAGGAAGAACGGATCGGCGGCGTGCTGGACCAGCATCCGATAGCGTTCGGCGTCGCGCAGCACCTCGATCTGGTGCCGTTCGCGTTCGCGCATCCCCCGGTAGGCCACGATGATCCCGGCCAGGGCGTCCAGGTAGGGACATAACGCGGTGATGAGGTCCTGGGTGTACGGTGCCGACCGGTTGCCCACGGCCACCACGCCCACCAGGTCTTCCCCGGTAAACATCGGCAGCCCGAGCATCGTTCGCAGCGAGGCGTCGGCGGTCGGAGACCCGTCCTCAGGACGGGACCGGTCGGGACCGTAGGCGATGGGCTGCCGGGTGGCGATGACCTCGGACAGCAGCGTGGAAAAGTTGTAGAAACGGGGCGCCGCACCGGCCAGTCCCTGCGCGGTGAGTTCCCCACCCACCAGTTCCACCACCTCCCCGACAAACGCATGCTCGCTGCCCGTGAGAGCCGTCGCCTGCCGGACCGTAAGGGCAAAGACTTCGTCCTCCCCATGTCCGGCAATGAAATGGGTCTGCAACTCGTGGATGGCATCCCGCACGGCCTCGCGGAGGCCGTCGATGTGCCCGGTGCCCGATGGCAGGAATTCCAGTCGGCCCACGTGCCCGTCGGAAAGGGTCGTTCCGGTCACCGCGGTGCGGTGAACGTGCATACACTCCGGGCATCGGCGGGTGGGGGATCAATCTTGAGGCCGCCGCAGGAGGGGTGGGGACACGAAGGGCGGGACCCGCGGGGGATCCCGCCCGGTGGATGGCGCTCCGGATCCTGGTCTAGTGGCGGCGGATGGTCACACCGCCGTTGACGGTGACCACCCGGACGGGCGGTCCGCCCCCGTTCAGCTTCGTGGTGATCCGGCGACGGTTGATCCGGCCCTGGATGGTGACCGGAAAATCGATGTCGAGCCCGCCGTTCACCGTGCCCGTGGTCAGATCGGCGTGGAAATCCTCCGGCACGCCGAGGGTGATGCCGCCATTGGTGGTCTCCACATCCAGACCGGCCCCGTCCCACCGGTCCCCTTCGAGTTCAATGTGCACACCCCCGTTGGTGGTCCGGCCCCGGAGGTCGCCGCCGACCTCGTTCAGGCTGATCCCGCCGTTGACCGCTCGGAACTCGATGTCGCCGTGCACCGCAAACACGTTGATGCCGCCGTTCAGCGTTTCCAGGTCGAGGTCGGACCGACGCGGGACCATGAGCCGGAAGCTGACCGCAACCCCGTCGCGGCGGGACCGACGCCGTTCCGGCCCCTCGGCACGAATGGTCCCGTCTGTCCTGATAGTGACGGCCCCGGCCAGTTCCTCCGGATCGTCCCGGCGACTCCACACCTGCACCTTGGCGAGGACCCGGATGTCGTCCCGATCCCACCCCTCGACCGAGATCCCGCCGTTCGTCCCGGCGTTGACCCGCACAGCCCCACGATCGGCGGGCAGTTCGAACGTCCGGACCTCACAGTAACGCTCGCCATCCCGGGAACCCCGTCGATCTCCGCGGCACCATTCATGGTCCGGGTCCCCCTGCGCCACCAGGGCGCCGGCAGGCATCCACAGCATCCCCGCGACGATCAGCGCGGCTCGTTTCGCATCGGTCTGCATCAACGCCTCCAACATTCTGGTGATGGCATCCGGTTAGACCGGCTCGTCCACCAGAAGGTTGCCATCCCCGGCGGAGGCTGCAGATCCGTCGGTGACGGGCGA
>Ga0114931_10004817_pt1 | contig 16774 bp, 13 predicted proteins | sample 2SBtaG_FD_89579 | JGI IMG/M metagenome (GOLD analysis project Ga0114931, IMG submission 89579) | Deep subsurface microbial communities from Kolumbo volcano to uncover new lineages of life (NeLLi) - 2SBTROV14_V59a metaG | ecosystem: Environmental > Aquatic > Marine > Volcanic | place: Kolumbo...
CGACAAAACTATTCACGACACAAACCGCAAACCCCTGCAAACGAAGCGCCGCTCTGCAGGGCGAACCCAAGTTTTGCAATTTTGCAACAAAAACCCCCGTGCAAAATTCCAATACGTGAATACACAGCAAATTCGTTAGCGCTGTCGGCCACGACATCCTCGAACAAAACGATCTGCGAACAGAAAAAAGAAAGGACGTAACATTTCAGCCATCTGAAGTAAATCAACGAAAAAATTTTCACTCAGAAGCGCGGAGACGCAGAGTTTTTGATATTTTCAGTAGTTCCAAATTCGGCAGGAGTTGTAACTCAGCTACTCCGAAGGAGTTACACACCATAGCCCAGGGTTGCAAGCGCTAGCGAGCTACCCTGGGTTCGTAGAAAAACAAAATGTTTACCCTGAAAGGGTTATGCACTCACAGGCCAGAAGATGTGGAACCCTTTCAGGGTACATCTGCTAGGCTCCCAACCCAGGGTAGCTCACTTCGTTCGCAACCCTGGGCTACGGTATAAAACCCCTTTGGGGTAAGGTTCCTGCGAACCCTCCCAATTTGGAACTACTGATTTTAATTTTCCGCTGCGTCTCCGCGCTTCTGTGTGAGTCTTTCCTGTTTTCCGCTACTAAACGACTTTTAACTTCACTTGGCTGAGCTGTTACGAAAGGACATACACCCTAACCTGAAAAGCCAACTTTTCAGATCAAATCCAACGGAGTTTGACGTCGGTGTCGCTGGCGGGAACAGTCGGAACAAACGCCTGAGATGATCAATCGATGGCCGGTCACTCGAAATTGATGTTCCTCAGCAACTGCCTCGCGAAGTCGCTTCAAATCGGTACTCTGAAACTCGATCAGCTTGTCGCAAACCGTACAGTGCAGGTGGTCGTGCTGAGGATAGCCGTAATCGTGCTCATAAACCGCCCGACCGCCGAGGGTCATGCGCCGCAGCAAGCCCGCGTCGACCAGTTCGTTGAGAGTCCGGTAAACCGTCGGTCGGCTGACCTTCGCCCCTTCAGTCTGCTGCGAGAGGTTGATAATCAGCTCCTCGGCATCGAAATGGTCGTGCCGCTCGAAGACATGGTCGACCAGTATCCGCCGCTGCTGAGTGATCCGCTTGCCCTTACTCTGCAGAAACTCCGAAAACCGCTCTTGCGGGCTACTAGAAACGTGCACCGGACCTAAAGAAAAGCCACTTGCCACATCAGTCGTCATTTTCGCTGCCATGTTTCGCCTAGCCTCCCAAAAGGGCGAAATAGTTTCAATAACGACCGACAAATGCCCTAATTGAGACAAGCGTGCAAATGTCAGAACGTCCCAGAAACACCTCAACGAAAGGTCTTTCCAAGGAAAAATCGCCCAAAGTTCATTCTAAACCATGAGACAGACAGTCTCAAGAGTGCCGGCGCAGCAGAGCGATTTTCTAGCCGCTTGGCAGAGAATGATCCAGGAGGAAGAGAACCGGGCCGATATCAGCCTAGCTCGTTAAGAAAACGGTCTAGGGCCGCGTCGACTTTTTCAGCTGTTTCGTAGGTGCCTGCTGCAATTTCGTTGCGCACACGAGCCACCAAGTCCTGACGGATTTCACCGCTTTCGGCCACCGAGGCCGCAGCTTCTGCGGCAGGAGAAATGTCCAACTGATCTGTAGGGCCAGCGGAAGAAGGTCGACTGGCTCGAGGTCCTGTGCTGGGGGTAGTATGAGGACCTTTCACGCCGTGAACCTGTGAGGGACCGTGAATTTGCATGGTTGTTCTCTCCTGGCCAGAGAACGCCAAATATGCCTGAAAGGGCATGAGGCGTGTCGGGCCGATCGTTTCAATATAAGTTTAGTGCTTTGTCAGGACAAAAAAGTATGAGGCGTCAAGGCACTCGGAAGGTTAGTTGTCGACTATCTCGGTCCATCTAGTGGTAAAGCCATCTTCCTGATGAAACAATCTGTTTACCGCATTTGCGGGAACAAAGATCTCATCGACAGCTAAACCAGCAAACAACCATCGTTTCCTTGTAAAGGCCGGTCGCCCCAGAGGCAACCTCTGTAGCAAGTATGACAGTCATAATCGAGGATTCCACGGTCCGTAGCATCAAATGATGCTTTTTCACAACGCCTTGAGCTCTCGCACTGGCTTGAGATTCTGTTTGGCGACCGAACAGTCCCGTCCCACCAGATGTGAGGACAAGGCTGCTCACAACACTCATGCCGCTACGTCTGAATACGCCCGCGAAGTCTATCTGGTTCGCTCTAGCGATCGGCCAGCCCAACCTACAAACACACAGCCAGACCAGTACGCTAAGGAATCGTAGAGATCTACCCGACTTGGCGTCAATATCAATCTGAAACCCAAAAAACAGAGCTTTGCTGGCACTGCCTGCGAAACTTTGGCAGTTGGCGCTGGTTTGATAGAATATCGCCGTCCCTTATTTATCCCCGCGAGCCGAACATGCGACTTCCCTACCTAGTAAGCTCTCTCCTGCTAATCGCTTTCGTATTCTGGGGCGTTCCGCACATTGTCTCAGGGGCTGCCCCAAAATATCAGGAATTATTTGCCCAGCTCGACACGAACAGCGATGGCTACCTCCAGGCGGAAGAGATAGATGCCAAAAACGCTCGATTGTTCACTCGCTTGTTACGTACTGTCGACGACAACAGCGACGGCCAGCTTTCCGCCGACGAGTTTGAGCGAGGGCTGCAATCCCAGCGTCTCGACAAACCCTTGCCCAAGAAACAAGGAAATAAGCTTCCTGGTGGCGACGCCCTGTTATGGCTGCTGGCTAGTATGGATACCGATGGCAACCGGACCATTACCGCCAGCGAAGTACCGGCAGAATTCCAAGGATTCTTCAATCAGGTACAGGCCCGCATCGGCGGCAAGCCTGACGGGCGGATTACCCAGCGGGAGATTGCCCAATCCGCACCACGGCTAAGTCAGATGGCGTTGCGTTACGCAACGCAACGTGAGATCGACGTCGAAGTGGAGATCGCTCTGCTGCCAAAAAAACAGTGGTCGATGCTCGAGCGAATGGATACCCCTTTCCGCTCCGGCAACATGCTCTCAAACCCTGCTCAGGCGGAAGAAATGTTTAGTCGCCTAGATGAAGACGGCAACGGACAAGTCACAGTCGAAGAAGTGCCGCCGCCGATTGTCGAACGATTTGAACAACTACTGAAAGGAGGCGACAAAAACCGGGATGGACAGCTTAGTAAAGAGGAACTGTTGGCCCTTTCTCGTCGCATCGAATCGCAAGAAATGCAGCAACTACCACAAGCAGAAATCGATCGCCGCTTAAAGCGACTCTTCCGACGGTTCGACCAAAACGGCGACAATCGCCTTAGTTTGAAGGAAGCACCACGTCGGATGAAAGATCGGTTTGAGCATCTCGACGCCGACGACAACGGCTCCCTCGACCGTCAAGAGCTAACACGTGTCGTAGAACTACTTAATCAGTTGCGGAAGCCCGAAGGCAAGGGTGCCGTTCGAACCCGTGCTCGCAAGAAATAAAAAATCTTGCCAAAAAAACTCGCTTAGCCTCTTTTCTAGCAGCTTCGGCACGAAATAATTGAATGTCGATGGTTGCTCAGTGGTTTGCAATATTATTTACGTCACATTCGTGGCGAACCGCGAACCACACCGGCGTGTCTTGCGTAGTAGTAATCATTGATGCGATCCACCCATCTTCTCTTCTTTCTTGGATCGCGGCGGGACACACGTGGAGGAACCTGTTATGGCTGGACAACAACATCCAATACCGGCGAGCCCAAACTGCGATCTGCCCTCAGTTACGATTGATGGTCACGCATTGTTTGAATTCAGCATGAGACTGAACCGTGCTTTGAAGCGATTTGAACGACGGTTTGGTGCCCAAGAATTGGAGCCGGTACCGGCTTATCGTAAGGCATGGCAACAGCCGCCTCAAAACCCTCGCTAGACGGCCAAATTGTTGAGCGGGGCCAAGCCGAGGGGTTGCAACCCCTCGGCTTGCGCATGAGTTGCCTCTGCCATCAACTGCCGGTTATCATACAACGTGAAGTAAATTGTTGTTCTCAGCCGTATGAAACTGGAAATTTTCTCATGCAGGTTCTGCTTGCCAGCCCACGCGGCTTTTGCGCCGGAGTGAACATGGCAATCGAAGCACTCGAGTTGGCCCTCCAGTCGCTCCCGACGCCAATCTATGTTTACCACGAGATCGTGCATAACAAACACGTCGTCCACTACTTTCGTGACCAAGGCGTTATCTTTGTCGAAGACCTAACCGAAGTGCCTGAGGGCTCAACGCTCTTATTCTCTGCTCATGGAGTATCCCCTGAAATTCGCAAACTGGCGGCCGATCGGAATCTGCGTGCTATCGACGCCACGTGTCCGCTTGTAACCAAGGTGCATCTCGAAGCAATCAAGTACGCCGGCGCAGGCTTCACGATCCTCTTGATTGGCCATGAAGGTCATGACGAAGTTATCGGCACGATGGGCGAGGCGCCCGAAGCGATTGTCCTGGTTGAAACGCCGGAGGATGTCGACCGACTTCAAGTCGTCGACGAAGACAAGGTGGCTTATCTCACTCAAACCACGCTGAGCGTGGACGATGCGAATCGCATCATCGAGCGGCTTAAGCGGCGGTTCCCGTACATCGCCTCTCCTCCCAAGGACGATATTTGCTATGCAACGCAAAACCGTCAAGAGGCGGTTGCCGTTTTGGCTGTCGAGGCCGATCTGACCCTGGTGCTTGGCAGCCAAAATAGCTCGAACAGTCAGCGCCTAGCTGAACTCTCGCACGAGCAAAACGTGCCTGCCTATCTTATCGATGGCCCGCAGGATATCGAACCAGCTTGGCTCAAAGATGTAGAAACGGTGCTGGTGACCGCCGGAGCCAGCGCTCCGCGGGTTGTTGTCGAAGAAGTTCTTGACCTGCTGTGTAAAGACTTCAATGCAACAGTCGAGCCCCGTTCGCTACGCGAGGAAAATGTGTCGTTTCCGCTGCCCAGAGAGTTACGAGCGGCATCGGCCGACTAGTTTTTCTCTTCCGACATGTCTAAATTCTCCCATAAAAACGCCCAACTATCGGCGGCTTGGTCGATCCGCTTGGTGATAGGTGTTCCCGCGCCATGGCCGGCGCGTTTTTCGATGCGAATCAACACGGGTGCAGTACCAGCCTGTGCGTGTTGCAAAGCCGCGATGAACTTAAAACTGTGCATCGGCACGACGCGGTCGTCGGTATCGGCGGTTGTCACCAAGGTCGCAGGGTAGGACACTCCCTGGTGAAGATTGTGGTACGGCGAATAGTCAAGCAGTGCTTCGAATTCTTTGGGGTCATCGGTCGTGCCATATTCGTCGCGCCAAAAATGGCCCGCAGTAAATTGGTTGTAGCGGAGCATGTCCATGACGCCGACCGCCGGTAGGCAGGCACCAAACAGTTCAGGCCGTTGAGTCATCGCTGCACCTACCAACAACCCCCCGTTACTGCCTCCCATGATTGCAAGCTTTTCGCTGGAAGTATACTTTTCTTCGATCAACCACTCGGCAGCGGCAATAAAATCGTCGAAGACGTTTTGTTTGTTAAGCTTCTTGCCGGCTTCATGCCACGCTTCGCCATACTCACCGCCGCCCCGCAAGTTGGGCACAGCCACGATGCCGCCCATCTCCATCCAGATTGCATAGGTGACCGAAAAATAGGGCGTGAGCGATATATTGAATCCGCCATAACCGTACAGCAGCGTGGGGCGATTTCCATCGCGAGGGAGGTCGCGGCGATGCGAGACGATAATCGGCACACGAGTGCCATCCTTGCTTTCGTAAAAGGCTTGTCGCACCACGTATTGGTCAGGATCGAACTCGACTTGCGGGGCCCGAATTTTTTCGCTCTCACCGCTCTTCACATCGTATCGATAAATCGAAGTGGGAGTCGCATAGCTAGTAAACGCATAAAACGTTTCTGTGTCGTCTTGGCGTCCCCCAAAGCCATGGGCTGAGCCGACGCCCGGCAATTCCAATTCGCGAAGAGGCAAGCCAGCAGTTGAAAAAATACGTACTTTCGACACGACATTTTTCAAATAGCTGGCTACGAGTTTTCCGTCGAGCAAAGTCACGCCTTCCAGCGTAGCATCGCTCGCAGGGATCACCTCAGTTAGATGCCCACGTCCCGGGTCATTAGCAGCCATCGCGACGACTCGTTTGGTCGGAGCCTCTAGGTCGGTGAGAAACAATAGCTTCTCGCCTAGGTTGCCAATCAAGGAAAACTCGTTATCAAAATTCTCGACCAACGGTGTCCACTCGCCATCCAGGGGTGCCCCAACCGCTCGAAGCCACACCTGATTCTGAGGATCCGTGCTACGGCCGATCGACATCACCAGATAGCGGTTGTCGTCGGTTCGTTGGAGCCAAAAACTCCATTTGGGATGGTCGGGCCGTTGATAGACGAGCCTATCTTGATCTTGCGAATCTCCCAAGCGATGGAAGTAACACATGGGATTGATCGTGAGCGACTGAAACTGTTGGCGTGCCTCGGGCTCGTGGTAGCGAATGTAAAAGAAACCAGTACTGTCGGCATTCCAAACCATGTTTCCCCAGCGAGTCCAAAGCAGTTTTTCGGGGAACTGCTTGCCCGTATCGATGTCGAGCACATAGATCGTTGACCAATCGGAGCCCGATTCTTTACGCGAGTAGGCAAGGAGCTTTCCGTCATCGCTGACAACTTTCGAACCTAGCGCAATCGTGCCATCCTCCGACCAAGTATTGGGATCGAGCAGCACGCGCCCTGGGCTGTCGTAACTGTCTGCGACGTAGAATACCGCTTGATTTTGCAGGCCGTCGTTTTTTGAGAAAAAATATCGCCCGGCAGTCTGCTGTGGGACCGAATATCGCTGGTAATTCCAAAGCTTCGTCAGTCGCTCATGAATCGCGGGCCGCTGCTTGATACCGTCTAGATATTCCCGCGTTACCCGATTTTGCGAGTCCACCCATTCGGCGACTTCTGCCGAGACACGCACATCCTCTTCCAACCAACGGTAAGGATCAGCAACTTCGACGCCGTGGTAGGTATCGACCTGATCGACGCGACGCGTTTCAGGATACTGCAATTGAGACTCCTTTGCGGAACTCTGCTTTGAAACAAATAACGCAGCGAAAGTCACTATAAAAACGATGAGGTATTGTCGAAACACAGGAAACTCCTTTTTCGTTTGACTATAGACCGAAGACTCTGGACCCGGCACACTCGACTACTTGTCGCCACGTGCAGCGCTTGAAGCGTTCGAGCAAATCGCTCCGTACTGGTAACACGTAAGACAAGCTCCGTGGCTAAGCGTGAAGGGGCGTGATGCCTCGGTAAGCGTGTCCCCTAGGTTGGCGTCAGGAGACTCGATAAGAATTGGGCAAACGTACACCCCGCGGTCGGTAACCATTCGCGAATGTTCGCACACGAGCTGGCTTGTGTCAAAGCCTTTGATCATTCGTCGCGTCACTCGCTCGCTCTCACGATAGCCGTGGGTCCGCTCCGATTAGGCGCCCAGCTGAAGCGGTGGCAAGATTTTCAGCCGCGGACGCTCGTATCCCACCTGCCTGAGCATCGCGACAAACTGCCCCACGACTTCTTGCTCTTCGGAGTCCGACCACGTCCGAGTCGCGGTGATAATCGGTAAGAAACCGTGCTCAACTAGCTTTTGCACTCCTTCGATCGCACGCTGAAAGGTGCCTTCCCCTCGAATCGGATCGTTGGTCTCTGGCGAAAAACCATCGATCGAGACGCGAAATTCCAACGAGTAGAGGCTTTCCTGTTCTGCCACGCGCAGTTCGGTCAGCCACTGGTCTTTCAAAACCGTACCGTTGGTAAGAACCGTTGCCGGACCATAGCGTAGCGTTTCGATGAGTATCGGCACCATTTCGCGATTGAGAAATGGTTCGCCGCCGGTGAAATAGTATTCCTTCACGCCCATTGCCACCGATTCCCTCAGGCGTCGTATTACTTCCTCAAGCGACAAATAGCCAAAGCTGTCATTTTTCGGACTGCAGCTAATAAAGCAGTGGTGACAGGTGAGATTGCAAAGAGTCCCCGAGACTTGGAACCAAAGATGATCCAAATGCGTTAGCTCAACCATGGGTGGGAGTTCTTCGGTCATGGTATTCATGGTTCGACTCGTGGCATGGTGGCGTATAGATCGAGATCGTCTCGCTCGGCAATTATCGAAAACAAATCGCGGATTTGCTGGAGGCCGATTGATAATAAAAACTGCGTGTTTCGACCGTAGCTCTTGCTGCCGAGGATGAAAAAATTGGGCTCGGGGTTCAATAAACTAGCTGGACCGCAGGACGTTTGATCAAGACAGTCTGCCGAACTGTCGCCTGCCGAAGACATCAGCTGGGCCGCCAATTTCATTGGCCCACCGCTGGCGTAACACTCGTGGACTTGCAGTTCGCTATAGATTTTGTTGTCGGGGTGATAGCCAATATTGGCAATGATGCGGTCGAACAAAAATTTGCCGCTTTGCGAACCCGTAAGTTCCACCTCAAAATCATCGGTCTCGCCACGGTACTGAACTGCAACGATCGTAGTCGCAGGGTAATGTGTCACGCCGGTGTCATTGCCTGTCGCTAGAGTATTCGCCTGCTTGGCAAGCTCGTCTCGCGACTGCAGCCGATCATGGGCAATGCGTCGAATAGGTTCTGCTGCCTCTCCACGGGTAATCCAAGTAATTTGCATACCAGGATATTGCTGATCAACTGCGAGATGAGACAGTTGGGCAACAACCGTCGCAGCGGAATAACCTGAGCCAACTACCAACGTGTGTTTGCCAAGATATTGTTGTTTGTCACGCCCGCATAAATCGGGCAGGCCATACTCAATCTTTATTTCTGCTGCGGTTTCGCCCAAGGCGGGGATCCCCCCCTGACCTAGCCAATTGTGATTGCCGTAGGTTCCAGTGCAATCGATGACAACGTCGGCGATCGCAGTTCGCTCGGTACCATCCGAGTTGCGTAGTAACAAAGCAAACGGCGATTCACTGCGCTGCTGGTCTCCGACGCCTTCTTTTTTCAGCCAACCTTGTCGCCCAATAGCAACGACTTCGGTGTTGCATTCCAGCACCCCTGCAATCAAATCGCTCTGGGCCAGTCGTTTCCAATAGCGATCGTAGCATTCCAAGCCCGACCACAACGATTCAGGCAACGGACACTCCCATTTTGGATTTTGTGCCTGCAGGGCGGCCACCCCGAGTGGCGAGATATTCATTTTAGTTGGCGTGAACAAGTGCACATGTCCCCACGCCAACACATTCGCTGCTGCCGACTCGCCACGCTCAAAGAGTTGTACGGAGTAGCCCAGGTAGCGAGCGTAGAGGGCCGCTTCAAGCCCCATCGGGCCTGCGCCAAGAATCGCGATGCGAGGAGGATCGTCCATGGAAGAAATATAAAGTTTGGGTTGGGGAAAGGGAGTGTATTTGAATCATTGCAGAGCCTCATCGCTAGTGCTTTGTCATTGTAATTTTAGGCGTTGTCAAAGCACACATGCTGTACGACAAATCACAGAGCGTCGGAATTTTCGTCCCACGCTCCGACTTCGACTACCGCAAATTACAAAAATACGCGGTGATTCAAACTTCACCGTAAGACCAGGGATTGCAATCCCTGGGCTTGCTACTACCGCGAAATTTTGAAAGTTATTCTAGCTGCTTGCGCTGCGGTAGCTTTGCAGCGCCTGTTTGAAGATCCAGCGGCTTCCCAATAGCGATAGCACCGTTGCCAGCACGGCGAAGACGGACAAGAAAGCCTGATCGGACCCCAGTGGCTTGGCAAGTAGTCGGGCCGGTACGTTGATCACCACGAGAATGGGAATTACGAACGTAAACAATTGCCGAAGCGGAGTCCCCCAAGGGCCTTCGTAGATTTCCATCGGGTAGCGGGAAAAATTGGTAATGTAGAACCAAAAATCGTACAGCGACTGATTGCGGCCCAACCAGATGCTTGTGGCAGCCAGGGCTATCATCACGCTATACAAAATCAACACGCCCAGGAGAACATACGTCGGATAGAGAAAAAAATGCCAAATCGACAACTGAAAGCCTTCGATTCGCGGTACGGCATAACCCAATAGCAGCAGAGCCACAAAAAAGTTGCCCAGCGAGGCCCAATTCACTCGCTGTAGTGATACCAAAAACTGAGTATCGATCGGTTTGAGCAGAGCAAAGTCGAGTCCGCCGGTACGCACTAATTCGCTCAGCTCCTGCGCGTTAGGCATAAAGAATGCCTGTACCAGGCTATTGACGAACATCGTTGTCGAAATGAAGACGAAGAATTCGTACTTGTCCCAATCTGCAATGCTCGGCGTAAAGCGGTAGACCAGCGTGTAGAAGCCTAAGTTCATGACCATCCACGAGACGGACGAAATAGCTTCGATAAAAAAATTGGTCCGAAACGTCATATCACGAATCAAGCTATTTCGTGCAAAGGTGAGGAAGACGCCGAGATAGGAAGGATGATTCATGGGATATTTGATGTGAGATGTGTGATTTTTGATGTGTGTGTTTTACCGTTTCTTCCTCGAAAGCCACCTGAGATCAAGAATCAAACATCTCACATCAAACATTTTCCTAACCACCAAAACCGCTGTAACGATTGAAGCCGGCTCGCATCAAGACGCGGCATGAGATAATGAAAAACAGGACCCAGGCGGTCTGAATGATAAGACCTTGAACCAACGCGTCCCCCTCGATTTTGCCGAGAAAGACCGCTGCAGGGAAATAGGCCAGATATTTGAAGGGGAGAAAGTCGACCACCCTCAACCAAAAGTCGGGCAGTATATCGAGCGGGAACATGTGTCCTGAGAAAAAAAACGTGAACAGCATGTAGACGAACAGCAGCGACGTCACCTCTAAGAACCAAAAAGCGATCATTCCCATCGAGGCTTCCAGGAAAAATCCTAACAAGAAGGAGAGAACCAGCGACAAAAGGAAAGCTGCGAAGACGCTGGCGTCTGGCCAACCGGGGAAATAGCTGCGGCAGATGTAATAGACCAACGCAAATGGGCCTGCCGCGACGAAGTAATAAACCAACTTGTGGGCTATGCGCGACAATAACAAGTAGCTGACCAAATCGATTGGCTGGATAAGGAATTTCTTAATTTCTCCGTCACGCACTTGTCGGGCAATACCCGATGCCAAACCAGGCATGCTGGAAAACGCGCGAGCAAGCATCGTGAGCAGATAATAAGCCACAATATCTTCTAGCGAATAACCCGCGATGGAAACCGAACCTGCCGAAGCGAAAACCGCGGTCCAAAGAAAGATTTGGGTCACGATCGGCAGAAAACGCATGAGTGTACCCAGCGCAAAGTCGCCTCGATACACGAGCCGTTCTTCAAGACAAATCTTGAGGATGATCCACCAAGTTTGAGCGCGAGCGACCATGAAAAAAAGGGGCTAGGGACTAGAGGCTAGGGCGGCTTTTTCTTCGCTTTGCTGCTTGGCTGTCAACTTAAACATGTCGGCGATCACTTCTTCCAGCGGAGGGTCTTCGACGCTGACATCTTCGATCGAATAACTGGCCAACACCGAAGAGAGAACTTTAGCGATGCTACTACGATCAACTCGAAGTTTGACCTTCGGAGCAACGATTTCGAGCACCTCGCCATATTGGGCCAAGTCGCTCGGCATCCGGTCGTCGGCGAACTGCAGCGAAAGCACTTTGTGCCCACTAAAGCGATCGACAATACCGTCTAAGGAGCCATCGTAAACGATTTTGCCCTGGGCAATGATCACCACTCGCTGACACAGAGCGACGATGTCTTTCATGTAATGGCTAGTCAGCAGGATCGTGATTTTTCGTTGCTCTTGGTAATGCTTGAGAAATTTTTGGATATTGTGTTGGGCAATCACATCGAGCCCAATGGTAGGCTCGTCGAGAAATAGCACTTCGGGCGAGTGCAACAGCGCCGCGGTCAGCTCCATCTTCATCCGTTCGCCTAGCGAAAGTTCGCGGACAGGCTGACCTAGCGCATGTTTTACGTCTAGCAAATCGACTAATTCGTCTCGTGTACGAAGAAATTCTACGGGGTCGATGTGATAAATCTTCTGGTGCAGCCGAAACGACTCTTGGGCCGGTAGATCCCACCAGAGTTGATTTTTCTGGCCCATCACCAATGCGAAGCGGCGTCGATACTCGTTCTCTCGTAGCCAGGGCACATGACCAAGCACATGGGCTTGACCGTTGGTCGGGGTGATAACTCCGGAGAGCAATTTGAGTGTTGTTGTCTTGCCTGCCCCATTGGGACCCAGAAAGGCAACGAATTCTCCCTGCTCGACATCCAGGTCGATCCCCTGCACGGCATCAACATCATGATACTCACGCTGAAACAAGCCTGTCAGTGATGCCCACAGGCCTTCATTTTTCTGATAGACGCGATACGACTTCTGCAGCCCGCGGATTTTTATGGCGTTCATAGATGAGTGATTATAGAGCGGAAAGTGGAAAGCGGAAAGCGGGCGTGGCAGTCATTCCGACGACTCGCTGCTTTCCACTTTCCGCTTTTCCCTTGCCCTTTTCTCGCAAAAAGGGTACTCATGCTAGTGCTTTAACTACTTGAACTCGTTTATTAAAATTGATAAATCGATTAGCATGTCATTTCTCAACCGACTCGAACGAAAATTGGGCCGCTGGGCCATTCCCAATCTGACGACGATTCTTGTCGCCGGGCAGGTGTTGCTCTACTTCGTGATCACAATGCGGCTTGGCCAAGGGCTGGACGTCGTGTCTCGTATCATTCTCCTGCCCAGCGCGGTGATGCATGGGGAGGTTTGGCGATTGGCCACCTTTCTATTTGTCCCACCGCCCATGGCCCCTTTGTTTTTAATCTTCTATTGGTTACTGCTCTATCGATTTGGGACTGCTCTCGAACAGCAATGGGGAACGGTTCGATATAACGCTTTTCTGCTGATCGGCTATCTGGCAAATGTGGCCGCGACGTTCGTCGCTTTCGCGTTAGGCTCAGACATTGTCGCCCAGAATAGTTTCCTCTACGGCACGGTCTTCTTGGCCTTCGCTCGGTTATTTCCCTACTTTGTTCTTCAAATCTTTTTCATACTCCCAGTTCAGGTAAAATGGCTGGCGATGTTGGCTTGGCTCGGCTACGGCTACAGTTTTATCACAGGTAGTGGCATGGCCAGGATGCTTGTTGTCGCTTCGGTTTTCAACTATCTTTTGTTTTTTGGTCGCGAGCACTGGCGAGACCTCAAGAGCGGGCAACGCCGTAGGTCTTTTCAATCCAAGGTGAATAAAGCTTCGCAGTCGATTTTACACCAATGCCGTATCTGCGAACTTAACAGCGAGAATTCGCCCAAGACACTGTTTCGTTATTGCTCGAAATGCGATGGCCAGTGTTGCTATTGCCCCGAACATATTCAAAATCATGAGCATGTGGTGGCTGAAGATTCTAGTGCATTGACCATTGATTGAAAGCTGACAAAGCACTCGCTTGGCGAGCAAAACCTAATTAACTTATGCAGCGTTACGCGCGGTTTCAGTATAAGTGCTTGAGTCGATCAGCGTTATTAGCAAGTCGACGGTTCGTTCGGTCGCGCCCTGCTGGCTAAGCACAAGCTCGCGGGCCCGCTGACCAAGTTGCTGGGCAGATTGCGGGTCTTCTAGAGACTGACGCACAAATCGCAGCAACTCATCACGGTTCTGAACGACAGTTGCCCCCCTGGCGGCGAGTAACTGGGAAACAATGTCGCGGAAGTTCCAGGTGTTGGGCCCGAAGCACGTGGCGACGCCGTAGGCGGCCGGTTCGAGCATGTTTTGGCCTCCGCGAGCGCCAAAGGTGCCTCCCACGAAGCCGATGGAGGCGGTGCCCCACCAGGCGCCGAGTTCGCCGATCGTGTCAATGAGAATTGCGGATTGCGGATTGCGGATTGCGGAATGAATCGTGGCATCGTTCTCGGAGGCGGAGACACTACCCAGCTCCGAACGCCGGGCCCAACGCACGCCGGACCGCTCCAACATCTGTGCCACTTCTTCAAAACGCTCAGGATGTCGCGGCACTAAAATCAACCGAAGCGTCGGATATTCGACCGACAGCGCTTGAAAAATTTCGAGCGCATACTGCTCTTCGGGAGCTTGGGTGCTCCCCGCCAGGAAAACGATTTCATCTTTCGTAATGCCAGCAAGCCGGCGTAACTCGCGTGTCTTGGCATTCTCGTGATCCGTCTGGGCACCATCGAATTTTAATGAACCAGTAGTAACCACCCGATCGCAGTTGGCTCCGCACAGACGAAATCGCTCGGCAATCTCTTCGTTCTGAACAGCAATCATATCAAGCTGGCGCAGCACGGGAGCAACAACCCACCTGAGTCGGTGATAGCCACGAAAGCTCTTATCGCCCATCCGGCCGTTGATGATTGCGACCGCTGCGCCAGATTTCTTAGCCGCTTGAATAAGATTGGGCCAGAGTTCAAGCTCTGCAAGCACGAGCAGTTTGGGCCGCACACGTCTGATGGCTGTACGAACCGCCCAACTCAAATCGAGCGGACAATAAAAAACCGTGCGATCAGCATATTTGAGGCGAGCAAGGTCGTAACCCGCCTTGGTGGTTGTCGAAATAACAAGTTCTAGCTTAGGACAGCGACGCTCGAACTCGGACAAAGTCGTAGCGAGCAGATTCACTTCGCCTACACTGACGGCATGAAGCCAAATGCAGCCTTGGCTGCCTTCGCGTCGAGGCACCCGTCCTAGCAGCTTCTCGCCAAACCCCTCGCGGTATTTCCGATGCTTCAGCGCAGACCAAATGATCCAGGGCGATGCAATAAGAATCAGAGTCAGATAGACTCCATTGAGGAGCCATGATAGCAGGCGAAACACGGGATTCCTTTCCCTTTTTACTGCGGCGAAAGCATTAACCACAACGACACGACGGGCACGACGGAAAATTTCTGAAAACCAATATCTCCAGCAAGCAGGACACTTCCGTTGTGTTCGTTGTGGTTCTTTTCTTTATGCCCCCGATTTCATGTGACAATTTTTGTATTTTTTACCGCTGCCGCAGGGACAAGGTTGATTACGGCCAACTTTTTCTTGGCGGTTTCGGATTGGCTCGATCTTCTGCTTCGTATTCGTGCTGTCGATTGCTGTTTTTTGTTGTTCGGCAATATAGGAAGTACTCGGGGCTTCTTCGTGGATGGCTGCCGATTCTTGCCAAGTACTGCTGACGAAATTCTCGTCGAGCTGTTCCATCTTAAATATGAGATCCGTCACCAAATTGGCAACCGAACCCCACATCATATCGAACATGTGCATGCCTTCGCGCTTGTATTCAACTTTCGGATCAATCTGAGCGTAACCTCGCAGTCCCACGCTAGAGCGGAGATGGTCCATGGCCAGTAGATGCTCTTTCCATGCTTGATCGAGAATCTGTAGCAGGAGTGCCCGCTCCATCCGGCGCATTTCGGGGTGGAAACGATCTTCTACCATTTGCGAGACTCGCCGAGCGGCCTCCTTGTGATCAAGCTTGGCTAGCTCTTCGGTAGACATTTCGCATTGGCACGACTCTTGAAGCCAAGCACTCAGGTCGTCGAGTTTCCCGTTGTTACCTGTCGCTTGGCCAAGCGTAACACTGGTTCCCGACTCGTCAAACAAAGCGTCAACCCGTTGCTGTGCTTCGGCGGCCACTTCGTTGGCCAGGAGGTTATTTTTGCGACTATATTCAATCAACATCTGACGAATATCTTCGCGCTGTTTGTTACGCAAATCGTCGAGTGAAATCTCTACGCCAAAACGATGCTTGGCCCATTCTACGAGTTTCTCACGCTGAAAACCTTGACGAACGCCCGTTCGGTCGTGAGCAGAAAATCGATAGAGGCCGGCCAACACGGGATACTCCGATTCGCGATCGTCATACGACTTGCGGGCGCGTTGGTGAGCTAACTCGATGAATTCAGCCTTCTCTAATTTCGTCATCTCGTCGGGGGCAAGCTCGATACCAAATTTTTCATGCAGCCAAGCACATGCGGTTTTGACCCCATAGTTAGGTTCGAGGAAACGCTCGCAACTTGAGAGATCAATTTTTTCAATTGCTTTGTTGGCATCGCAGATAAGTGCTTCGGCCAAATCGTCGCGACCGATTTTCTTCAGATCTCGGTCTCGGTAGTTGGTGCCCCACCGCAAGGCAGACCATTTTGCGAGTGCAATCCAGTTCCATTCGGACTGTTCTTCATCTTCAGGCAGATTCTCTTCTAGCGCGTCGAGAATATGAGATTCGGCAAGTCGATATGCTTCATCGCGAGCTAGTCGCTCAGCATCGGCAAGGCTCACATTGCGGAAGTCACGCGGTTCGAGCTGAACGTTAAGCAATCCACTAGCAGCAGCTGCGTAGGAATCGGTACCGTATTCCGAATCAAGGAACGTATGCAAATACTCGCCAAGCTGTTCGCCGATCATTTTCATCACAAGGTCACGGCAGTTTACGCCGTCAAGAATCTGCTGTCGGTAGCCGTAAACCCGCTTGCGCTGCTCGTCCATCACTTCATCGTATTCGAGCAAATTCTTGCGGATCTCGAAGTTTCGTTCTTCGACCTTTTTCTGAGCCCCTTCGACACGGCGAGTGACGAGCTTGCTCTCGATCGCCTCGCCTTCTTGCATGCCCAGACGAGTGAGAATGTTTTTTACCCATTCGCCGGCGAAAATCCGCATCAAGTCGTCTTCCAGAGAGAGGAAGAAACGACTTTCGCCCGGATCGCCTTGACGACCACAACGGCCTCGAAGCTGGAGATCGATGCGTCGCGACTCGTGCCGCTCGGTGCCGATGATGTGCA